>VOFK01003903.1_pt1 | contig 16023 bp, 26 predicted proteins | sample 5384121 | NCBI WGS metagenome assembly VOFK01 (sample SAMN12384730, study PRJNA508395) | human gut metagenome | isolation source: healthy gut J | host: Homo sapiens
CGCCGCAGTGGTTCAAACGCATGGAACGCTGGCTGGGTGACAGTAGCCTGCAGCCGCTGGTCAATCTGGTGCAGCATCATGAAACCAGCTATCGTGACATCCAGCAATTTATTGAGAAACCACCGGGCAAGCTGCGGATATTCGAAATTTATCCACCGAAGCCATTACATAGTATCGCGCTTGGCAGTCGGATTCCGGCGCTGCGTGAAGACTATAAACTTGGGCGTTTATGCGGTCGTTATTTCCTCGCCACGGTCGGTAGAATTATTGACTGAAAAAGCCGCCGCTTACCCGCCATCTGGTGCCAGTGGTGACGCCGGAATCGTCGTTATTCCGCCTCGCGCCAGTCGCCAACGATACGCTGGTTGCCGAAGTGAGCGATGCTCCGCAGGCGAACGACCCGACATTTAACAATGAGGATCTGGCTTGATTTGCCGTTTTATCGATACCCACTGCCATTTTGATTTCCCGCCGTTTAGTGGCGATGAAGAGCCAGCCTGCAACGCGCGGCAAGCGGGTGTAGGCAAGATCATTGTTCCGGCGACAGAGGCGGAAAATTTTGCCCGTGTGTTGGCATTAGCGGAAAATTATAAACCGCTGTATGCCGCATTGGGCTTGCATCCTGGTATGTTGGAAAAACATAGCGATGTCTCTTGAGCAGCTACAGCAGGCGCTGGAAAGCGTCCGGCGAAGGTGGTGGCGGTGGGGGAGATCGGTCTGGATCTCTTTGGCGACGATCCGCAATTTGAGAGGCAGCAGTGGTTACTCGACGAACAACTGAAACTGGCGAAAACACTACGATCTGCCGGTGATCCTGCATTCACGGCGCACACGACAAACTGGCGATGCATCTTAAACGCCACGATTTATCGCGCACTGGCGTGGTTCACGGTTTTTCCGGCAGCCTGCAACAGGCCGAGCGGTTTGTGACAGCTGGGCTACAAAATCGGCGTAGGCGGTACTATCACCATCCACGCGCCAGTAAAACCCGCGATGTCATCGCAAAATTACCGCTGGCATCGTTGTTGCTGGAAACCGATGCGCCGGATATGCCGCTCAACGGTTTTCAGGGGCAGCCAACCGCCCGGACATGCTGCCGTGTGTTTGCCGTGCTTTGCGAGTTACGCCCGGAACCCGAGGATGAGATTGCCGAAGTGTTGCTTAATAACACGTATGCGGTGTTTAACGTTCGTGGGTAGTTTGCCCTTCGTAGGCCGCATCCGGCAGTTGGCGCATAATGCCTGATGCGACGCTTAACGCGTCTTATCAGGCCTACAAACTTGTGCCTGAACCGTAGGCCGGATAAGGCGTTCACGCCGCATCCGGCATTCGAGCACAATGCCTGATGCGACGCTGCCGCGTCTTATCAGACCACAAGTCTGTGCCGAACCGTAGGCCGTATCCGGCATGTCACAAATACAGCGCCGGAAATATTAACCGGCTCACCCCGCGCTCCCGTAACGCATCAGCCAACGGCTCAACGTCTTCCGGCGTGGCGCTCGCCCAGCTTTGCGCCTCGCCATAACGCCGTGGGCATGAAACGCGTTCAGGCGTACCGGAACATCGCCAAGTCCCTTGATAAACACCGCCAGTTCTTCGATGTGTTGCAAAATAATCCACCTGGCCAGGGATTACCAGCAAACGCAGTTCCGCCAGCTTACCGCGCTCTGCCAGCAAACAGATGCTGCGCTTAATCTGCTGATTATCGCGTCCGGTGAGTTGTTGATGACATTCGCTCCCCACGCTTTGAGATCGAGCATTGCGCCGTCGCACACCGGGAGCAATTTTCCCAGCCGGTTTCGCTCAACATACCGTTACTGTTGTCCACCAGGCAGGTGAGGTGGCGCAGTTGCGGATCGTTTTTGATAGCAGTAAACAGCGCCACTACAAACGGCAGTTGGGTCGTGGCTTCGCCGCCGCTTACCGTTATCCCTTCAATAAACAGCACCGCTTTGCGGGACATGGCTAAGCACTTCGTCCACGCTCATGGATTGCGCCATTGGCGTGGCATGTTGCGGACACCTCTTCAGGCAGGTATCACATTGCTCGCAGACCACAGCGTTCCACACCACTTTGCCGTCAACAATCTGCAACGCCTGATGCGGACACTGGCACGCACTCCCCCACAGTCATTGCAACGTCCCATCGTCCACGAATTGTCACAGTTTTTGCAGCGCAGATTGCAGCCCTGCAAAAACAGAGCCAGACGACTGCCTGGCCCGTCAACGCAGGAGAAGGGGATAATCTTACTGACTAAAGCGCATCTGCTGTTCATGGCTTATCACGCGCGGCTGGCGTTCCAGAATACGAGTGTTGCGTGCGGCTTCTTCGCCCAGCCAGGTGGTGTTAGTGCGTGAACCTTCGGCGCGATATTTTTCTAAATCCGACAAACGCACCATATAACCGGTAACGCGAACCAGATCGTTACCGCTGACATTGGCGGTAAATTCACGCATTCCGGCTTTAAAGGCGCCGAGGCAAAGCTGTACCAGTGCCTGCGGGTTACGTTTGATGGTTTCGTCGAGCGTCAGAATGTCGCTGATGCCGGAATAATAATAAGCATGATGCGGGGCGACAGTTTGCAGATGGGTGATCGGATCTGGCTCATCGCCATACGGCAAACGCGCGCCCGGCGTGGTGCCGATATCGGAACTGATCCCCGACTAGTGCGTGTAACATGGCGCGTTTTTGCCAGCCATATTTCACGGGGTATTGGCGACAAACTGCCAGTTGCGCGCTGATGCGATAACCTACTTCATTTGCGGCGGCTTCTTTACCGTAGCGCGCGGCAATCCCTTCTTTTTCACACAGCAAGTTAACCGCTTCCGCCAGCCCATACATGCCAAACATTGGCACAAAACGTTCAGGGGTTAATCAGCCCTTCTTTTTCACCAGGAAGCTATTCTCAAAGAAGTGTGATTGTTGATAGAGGAATTCCACCGCGCATCGATGATGGCGATCTGCTGCTGGCAGTAGTGCGGTAGAGTGCGCGTAAAGAAGTCATCCAGCGATTCGCTGCGCTCGGCAATGGCTTTCAGGTTAAGGCGTACCAGCGTGCTGCCACCACCCGCCAGCGGCAGTGAGTTGTAACAGCTCACAATCCCGTAGCCCCTTTTGTGAAAATTTTTACATCATGCACCGGACCGTTGGCGACGTGCGGTTTGCTACATTCACAGATGTTTTCGCCACTTCCAGCAGCAGGTCATCAGGGGGTGATTTCAGGATCGTAGATAAAGGTCGGAGGTTCGGTGAAACCTGCTTCAACTCTGCGTCTGCACGTAAGATTGCACGGGTAATGGGCGAATCAGACGGGCCGATATTGGCGTGCATAAAGGCGTCTGGCAGGGTTCTGTCGAGGTAACGCCAGAAACGTTTTATTCGAAGATCGATCTCGTCTTGTGTTATAATTCTAACATACGGTTGCAACAACACATCCAGTTGCCCCAGGTAGACCGGCATCGATGTGACCGACGGTACGTGGTGGTAGAGAATGGTCAGCAGAGAGAGTGCGTCATCAAGATCTTTGCGCCTTCCAGCTCCAGCCATTCGGGAACCGTTCGCCAGAAAACGGGCGTAATCGGGTAAGACATAGCGCGGTTTGTACGGCGCATGACCTTCAAACATATCGCAGATTACACCTTCATCCAGCGCGCGGCGGGCTTCGGCAGGAAGCTGTGGGTAAGGCAGATTGTTTTCTGCTTCCAGTGCCAGAAAATGGCGCTTCCTCTGCTCCGGGGCTAAGCACTGGGCTGGTGACAATTTGCTGGCAACGTTGTTGCAGTGCATTTTCATGAGAAGTGGGCATCTTCTTTTCCTTTTATGCCGAAGGTGATGCGCCATTGTAAGAAGTTTCGTGATGTTCACTTTGATCCTGATGCGTTTGCCACCACTGACGCATTCATTTGAAAGTGAATTATTTGAACCAGATCGCATTACAGTGATGCAAACTTGTAAAAGTAGATTTCCCTTAATTGTGATGTGTATCGAAGTGTGTTGTGGAGTAGATGTTAGAATACTAACAAACTCGCAAGGTGAATTTTATTGGCGACAAGCCAGGAGAATGAAATGACTGATCTGAAAGCAAGCAGCCTGCGTGCACTGAAATTGATGGACCTGACCACCCTGAATGACGACGACACCGACGAGAAAGTAATTGCTCTGTGTCATCAGGCCAAAACCCCGGTCGGCAATACCGCCGCTATCTGTATCTATCCTCGCTTTATCCCGATTGCTCGCAAAACACTGAAAGAGCAGGGCACCCCGGAAATCCGTATTGCTACGGTAACCAACTTCCCACACGGTAACGACGACATCGAAATCGCGCTGGCAGAAACCCGTGCGGCAATCGCCTACGGTGCTGATGAAGTTGACGTGGTGTTCCCGTACCGCGCGCTGATGGCGGGTAACGAGCAGGGTGGTTTTGACCTGGTGAAAGCCTGTAAAGAGGCTTCGCGCGGCAGCGAATGTACCTGCTGAAAGTGATCATCGAAACCGGCGAACTGGAAAGACGAAGCGCTGATCCGTAAAGCGTCTGAAATCTCCATCAAAGCGGGGGCGGACTTCATCAAAACCTCTACCGGTAAAAGTGGCTGTGAACGCGACGCCGGAAAGCGCGCGCATCATGATGGAAGTGATCCGTGATATGGGCGTAGAAAAAACCGTTGGTTTCAAACCGGCGGGCGGCGTGCGTACTGGGAAGATGCGCAGAAATATCTCGCCATCGCAGATGAACTGTTCGGTGCTGACTGGGCTGATGCGCGTCACTACCGCTTTGGTGCTTCCAGCCTGCTGGCAAGCCTGCTGAAAGCGCTGGGTCACGGCGACGGTAAGAGCGCCAGCAGCTACTAAGTAAGATGCTTTACGCCTGATGCGCTGCGCTTATCAGGCCTACGAGACGTATCTACCCGTAGGCCGGATAAGGCGTAGACGCATCGGCAAAAGCCGCCTCATACTCTTTTTCCACGGGAGGTTACCTTGTTTCTCGCACAAGAAATTATTCGTAAAAAACGTGATGGTCATGCGCTGAGCGATGAAGAAATTCGTTTCTTTATCAACGGTATTCGCGACAACACTATCTCCGAAGGGCAGATTGCCGCCCTCGCGATGACCATTTTCTTCCACGATATGACAATGCCTGAGCGTGTCTCGCTGACCATGGCCATGCGAGATTCAGGAACCGTTCTCGACTGGAAAAGCCTGCATCTGAATGGCCCGATTGTTGATAAACACTCCACCGGTGGCGTCGGCGATGTGACTTCGCTGATGTTGGCCGATGGTCGCAGCCTGCGGCGGCTATATTCCGATGATCTCCGGTCGCGGCCTCGGCCATACTGGCGGTACGCTCGACAAACTGGAATCCATCCCTGGCTTCGACATTTTCCCGGATGACAACCGTTTCCGCGAAATTATTAAAGACGTCGGCGTGGCGATTATCGGTCAGACCAGTTCACTGGCTCCGGCGGATAAACGTTTCTACGCGACCCGTGATATTACCGCAACCGTGGACTCCATCCCGCTGATCACTGCCTCGATCCTGGCGAAGAAACTGGCGGAAGGTCTGGACGCGCTGGTGATGGACGTGAAAGTGGGTAGCGGCGCGTTTATGCCGACCTACGAACTCTCTGAAGCCCTTGCCGAAGCGATTGTTGGCGTGGCTAACGGCGCTGGCGTGCGCACCACCGCGCTGCTCACCGACACATGAATCAGGTACCTGGCCTCCAGTGCAGGTAACGCGGTTGAAGTTCGTGAAGCGGTGCAGTTCCTGACGGGTGAGTATCGTAACCCGCGTCTGTTTGATGTCACGATGGCGCTGTGCGTGGAGATGCTGATCTCCGGCAAACTGGCGAAAGATGACGCCGAAGCGCGCGCGAAATTGCAGGCGGTGCTGGACAACGGTAAAGCGGCAGAAGTCTTTGGTCGTATGGTAGCGGCACAAAAAGGCCCGACCGACTTCGTTGAGAACTACGCGAAGTATCTGCCGACAGCGATGCTGACGAAAGCAGTCTATGCTGATACCGAAGGTTTTGTCAGTGAAATGGATACCCGCGCGCTGGGGATGGCAGTGGTTGCAATGGGCGGCGGACGCCGTCAGGCATCTGACACCATCGATTACAGCGTCGGCTTTACTGATATGGCACGTCTGGGCGACCGTAGACGGTCAGCGTCCGCTGGCGGTTATCCACGCGAAAGACGAAAACAGCTGGCAGGAAGCGGCGAAAGCGGTGAAAGCGGCAATTAAACTTGCCGATAAAGCACCGGAAAGCACACCAACTGTCTATCGCCGTATCAGCGAATAACGGTATACTGGTCTGATCATTTAAATTTGAAGCACTGAAAGTACGGAGAACATATGAAACGTGTATTTATTATGGTGCTGGACTCATTCGGCATCACGGCGGCGCTACAGAAGATGCAGAACGCTTTGGTGACGTCAGGGGCTGACACCTGGGTCATATCGCAGAAAGCTTGGCTTGCCAAAAGGCGAAGCTGATAACGGTCGTAAAGGCCCGCTCAATCTGCAACAAATCTGACCGTCTGGGGGGCGAAAGCACACGAAGGTTTCTACCGGTTTCATTCCGGCGGGAATGGACGGCAACGCTGAAGTTATCGGCGCGTACGCATGGGCGCACGAAATGTCATCCGGTAAAGATACCCCGTCTGGTCACTGGGAAATCGCCGGTGTCCCGGTTCTGTTTGAGTGGGGATATTTCTCCGATCACGAAAACAGCTTCCCGCAAGAGCTGCTGGATAAACTGGTCGAACGCTAATCTGCCGGGTTACCTCGGTAACTGCCACTCTTCCGGTACGGTCATTCTGGATCAACTGGGCGAAGAGCAGCATGAAAACCGGCAAGCCGATTTTCTATACCTCCGCTGACTCCGTGTTCCAGATTGCCTGCCATGAAGAAACTTTCGGTCTGGATAAACTCTACGAACTGTGCGAAATCGCCCGTGAAGGGCTGACCAACGGCGGCTACAATATCGGTCGTGTTATCGCTCGTCCGTTTATCGGCGACAAAGCCTGTAACTTCCAGCGTACCCGGTAACCGTCACGACGGCTGTTGAGCCGCCAGCACCGACCGTGCTGCAGAAACTGGTTGATGAAAACACGGCCAGGTGGTTTCTGTCGGTAAAATTGCGGACATCTACGCCAACTGCGGTATCACCAAAAAAGTGAAAGCGACTGGCCTGGACGCGCTGTTTGACGCCACCATCAAAGAGATGAAAGAAGCGGGTGATAACACCATCGTCTTCACCAACTTCGTTGACTTCGACTCTTCCTGGGGCCACCGTCGCGACGTCGCCGGTTATGCCGCGGGTCTGGAACTGTTCGACCGCCGTCTGCCGGAGCTGATGTCTCTGCTGCGCGATGACGACATCCTGATCCTCACCGCTGACCACGGTTGCGATCCGACCTGGACCGGTACTGACCACACGCGTGAAACATTCCGGTACTGGTATATGGCCCGAAAAAAAACCGGGCTCACTGGGTCATCGTGAAACCTTCGCGGATATCGGCCAGACTCTGGCAAAATATTTTGGTACTTCTGATATGGAATATGGCAAAGCCATGTTCTGATGGATTTGGGCGGAGCGTTGACTCCGCCTTTGTTATGTCACAAAAGGATAAAACAATGGCTACCCCACACATTAATGCAGAAATGGGCGATTTCGCTGACGTAGTTTTGATGCCGCGACCCGCTGCGTGCGAAGTATATTGCTGAAACTTTCCTTGAAGATGCCCGTGAAGTGAACAACGTTCGCGGTATGCTGGGCTTCACCGGTACTTACAAAGGCCGCAAAAATTTCCGTAATGGGTCACGGTATGGGTATCCCGTCCTGCTCCATCTACACCAAAGAACTGATCACCGATTTCGGCGTGAAGAAAATTATCCGCGTGGGTTCCTGTGGCGCAGTTCTGCCGCACGTAAAAACTGCGCGACGTCGTTATCGGTATGGGTGCCTGCACCGATTCCAAAGTTAACCGCATCCGTTTTAAAGACCATGACTTTGCCGCTATCGCTGACTTCGACATGGTGCGTAACGCAGTAGATGCAGCTAAAGCACTGGGCATTGATGCTCGCGTGGGTAACCTGTTCTCCGCTGACCTGTTCTACTCTCCGGACGGACGGCGAAATGTTCGACGTTATGGAAAAATACGGCATTCTCGGCGTGGAAATGGAAGCGGCTGGTATCTACGGCGTCGCTGCAGAGTTTGCGCGAAAGCCCCCTTGACCATCTGCACCGTGTCTGACCACATCCGCACTCACGAGCAAACCACTGCCGCTGAGCGTCAGACCACCTTCAACGACATGATCAAAATCGCACTGGAATCCGTTCTGCTGGGCGATAAAGAGTAATTGTGTTTCGCTGAAAGGCGATTGTCGTGTTAAGCCGGAGTGGGGGACTGCTCCGGCTTTTTAGTATTCATCAATAGCAACGATTTATAGATTTAATTATTTTTCATATGGATAGAAAAATAAAATACATTCAAAGTATCTATTCACGAATCTATTCATTTATGTTCAGCCGTCATCCAGGAAGGGCATATCAGCAACTCTGGTGGACAACCATAAATTTCTGCCATTTTGCTTTTGATGTTTGAACTAAGTCGTTCCGTCTTTTCGATCTGTTTTAGAGAATTAATCGAGATACCTAACATTTTACTTACTTCAGCAAGCGATAATTTATGCCTGATACGCACGGCGGCTAGCCAGAAATACGCTGGCTGAACATTTGATAATCTCCGTTCCTGGTTTTCCAGATCGACCATATTTCCTTCCTTTTTTGGATATTTTAATCAGCGAGTTACCTTACCGCCCCCGCTATCCACGTCGACAACTCCCGTAGCTCTTTTTCCTGGTCCGGGAAGTCAACCAACAGCGCTTCGCACTCTTGTTGCAGCATATCCGCGCGCGGGTGGTACAGGCAGCCTTTTGCAGTCGCCCGGCGAGGGCTTCCAGCGGCGCGGGGTTGAGGCTGTCGGTAAACACCTGGGCGCGGGTGATATGGCCCTTTTCAACGTCGAAATGCAGTTCCACGCCGCCCCAGCTAAAGCGTTCATCCAGCAGATGCGAGAATGCTGGAGCCTGACCGAAGTTCCACTCCCAGCTACTCTGGCGGGCAAAGGTTTCGAGCGAAGTTTGGCAAGTCTGGCGTTTTGTCCGGGGAGATGATTTCCGCTTCCACGCGCTCGCCATAATGGGCGCAGGCTGTTATGGCTGCAGAAACCGTGCTCTGGGTGATCCCGGCAGCAGCTCGGTGAGGTTGGTCACGCGGGAACACTGAAGTAATGCCTTTCGCCGCCAGTTTCTTTTTATCGGATTGAGATAGTTTTGCCGAGGCGGCTGAGGTCGGCATTGAGTAGCAAGGTGCCGTGGTGGAAGCCGCGATCTTTGGTTTTCGCGATAGGCCGAGCCTGAGACTTTGCGGTCGCCTTCGACGGTCACCACCAGATCGTTACGTCCGGACGCTTCGGCGCTGACGCCGAGCGCGTTCAGCGCATTGAGCACAATCGACGTGGAGATAGTTTTATCGTACTCCGGCTTGCCAGCCATAAAGGTAAAGCAGGTATTGCCGAGATCGTGGAACACCGCGCCGCCACCGCTACTGCGCCGCGCCAGGCGGACGTTATCTTCTTCCATCCGCCGGGTATTACACTCTTTCCACGGGTTCTGCGCGCGACCAATTACTACCGTGTCGGCATTGCGCCAGAGAAACAGAACGCGCTGCGTGGCGGGCATTTGGCGAAAAATACACTCTTCCACCGCCAGGTTAAACCACGGGTCGTAAGAGTCAGAGATGAGCAGGCGTAATGTGGACATAACGATTTCCTTTCTTGTAGTAATGGGTCACTCTTTTTTCTCGCTTTCTTCCTCTTCCGGCACCGGTTTGCTGGCGGTTAACAGGAAGGGCGATTGCTGCCAGCGGGTGCGTTTACCCTGGAGCAGCGTGCGGGTCAGCACTACGCCGATTGCCAGTGAGAGCAGCAACATCAGGCGTAAAATGTTAGTGGTGTTATCCACCTGTTGGGCTTCGGTGGCGAGCGTATGGGTGTCGAGTGTCAGGCGCAGATAGCCGAGCGGTCCGTTTTTACCCGCAATTGGCTCGACAATCTGCTGGTTAAAAATAGCCGCCTGCTTTTTACCGTCGAGCGCCAGCCGGTCGCGCACTTCGACGCTTTTCGCGCCAGAACGGGCGATTAGATCGCCTTGTTCGTCATACACACCCGCGTCGAGGATACGGCTTTCATCCGTTAACTGATCGAGGATCGCCTGAATGCGTTTTTCATCCGGTGAGTCGGTACGCATCAGCGGTGCAACGTTCAGCGTCACCTGACGCGCCAGGGTGCGGGCCAGTTCTTCCAGCTGTGGATTACGCTGTCGCTGGTGGTTTTGACTAAACCATGACGCCCCCTGCATCAGTGCCACTAACAAGGCAAGACAGAACAGGACAATCACTGCCCGATGCAGCCGGAATTTCAGTTTTGTGCGAGCCATCTTCCACCCTTTGAAAATTTGAGACTTAATGTTGCCAGAAGCAATGGATACAAGGTAGCCTCATGCGTTATTTTCCCTGCTTCGAACGATTTTACAGGAGCCTTAATGCCTAACATTACCTGGTGCGACCTGCCTGAAGATGTCTCTTTATGGCCGGGTCTGCCTCTTTCATTAAGTGGTGATGAAGTGATGCCACTGGATTACCACGCAGGTCGTAGCGGCTGGCTGCTGTATGGTCGTGGGCTGGATAAACAGCGTCTGACCCAATACCAGAGCAAACTGGGTGCGGCGATGGTGATTGTTGCCGCCTGGTGCGTGGAAGATTATCAGGTGATTCGTCTGGCAGGTTCACTCACCGCACGGGCTACACGCCTGGCCCACGAAGCGCAGCTTGATGTCGCGCCGCTGGGGAAAAAATCCCGCACCTGCGCACGCCGGGTTTGCTGGTGATGGACATGGATTCCACCGCCATCCAGATTGAATGTATTGATGAAATTGCCAAACTGGCCGGAACGGGCGAGATGGTGGCGGAAGTAACCGAACGGGCGATGCGCGGCGAACTCGATTTTACCGCCAGCCTGCGCAGCCGCGTGGCGACGCTGAAAGGCGCGACGCCAATATTCCTGCAACAGGTGCGTGAAAATCTGCCGCTGATGCCAGGCTTAACGCAACTGGTGCTCAAGCTGGAAACGCTGGGCTGGAAAGTGGCGATTGCCTCCGGCGGCTTTACTTTCTTTGCTGAATACCTGCGCGACAAGCTGCGCCTGACAGCCGTGGTAGCCAATGAACTGGAGATCATGGACGGTAAATTTACCGGCAATGTGATCGGCGACATCGTAGACGCGCAGTACAAAGCGAAAAAACTCTGACTCGCCTCGCGCAGGAGTATGAAATCCCGCTGGCGCAGACCGTGGCGATTGGCGATGGAGCCAATGACCTGCCGATGATCAAAGCGGCAGGGCTGGGGATTGCCTACCATGCCAAGCCAAAAGGTGAATGAAAAGGCGGAAGTCACCATCCGTCACGCTGACCTGATGGGGGTATTCTGCATCCTCTCAGGCAGCCTGAATCAGAAGTAATTGCTCGCCCGCCATCCTGCGGGCGGCAACAGCATTAACAGGTACACCGTGGCAAAAAGCTCCAAAACGCGCCTTTGTTTGTAATGAATGCGGGGCCGATTATCCCGCGCTGGCAGGGGCAGTGCAGTGCCTGTCATGCTGGAACACCATCACCGAGGTGCGTCTTGCTGCGTCGCCAACGGTGGCGCGTAACGAGCGTCTCAGCGGCTATGCCGGTAGCGCCGGGGTGGCAAAAGTCCAGAAACTCTCCGATATCAGCCTTGAAGAGCTGCCGCGTTTTTCCACCGGATTTAAAGAGTTCGACCGCGTACTAGGCGGCGGCGTGGTGCCAGGAAGTGCCATTCTGATTGGCGGTAACCCTGGTGCGGGGAAATCCACGCTGCTACTGCAAACGCTGTGCAAACTGGCCCAGCAGATGAAAACGCTGTATGTCACCGGCGAAGAGTCGCTGCAACAGGTGGCAATGCGCGCTCATCGCCTTGGTCTGCCGACTGACAATCTCAATATGTTGTCGGAAACCAGCATCGAACAGATCTGCCTGATTGCCGAAGAAGAGCAACCGAAGCTGATGGTAATTGACTCGATCCAGGTGATGCATATGGCGGATGTACAGTCATCGCGGTAGCGTGGCGCAGGTGCGTGAAACGGCGGCTTATTTGACACGCTTCGCCAAAACGCGCGGTGTGGCGATTGTCATGGTGGGGCACGTAACCAAAGATGGTTCGCTGGCTGGCCCGAAAGTGCTGGAACACTGTATCGACTGTTCGGTGCTTTTGGATGGCGATGCCGACTCCCGTTTTCGCACCTTACGCAGCCATAAAAACCGCTTCGGCGCGGTGAATGAGCTGGGCGTATTCGCGATGACCGAACAGGGGCTGCGTGAAGTCAGCAACCCTTCGGCAATTTTCTTAAGTCGCCCCGGAGATGAAGTGACCTCCGGCAGCTCCGTGATGGTGGTGAAGGAAGGAACGCGTCCGTTGCTGGTGGAGATTCAGGCGCTGGTCGATCACTCGATGATGGCGAACCCACGCCGCGTGGCAGTGGGGGCTGGAACAAAACCGTCTGGCAATCCTGCTGGCTGTCTTGCACCGTCACGGTGGTCTGCAAATGGCCGATCAGGATGTGTTTGTGAACGTGGTCGGCGGCGTGAAAGGTAACCGAAACCAGCGCCGACTTAGCGTTACTGCTGGCGATGGTTTCCAGCCTGCGTGACAGACCGCTACCGCAGGATCTGGTGGTGTTTGGTGAAGTCGGGCTGGCAGGGGAGATCCGCCCGGTGCCCAGCGGTCAGGAACGAATCTCTGAAGCGGCGAAACACGGTTTTCGCCGGGCGATTGTTCCGGCGGCTAACGTGCCGAAAAAAGCGCCGGAAGGGATGCAGATTTTTGGCGTTAAAAAACTCTCCGACGCGCTTAGCGTGTTCGACGACTTATAATGAGAAATACGGAGGGAGATATGTCGTCATTTGATTACCTGAAAACTGCCATCAAGCAACAGGGCTGCACGCTACAGCAGGTAGCTGATGCCAGCGGTATGACCAAAAGGGTATTTTAAGCCAGTTACTGAATGCCAAAATCAAAAGCCCCAGCGCGCAAAAGCTGGAGGCGTTGCACCGTTTTTTGGGGCTTGAGTTTCCCCGGCAGAAGAAAACGATCGGTGTCGTATTCGGTAAGTTCTACCCACTGCATACCGGACATATCTACCTTATCCAGCGCGCCTGTAGCAGGTTGACGAGCTGCATATCATTATGGGTTTTGACGATACCGTGACCCGCGCGTTGTTCGGAAGACAGTGCCATGTCGCAGCAGCCGACCGTGCCGGATCGTCTGCGTTGGTTATTGCAAACTTTTTAAATATCGAAAAATATTCGCATTCATGCTTTTTTCAACGAAGAGGGCATGGAGCCGTATCCGCACACGGCTGGGATGTGGAGCAACGGTATCAAAAAGTTTATGGCTGAAAAGGGGATCCAGCCGGATCTGATCTACACCTCGGAAGAAGCCGATGCGCCACAGTATATGGAACATCTGGGGATCGAGACGGTGCTGGTCGATCCGAAACGTACCTTTATGAGTATCAGCGGTGCGCAGATCCGCGAAAACCCGTTCCGCTATTGGGAATATATTCCTACCGAAGTGAAGCCGTTTTTTGTGCGTACCGTGGCGATCTTGGCGGCGAGTCGAGCGGTAAATCCACCCTGGTAAACAAACTTGCCAATATCTTCAACACCACCAGTGCGTGGGAATATGGCCGCGATTATGTCTTTTCACACCTCGGCGGTGATGAGATCGCATTGCAGTATTCGACTACGATAAAATCGCGCTGGGCCACGCTCAATACATTGATTTTGCGGTGAAATATGCCAATAAAGTGGCATTTATCGATACCGATTTTTGTCACCACTCGGCGTTCTGCAAAAAGTACGAGGACGCGAGCATCCGTTCGTGCAGGCGCTGATTGATGAATACCGTTTTGATCTGGTGATCCTGCTGGAAAACAACACGCCGTGGTGGCGGATGGTTTACGCAGCCTCGGCAGTTCGGTGGATCGCAAAGAGTTCCAGAACTTGCTGGTGGAGATGCTCAAAGAGAACAATATCGAATTTGTGCGGGTTGAAGGAAGATTACGACAGCCGTTTCCTGCGCTGCGTGGAGCTGGTGCGGGAGATGATGGGGGGAGCAGGGATAACCGTGACGAAACTGCTCAAAGGCGAGGTATAAAATGAGGTTTTTTTGATGAGTTGAAAACCTCTCTGGAAGAGACTGTCGAGATTAGAAAGAACCTGTACGGGTGACCCGCTACGAAATTGCGGATGCTAAGGCTATTCGTGAGAAACTTCATACTCAACCGACCGGTTGCGTAGCCAGAAATGCAATCAAAAATCTGACAGTTCGCTTCGGCGCGCGCTTTGGTGTATTTACCGGAGTAAATCAGCGTGCCGTGGAAAATTATGCGCAGCGCTTCTGCTGATTTGCGTACCTTCGCAGATGATAAGTCCAGCACTGGCGCGCTGCGCGTAATACTCCGCCATCATGTCAATCGCAACGTCACCCGCACCGGCGCGGGAACGCGTCATCGGTGGCAGTACAATACGGTTTATTAATGGCAACGCATTCAGCGCATATTTAGCAAATTACGTAATGGGTTCCTCGCGCGATTATTTATACAGTTCGGCACTCATGGTGACGGTATTGCCCATGCGAGCGCTGGTAATTTTGTATTCAGAGGCGTTCATCTCTTTCGCTTTCTGCGCAATAACCGCTTCAGCGGAATCCAGTGTTGTACCGGTTGCTGTCACGCTTTGCGCCGATGCGTTAAACGCCGCGACGAGAAGCGGTAAAAATTGCGATGATCGTTTTCATGTTTATATTCCAAGTGTCTTAATTGTTTGGCGTTTATTAACGCGATGGGGAGAATACGCCAGCTGCCTGATAACATAAATGATACAAATGGCAATAGACTATTCTGTTTTGTTAATAATCAGACGCCGGACGTTCCGACGCCTGTCGATCGCATCAGGCAACAAAGTTGTCCTTTAGCGCCTTGAGACCATCCCGATAGATGCCGGTAAAACAGCGCCTCGGCCTCTTCGTTCGTCACATTCACCGGGGTGAATTCACCGAACCATTCCACACGGGAAACCTGGCTGTCGGCGGTTTCATGAACGGTAATGGTGGAGAGGTAATCCACCACCGGGAACGGTGCTGAATAATGGAATAGGGCCTATAACTGCGTTGACGGTTATCAAACGCTTCCAGACGTTCAACCACAGTGCCGCCGTCAGGGTTGTCAGCGAACGAACGCGACCGCCTTCTGTCACTACGCTTTTTCGGGACGATGAACGGCAGCCAGTCTGGCAGCAAGCCGTAAAGCCAATTGCCATACGGCGTCGGCAGAAGCCGGAATTTCGATCGACTACAGTTGTTTTAAGCCATGATAATTTTCTCTTAATTTATAGGGTTACATTGTCAGGTGTCGACGACGCCGCCATCGACGCGCAAGGGGGGCTGCCCTGTGGTTGCCGAGGAAAGCGGTGACGCGAGATAAACCGCCAGATTCGCCACTTCTTCCACATCTGCCGCACGCTGGATGATGGAACTCGGACGCGAGGTTTTAACAAACTCATCGGCCTGTTCACACTGCGTCCCGATTGATGCAGCGGCATCCGCCAGCATCTCTTTCAGGCCATCGGTAAGGTTGGCCCTGGCAGAATGGCGTTGACGGTCACACCGGTCCCCGCCAGTCGTTTCGCCAGACCATGAGAAACCGCCAGATTCGCGGCTTTGGTGACGCCGTAGTTGATCATGTCGCCGAAGGGATAGCCACGCCGGATTCGGACGAGACAAAGATAATCCCGCCCCCAGCCCTGTTCCGTCATGCGGCGCATAGTGACGCCAGACGAACGCCGGGGACGTTGACGTTATAGAAGAAACAATACGTAACTAG
>VOFK01000075.1_pt1 | contig 16001 bp, 22 predicted proteins | sample 5384121 | NCBI WGS metagenome assembly VOFK01 (sample SAMN12384730, study PRJNA508395) | human gut metagenome | isolation source: healthy gut J | host: Homo sapiens
GGAATCCGATCTGGGCGAACGTATCCTTCAACTGATGCATCTTGAACCGAGCCACATCGTCCTGCCCGCCATTCACATCAAACGCGAGCAAGTGGGCGAACTTTTGAAAAGGAAATGGGTACGGAGAAAGGAAACTTCGACCCGACTTACCTGACGCACGCTGCCCGCAAGAACCTGCGCCACCTTTTTCCTGAATGCGGAAGCAGCCATGACGGGCGCGAACTTTGCCGTGGCCTCTACCGGTGATATCGTGGTCTGTACCAATGAAGGAAATGCCGATATGGGGACTTCTTTCCCGAAACTGAATATCGCCGCCTTCGGTATGGAAAAGATTGTGCCGGATTTGGACGCTTTGGGGGTATTTACCCGACTGCTTGCCCGTTCGGCTACCGGACAGCCGGTGACCACCTATACTTCTCATTACCGTCGTCCCCGCGAAGGCGGTGAATACCATATTATCATCGTGGATAACGGCCGCAGTACCATACTTTCCAAGCCGGACCACATCAAGACATTGAACTGTATCCGTTGCGGTGCCTGCATGAATACCTGTCCGGTCTATCGACGGAGTGGGGGATACTCTTATACTTACTTTATTCCCGGTCCTATCGGAATCAATCTCGGTATGGCACATGACCCGGAGAAGTATTACGATAATCTTTCCGCCTGCTCTTTGTGCATATCCTGCTCTGATGTCTGTCCCGTGAAAGTAGATTTGGCGGAACAGATTTATAAATGGCGTCAGGATTTGGACGGACTGGGAAAGGCGAACACCGGAAAGAAAATCATGTCCGGTGGCATGAAGTTCTTAATGGAACGTCCCGCACTGTTTAATGCGGCTTTGTGGGCGGCTCCGATGATAAATGGTCTGCCCGCTTTATGAAGTACAATGATCTCGATGATTGGGGAAAGGGACGTGAACTGCCCGAATTTGCAAAAGAGTCATTCAACGAAATGTGGAAGAAAAATAAAGTACAGGGAAAGGAGGAAACAAAATGAGCAGTAAGGAAGAAATATTAGCCCGTATTCGTCAGAATACCGGAACTCGTTACGAGAAGCCGGACATTGCAGCTATGAAACGGTTGGCTTATCCCGATAAGATAGAACAGTTCTGTGCCGTTAGCCGTGCGGTGGGCGGTACGGCTGTCGTGTTGGGAGAAGGAGAAGATGTAAATGCAGTGATCCGCAGGAACTATCCGGATGCGATGCGTATTGCCCGTCTTGCCGGATATTTCTTGTGCAACGTTTAATCCGGATAATCTGGACGATCCGAAAGAGTTGGACGGAACAGATGTGGCAGTGATTAAAGGAGAGATAGGTGTAGCGGAGAACGGTGCTATCTGGATTCCGCAGGAAGTGAAATATAAAGCGCTCTATTTTATCTCCGAACGGTTGGTGATTCTGATTGACCGTAATAAAATAGTAAATACAATGTATGATGCTTATCGTGAACTGGACGGGCAGGATTATAAATTCGGTACGTTCATCTCCGGTCCGTCAAAGACGGCGGACATCGAACAGGCGTTGGTTATGGGAGCACACGGGGCACGGGAAGTATTGGTGATTTTGACATAGTTCCGGTTTATTTGTTCCAGAATCTATTTGATTTAAAAACAATGAGCCCGCCTTAAGTCGATAGTATCTACAATTCTCCTCCTTCGGGAAGGAGGAGTACCCGTAGGGGGAGGTGGTAGGTGAATACATGAACCGCTTATTATCAACATTGTGTAACTGCCTGCCTACCACCCCGGCTTTCAGCCCTCCCTCTTTTCCGAAAGGAGAGGAATCAGAACTTTAAACCAGATTGAACCATAGAAGCGTAATTTTGTTAGGACAAGGACAAACAGAACTTCCATTAAAAAAACAGAGGTTCTGTTCTTTCTAAAAACAGAGCCTCTATTTAGTGTAAACAGAGCCTTCATTTCACTGAAACAGAGCCTTCGTTTTCCCTAAATAGAGGCTCTGTTTGGAGAGAGTGAAAACAAGGATTCCGCTCTTCTTTCGCATCGATAAGAATAATAATTGTCTAATTGTAACAAATATGTATGCAAATAAAGTAAAGAAAATAGCTGCCGTTCATGACCTTTCCGGTATGGGGCGTGTTTCTCTCACAGTCGTTATCCCCATTCTGTCGTCTATGGGTTTTCAAGTTTGCCCCTTGCCGACGGCGGTATTGTCCAATCATACGCAATATCCCGACTTCTCCTTTCTGGACCTGACGGATGAAATGCCCAAGATTATCGCCCAATGGAAAAAGCTGAATGTGCAGTTCGACGCTATTTACACCGGTTATCTGGGCTCTCCGCGACAGATTCAGATTGTTTCCGATTTTATCAATGACTTCCGCCATGAGGACAGCCTGATCGTAGCCGACCCTGTACTGGGGAGATAACGGCAGACTATATACCAATTTTGATATGGATATGGTGAAGGAAATGCGTCATCTGATAACCAAGGCGGATGTGGTTACTCCGAATATGACTGAGCTGTTTTATTTGCTGGACAAACCGTATAAAGCGGACAATACCGACGAGGAACTGAAAGAATATCTTCGTCTCCTGTCCGACAAAGGTCCGCAAGTCGTTATCATCACAAGTGTTCCTGTGCACGATGAACCTCACAAAACCTCGGTTTATGCGTACAACCGTCAGGGAAATCGTTACTGGAAAGTAACCTGTCCGTATCTTCCCGCCCATTATCCCGGCACGGGAGATACTTTCACCAGCGTGATTACCGGTTCGTTGATGCAGGGCGACAGCCTTCAATGGAGACCGTGCCACACAGTTTATCCTGCAAGGAATCCGTGCCACTTTCGGCTATGAATATGACAATCGGGAAGGTATCCTGCTGGAGAAAGTGCTCCATAACCTGGATATGCCGATACAAATGGCCAGCTACGAATTAATATAAGAGAAATCAGATGAATGCAAGAGAAATCAAAACTCTACCGTAACTCTTGTCGGAAGGTCGCCGGACGTCCACTTCGGGCCTTCTTTGACAAGACGGATTGCTTCTTTGTCGGCAGATTCGCATAACCCGTGAACGACAGTGATATTCTGTGGCCTTCCTTCTTTATCTACAAAGAAAGAGAGGACTACTTCTCCTTTCACATCCTTACATGACTCGTCATTCGGACGAATCAGATTTTCTTCCAGATATTTCTTGTATTTGCGCTTACCTATCACCGGTTGCGGCGTCTTGTATTTTTCTTTTGCCTTTAAATTTATTTTTGCCGTAGCACCGGCGACGTTGGACTTCTTCTTTTTGCCATACCCCACTACCACTACTTCACTAAGTGCTTGTTGGTCTTCATTCATGGCTATCAGCATTGTCCGGCTGGTATCTACGGGAATCTCCACCGGTTCGTAACCGATGAACTGTGCTGTCAGTTGCTTGTTGCCTTTTTCTTTTTTCAATATGAACTCACCGTTGAGGTCTGTTACTGTACCAATATTCGTACCGGTATATGCTACACTGGCTCCGATGATAGGTTCTCCTTTTTCATCCGTCACTTTACCTTTATCAGGTTCAGATTGGGGGGTGGTTTTTTGGCTACCTTCAATTGATGAACTTCGGAAAGTGAAGTATCCGTATCCGCTACTATTATTCTTTCCTCTTGTATATCTGTCCGCCCGACGGTTTCCTCAATAACCGGCGTTATTGCTACCGGTGCACTTTGAGTCTTTGGAATAGATTTGCTCTTGGCTACTATATCTTTCTTATCCGTTGGCGTCGCAGTGACTTCGTGAGTGGAATCCTGCTTTATCTTAGTTTCTGCTAAAGACGAAATTTCTTCTTTCGGACTAATAGGTTCAAATACCGCTGAAGGAATCTCTTCTTTAGCGATGAATACATCATCCGTCATCCTCTTTTTAAGGAACAGGAAATAACAGCTGATACCGATACCGATTACCAGGCAGGCGGCAATGCTCCCAAGTGACAGCATACGAATTCTGTTTCTTTGAAAGATTCCTTTTCTTTGTGGCACGAGCCGAGACCTGCATCCGCAGTTGCCCGATTCGTTGTTCATGATTTCCCTCCACTTGACCATATCCGTCCATAGCATCGGCCATAAAAGGGTCTTTCATCGACTCTTTCTCCAGTCGATGCCTCTTTTCCTTTGCGGAGTCCTCGTATGTAGTCTAATAGTTTCATAGGGCCTGTTTCTTGATACAATTTTTTAAGTTTCGCTTTCCGTTCTGGATATAGCTTTTCACGTTATTGAGCGTAAATCCGGTTTGTTCCACAATATCCGCATACGACATTTCTTCTAAGAAGAAACGTGTAATGCTGGTCCGTTGTTCTTCGGGCAACTTTTCAAGACAGTGATGCAATGCCTTCAGTTGTTCCTCCGGACTTTCCTCTTCACTTAATAGATGCAGAAATTCGTCGGATTCCATAACGTTGATCGTATAATCTAACGGAATTTCTTTGTTTTCTTTTCGCAGAAGTTGCAGACAATGATTCTTGGCTACCCGGTAGAGCCACGGCTTGAAGACTTTTATCTCGTAGTTGCCCGTTTTCGGCAATAAATCTTCAAACAATTGCATCACCGCTTCCTGTGCACGGTCTTCATCTTGCAGATATTTCAGGCAAAGTCCATACAGTAACGGGATATAACGGTTGTATAGCTCACCGAAATATTCCGAATCCCCGGACTTTGTATAATGCGTCAGTAATTCCTCGTCCGATAGTTTTGATATGTTTCTTTTGAAAAACAAAACTTTTTTTGCTGTCAAAGATAGGGATTGGGACTAAAATATAGCAACTGTCGGAAGAAAAATAAAAAAAACTTCGATTGGTTTATGGAATCCGTGTGGAATCTGCATCTCTATATATCCAAAAGCGAATTAATAGTAACATTTTAAAACGATAAAGTTATGAAAACAAATCAATTCAGAGCAATGATGCTCGTACTGCTCATGGCAGTTGTTTCTTTAGGTGTGGTGAACGCGCAGACGCTGACTGTGACGGGTACGGTGACGGATGTTGCGGACGGGACTCCGATTGTCGGTTGTTCTGTGATGCTGAAAGGTACTACTAAAGGTACGGTGACAAATGTAAATGGACAATATGCTATTCAAGCGAAGAAAGGAGAGACGTTGTTGTTTCAGTTTATCGGATACAAACAAGAAAGCAGAGTCGTCAAATCTGCCAGACTGGATATCAGGATGAAAGCTTTCGATGAGGTTGCGTTGGAAGAATGCGTGGTGGTTGGCTACGGAACCCGGAAGGCTAAGGCTATAACAAGCGCTTATATGGCGATATGTCCTACACCTGCGTATGATATGTGTGTGAATACGGAAGAATATGGTTCCTTTCAGGAAAATGGCTTCCAAAGAGGTGGCGGATGCAGCGCTTTCTACTTTCTCCATTGATGTAGATGCAAAGCTTTCTTACAGTAATATGCGTCGGTTTGTCAATAAAGGTGAGTTGCCTCCGGTAGATGCTGTCCGTACGGAAGAACTGGTCAATTACTTTTCTTATGACTATCCGAAACCGACCGGAAACGACCCTGTGAAGATTACAATGGAAGCCGGAGCCTGTCCTTGGAATCCTGCTAACCGTCTTGTCCGTATCGGACTGAAAGCAAAGGAGATTCCTACGGATAACTTGCCTGCCTCCAATCTGGTATTTCTGATTGACGTGTCCGGTTCTATGTGGGGAGCCAATCGGTTGGATTTGGTGAAGTCTTCTCTTAAATTGTTGGTCAATAACTTGCGTGATAAGGATAAAGTAGCCATTGTTACCTATTCAGGAAGTGCCGGTGTAAAACTTGAATCGACTTCGGGCAGTGACAAGCAGAAGATTCGTGAAGCGATAGATGAACTGACGGCGGGAGGTTCAACTGCCGGTGGCGCAGGTATTATGCTGGCTTATAAAATAGCGAAGAAGAATTTTATCTCTAATGGTAATAACCGTATTATCCTTTGTTCTGACGGTGACTTCAATGTAGGTATTTCTTCGGCAGAAGGACTGGAACAGCTAATCGAGAGAGAACGGAAAAGTGGAGTGTTCCTGACTGTACTGGGGTATGGAATGGGTAACTACAAAGATAAAAAGATTCAGGTACTTGCCGAAAAGGGAAATGGTAACCATGCTTATATAGATAATTTGCAGGAAGCCAACCGTGTGCTGGTCGGTGAGTTTGGCGCTACGCTTCATACGGTGGCGAAAGATGTTAAGTTACAGGTTGAATTTAATCCTGCTCAGGTACAGGCATATCGTCTGGTTGGTTATGAGAGTCGTTTGCTGAAAGATGAAGATTTTAATAATGATGCAAAAGACGCCGGAGATATGGGCGCAGGGCACACGGTGACGGCTTTCTATGAAGTGATTCCGGTAGGAGGAAAGAATACGTATGCAGGAAAGGTGGATGAATTGAAATATCAGAAGAAAGAAAAAGTGAGTGTGAAGCCTACCGGTTCTGACGAACTTCTGACAGTGAAACTCCGCTATAAGGCTCCAGATAAAGATGTCAGCAGGAAAATAGAACTTCCTTTTGTGGATAATAAAGGTAATAATGTATCTTCCGATTTCCGTTTTGCGTCTGCCGTAGCTATGTTCGGGCAGTTACTCCGGGATTCTGATTTCAAGGGTGAGGCTACTTATGACAAAGTAATCAGTCTGGCTAAACAGGGATTGGATCATGATGATAAAGGATACAGGAGAGAATTTGTCCGTTTGGTTGAGGCTGCTAAGGGAATACAGCAAGAGAAATAAATATATCCTGTTAGTATAAGTAAGTTCTCTGTTTGAATGGTGACAGACATATAATTAAGTAATCATTGATATTGTTATTGGCTAGTAAGAGTTCGGGAGGATACACCAACGAAATAACTTTGGCGATATCTTGCCGAACTCTTTTCTTTATAGATTTCCGCTTCCCGCCTTTCTCATCAATTCCCAATATAAATAGGTGGGTTGTTTTATTTCGCTTTTCTCTATCAGTGGACCGAGTTGTTCGGCAAAGTAACTAATCATGGCATTGGGTGTTTCTATTTCTTTTAATCCCATTGATACCCTTTCTTTACTTCACTTTTTAAGGCCGGTCCGAATTCGAATCCCATTTGTTCGAACCATTCTTTTCGTTGAAGGATGTTTTGGTGGAACCGGTAAAAAGTCAAGTCTCTCTCCCTGATACCACATTTGTTCTGCCAATGCCAAGATACGGGGAAACAGACGCCGGTCTATCATTCGTTCTGTAACTCCGTCGTCAGTCCACAAAGCACAAGTCATGCCAAGAATTAAAGGGTCCTTTTGGTTGATCGCCTTGTCGGAAGGATTGTTCTGATATATGTCTTTCAGGTCGAAGGTACGTGTATTGGTATATCCTCTCCAAGGAGTGACCGGGAAGTTCAGATACGTATAATAATTGGGACTGCAAATGACTGGATAATGGTGTTTAATTGCATTCTGAAGTGCTAGCTCTTTGTGCCCACGGTAGTTCCACCATTGAATTACTATGTTGTCCGGTAACGGATATCCGTCATGATAAACTACATCCCCCCAGAATATGGCCTTTCGTCCTTTCGACTTCAGATAATCCGCCATTTGTGCCGAAAACCATAATTGCAGATCATGGCTATCTTTCAGATTCATTGCTGCAATTCTTTTTTGGCAATCCGGACATTATCCCAATTGCCTTTCGGGGCTTCGTCTCCTCCCAAATGTATATAGGGTGAAGGGAAAATAGCGCATACCTCATCCAATATATTTTTCAGGAAATGCAGGACTTCTTCTTTTCCTGCACAAAATATATTTTGAGTAAATCCGTGCTGTGGTACTTCAACAGGTTGACCGAAACAACCGAGTTCCGGATAAGCGGAAAGTGCTGCTTCGGCATGCCCCGGCATGTCAATTTCAGGAACGACGGTTATGTTTCGTTCGCTGGCATATTCGATAATTTCCTGTATCTCTTTCTGTGTATAAAATCCTTGTTGTTCTTCTCCTTTTCCTACCGAGCCTCCTATCTGTGCAAGACGCGGATATTGTTTGATTTCGATTCGCCAACCTAGTCCTTCGGTCAAATGCCAATGGAAATAATTCATTTTAAGTAATGAAACCATATCAATATATTTCTTGATAGTGGATATTTTCTGGTATTGACGTCCGGAATCTAGCAGAAAACAACGCCATGGCGTACGGGGAGAATCGGAAATATCAGCACAGGCGAAGGTGAGAATTCCTGTTGAACCAGTAACCCATTGCCGCAAGGTTTGTACTGCATGAGTGAATCCTCTTTTATCAGAGGCGGCTATCACCATTTGTCGCGGACTGATATTTATCCGATAACCTTCGGGAGGAAGTGAAGAATCGGTCATCCAGTAGTGGATTTCGGCTTTAGATGCTTTCTTCGTCCATTTGACAGAAGTGTTATGAAGTACTTCTGTACGGAAAAGACTTAAATAAAAAGTTGTGGTATCTTCAGCGTATATGGAAATCTTTTTTCTTAAAGTCAGGTAGCCTTTTTGCATTTCCACTTGATTGGGGGAAGGAAATACAATTTGCCCACAGGCGCTAACTGCAAATGATGCGAGAAAGAAAATCGTTAGGAATAGATATTTCATAAGATATATATGTGTTTATTTGGATTTCGTAAGTAAAATAAAGGAATAACTTGCACTTATTCAAGTCCTAAAAGTACAAATCTATTCCAAAAAACAATTATTTATTGAGATAAATTACGAAATCAGAGAAGAATAAGAAAAAGAACTGTCTGCTATAATAAGTACTTCGGATAGCTCTGATTGATTAAGGTCTATCTATTGGAACAGATTTATTTAATTTTTAAAACGTCCCAATTTTAATGGGACACTGATGATGTACTTTAATATAAGAGATAAAACCGCAAACAGTCTCATCAACTATTTGCGGTTTTATCTCTTTGCACGGGAGGAGAGGCTCGAACTCCCGACACCCGGTTTTGGAGACCGGTGCTCTACCAACTGAGCTACTCCCGTGTTTGCGGCTGCAAAGGTAGTAGAAACTTCCGAATCTGCAAGCGTTCGGGTAAATAAGTTTTGAACTATTTTAATTTTTCCCACTCATCGGGCTTGAAACCGACCAATACAAAGCTGTCTGTTACTACTAGTGGTCGTTTTACTAATTTTCCGTTTGTAGCAAGCAATGCGATCTGTTCCTCCTCGCTCATGTTTGGGAGCTTTTCGCTCAGTTTCAGTTCTTTATAAACCAAACCGCTAGTGTTGAAGAATTTCTTGATAGGCAGACCGCTACGCGGAATCCATGCTCTTAATTCTTCTATTGTAGGATTTTCTTCTACGATAAGTCGATTGGTGTATTCAATGTTATTTTCTGTTAACCACTTCTTGGCTTTTTGGCAAGTACTACATGCCGGGTATTGTAAAAACAGAGGTTTCATACGCAATTTATTGTTTAATGATTACTATTACATATATATTTAAAAAAGAATTTGCAAATCCTGATACATAATCCGGTAAGCAGTCGCTTTCTTGTCTAATGCCAATGGGTATGCCCGTGATGAGGAAGGCATTCGGTAGAGCCGCATGGCGCGACCTTCGAAAATAAATTCCGAGTAATCGCCGACTTTGGGTTCCTCTACGTTGAATTGTTGGCGGAGAGTATCTGTGGCTTTCTGTCCAGTAGTGACAATAGCTTTACATTCGGGAAGTTGCCGGAGCAGTGCTGTCACGTCAGTAGCTTCCACTACTTCGAGAAATTTATCCGATGCATTATCTTGTAATCGGCGAATGGATGAAGCGGTATCGAACAAAGCAATTCCCTTTTCATTCAGAAAATCAATAATTCGTTCGCGGCAAAATGCTTTCCGTGTCTCATTCAGAAAATAATCCTTGTCATCGAAGAATAAAATCCCGAAGATGCGCCACATATCATTATTGAGGTTCGGATAATAAAATTCCATTGACCAACGTTTTTTTGTGGTGGAAAACTGCCGAGCATGAGCAGCTTTGCTTTCGCTGGAAGAAACGGTTCTAACGGATGTTTTTCGATTTCCATTTTTATGTATCATTTTAATTTCCTACAAAAATAATGATATTGTTCATTTCCCTCAAAATCAAGATAAAAAATTACTATATTTAAAATATTTAGTTATTTTTGTGGCATAATGAATACACGATTTATTAGAATATCATTGAAAAAAAGAATTTTTATAAGTTATTGTCTTATAGGATTATTCTTTTTTCTTGGAGAGAACTGTTACGCTTCAAAGCGGCCGGTGTTTAGGGAAACGGTGAGAAAAAGCCTCTGCTGATAACTCAACAGTAAGGGGACGTGTTGTTGATGTCAGTGGTGAACCCCTTATTGGTGCAACGATACGAGAGAAAGGGGGAACCCGTGGAACTGTGACAGACATTGAAGGAAATTTCATCTTATCTGTGCCGGATAGTGCGGTCTTGCAAGTTTCTTTTGTGGGGTACGAGAGCATAGAAGTCAGTGTAGGGGGTAGAAAGACACTTGAGATACAGGCTTCGTGAAAATACAGTGATGCTTGACAATGTGATTATAACTGCTCTTGGTCTTGAAAAAAAAGAGGCTTCTTTAGCATATTCCATTCAGAAAGTGAAAGGGGAGGAACTCACCCGTATGAAAGAGGTTAATATGATAACAGCTCTTGCCGGCAAGGCTGCGGGAGTGCAGATAAATAAAAATTCCTCCGGTATAGGAGGTTCTGCGAAAGTGAGTCTTCGGGGATTCGTTCCGCATCCGGTGATAATCAGCCTCTTTATGTCATAGACGGCGTGCCGATGTTGAATATCGGTACTGAACAAGCTTATTCTGCAATCGGTGGTACTGCAAATGCCGGAAACCGGGACGGAGGTGACGGTATCTCCAATTTGAATCCGGAGGATGTGGAAAGTATCAGTATCTTGAAAGGTGCTCCGGCAGCAGCTTTGTATGGAAGTCAGGCTGCGAATGGGGTTATTCTGATTACTACCAAGAAAGGTAATACTGCCGGACAGAGGAATATTTATTTCTCCACCGGATTGACATTTGACAAAGCATTCAGTCTTCCTAAAATGCAGAACTGCTATGGGGTGAGTGATGTTGTAGATAGTTGGGGAGAAAAAAGCGTATCTGCCTACCTCCAATGAACTGAATGATTTTTTTTCGTACCGGATTAACTTCCATTACTTCCGTATCCGTCAATTATGGAAATGAAAAGATACAGACTTATTTTTCTTATGCCAATACTACCGGACGTGGTATTGTAGACAAGAACCAACTGACAAAGCATAACATCAACCTGCGGGAAAAGCTGTAATGTTCAATCAACGTCTGAAATTGGACGGTAATGTGAACGTGATGCGACAGATTGTAAAGAACAAACCTGTATCGGGAGGTTTTTTACATGAATCCTCTGGTCGGCCTTTATCGTTTTCCCCGTGGGGAAGATTTGTCTTATTATAAGGATAATTATGAAATATACGATCCGGAACGGAAACTGGGGATACAAAATTGGCATACTTTTACAGAAGATTTTTTGAGCAGAATCCTTATTGGATACAGAACCGTATACAAAGTAAGGGAGACACGTATGCGTAGCATCATCTCTCTCTCAGCGAATTTGAGGATAAATAGTTGGCTGACTGTCCAGGCTCGTGGTAGTGTTGATTATATATCCGATAAGATGCGCCAGAAATTTTATGCTTCTACCGCTCCCGCTTTATGTGGGGCAAACGGGCGTTATATTGAAATGGATTATCAGGAAACGTTGATTTACGGTGATGTCATGGCTATGGGGAAGAGGAAATGGGAGGATTTTGCGTTGGATGTGGCCATTGGTGGGAGTATCAATGATAAAAATGTCAATTCCACCCGTTACGATTCCAAGAATGCTTCTTTGAAGTATGCCAATGTGTTTAATTTGGCTAATATCGTAATGAACGGTTCCGCCAGCATTGACCAGAAGATAGATTCCCGACGCCAGTTACAGTCCGTATTTGGTACGGCACAAGTTGGCTATCAGGATAAGGTATTCCTTGATTTAACAGCCCGTAATGACTGGGCATCGACTTTGGCATATACAAGCCATGAGAAATCCGGATTCTTTTATCCTTCTGCCGGTCTTTCTTTTCTTATAGACAAATGGATACAACTTCCCGAATGGATTTCTTTTGCCAAACTACGGGGAACATACAGTAAGGTAGGTAATGATATTCCTCAGTTTATCACAAACTCCGTTTCACATATTACTGCCGGGGGAGAGCTCCAGGCGAATGACGCTGCTCCTTTTAAGGAAATGGAACCGGAAATGACCCATTCGGTAGAGGTGGGTACGGAATGGAGGTTCTTCCAAAGTCGCTTGGAAAGGCTTCAATCTGACTTATTACCGTACCAATACTCATAATCAGTTTTTTCAAACTTCCCGCCCTTGCCGGAGATATGTATGCATACAGGTATGTAAATGCCGGAGATATACAAAACCGTGGTTGGGAACTGACCGTAGATGCCACTCCGGTACTTACTCCGGATTTTACATGGAAAACATCTTTGAATTTCTCGTCCAATAGAAATAAGATCAAAGAACTGCATGAAGAACTGAAAGAGTTAGTTTATGGACCGAGCAGTTTCTCATCCAGTTATGCGATGAAGTTGGTGAAAGGTGGTTCTATCGGAGATATTTATGGTAAGGCTTTCGTGCGTGATGTCGAAGGGAATATTGTCTATCAGACCGAGGGCGACCATAAAGGCCTTCCGGCTGTTGAAGGTGAAGGGAATACAATAAAGGTGGGCAATGCCAATCCACGTTTTATAATGGGGTGGAACCATACATTCTCTTACAAAGGCTTCAGTCTCTACTTCTTGTTGGATTGGCGTTATGGCGGCAAGATACTTTCGCAGACACAGGCGGAAATGGATCTCTACGGGGTGTCCCAAGTGACAGCGCTGGCTCGTGACAGAGGATATGTAACTCTTGAAGGACAGCAGATAGACAATGTGAAAGGTTTTTATAAGAATATAGTGGGCGGACGTGCCGGAGTGACGGAATATTATATGTATGATGCTACAAATCTTCGTTTGCGGGAAGTCTCACTGAACTATACTTTTCCGAAAAAATGGATGCAGAAAACGAAAGTGCTGAAAGATTTGCAGCTTGCTTTCGTTGCGCGTAATCTTTGTTTCCTGTATAAGAAAGCTCCTTTTGACCCGGATTTAGTACTTTCTACCGGAAATGATAATCAGGGAATTGAAGTGTTTGGTATGCCGACAACACGAAGCCTGGGCTTTACTGTGAAATGTGAATTCTAAAGATACGGGAGGAGATGATGAAAAAGAACTATATTCATATATACTTATTGGGGATACTGTTACTTTCGGTTGCATGTACCGGAAAATTCCGTGAGTTTAATACCGACCAGTCCGGCATTACAGATGAAGATCTGATAATTGACGACAATGGTTACGGAATCCGTTTAGGGATTATTCAGCAGGGTATTTACTTTAACTATGATTATGGCAAAGGCAAGAACTGGCCTTTCCAATTGACACAGAACTTGAACGCAGATATGTTCAGCGGATATATGCATGATGCCAAACCATTGAACGGAGGTTCTCATAATTCCGATTATAATATGCAGGACGGTTGGAACAGTGCGATGTGGACACACATGTATTCGTATATTTTCCCTCAGATTTACCAGTCAGAGAATGCAACCCGTGATACACATCCTCTTTATTCGGTATTACGAAAATTCTGAAAGTGGAAGCGATGCACCGTGTGACGGATTATTACGGACCTATTATCTACAAGAATTTTGCAGATGCAGGGAAGCATTACCGTCCTGATACGCAGAAGGAAAAGTTTATTATGAGTTTTTTAACGAACTTGATTCTGCCGTTGTCGCTCTTACCAGTTATGTGGAAGCAAATCCGGAATCTAATGGATTCTCCCGTTTCGATATTCTGCTGGACGGCAGATATTCTTCGTGGATTAAGTTTGCCAATTCCTTGCGTATGCGGCTGGCGATGAGAATTTCTGCTGTCGAGCCGGATAAGGCATGTGTTGAATTTCAGGAAGGGCTTAACAATGAATACGGTGTCTTTGAAGCCGAAACGGAACGGGTGGCTGTCTCCACCAAGTCCGGGTATACTAACCCGTTGGGAGAACTCAACCTTGTTTGGAACGAGACTTATATGAGTGCTTCCATGGAATCGATTCTGACTGGATATGACGACCCGCGTATTGCTGTCTATTTCGCACCTTGTACCGACGAACAGTTTAAAAATACATATCGCGGTATCCGTCAGGGGACGTGCTTTTTCGCATTCTCATTATGCCGGATTGTCAAAACTGACCGTAACGCAAACAACGGACGCTCCTTTGATGACTTCATCGGAAATTTGGTTCCTGCGTGCCGAAGCTGCTTTGCGCGGGTGGACGGACGAAGATGAAGAAAGCTGCTATCGAAACGGAGTAATAACTTCCTTTCATCAAAATGGAATTTATCAGGTGGAAGATTATCTGAACAGCGAACGAATGGCTTTCGATTTTGAAGATACGTATGATAACGGCAACAATATCGAAGCCCGTTGTAAAGTATCACCAAAGTGGGATTCCGAAGCTGATAAAGAGATAAAACTGGAAAGGATTATCACGCAGAAGTGGATTGCCATGTTTCCCGAAGGTTGTGAAGCATGGGCAGAACAGCGTCGTACGGGCTATCCCCGTTTGTTCCCGGTGCGTTATAACCATAGCCAAAACGGATGTATTGATACGGAAATTATGGTACGCCGTCTCAACTTCCCCGGCACATTGCAAACGGAAGATCCCGACCAGTATCTTGCTCTTGTAGAAACCTTGGGAGATCCTGATGACGGAGGTACACGACTTTGGTGGGATGTAGAAAGTAATGGCTTGGACTAAAAAATCTGTTGTAAGAATGTGTATATGTGTGCCGATTTAACTAGTTTTGCACCTTCATTTAAACACATTCGTCATGAAAACAATCATCTCTACTATTTTTTCTGTGTGTATTGCTTTCTTTTTTATACCGGAACTGCGGGCACAAAACATACAGTTACATTACGACTTTGGCCGTTCTTTGTATGACAAAGATTTGAAAGAACGTCCTTTGTTAACGTCTACTGTCGAGAAGTTTCATCCCGACACGTGGGGAAGTACTTATTTCTTTGTCGATATGGACTATACCTCTGAGGGTGTTGCCTCCGCCTATTGGGAGATAGCCCGTGAAGTAAAATTCTGGAAAGGACCTTTCTCTGCACATCTTGAATATAATGGTGGACTGGCAAAAGGATTCTCTTACAAAAACGCTTACTTGGCAGGAGCTACTTTATACCTATAACAATGCTTTTTTCCAAAGGCTTCTCTTTGACAGCCATGTATAAATATATCCAGAAGCATAAATCACCTAACAATTTCCAGTTGACCGGAACATGGTATGTCAACTTCTGCAATAATCTGCTTACTTTCTCCGGATTTGCCGACTGGTGGCGTGAGGAAACCGATTACGGAAAAACGATCTTCCTTACCGAACCGCAATTTTGGGTAAATCTGAACCGCATCAAAGGAATAAACAAACACTTTAATCTAAGTGTAGGTTCCGAAGTGGAAGTAAGTAATAACTTCGGTGGTCGTGACGGATTCTATGTAATTCCGACTCTAGCCCTGAAATGGACATTGAATTAATTTATTGAATACATCAATTATTGGATGAAAACAGATTTAATTTACGGTGTAGAAGACCGTCCTCCTTTTAAGGAAGCCTTGTTTGCAGCCTTGCAACATTTACTGGCCATTTTTGTAGCCATAATAACACCTCCTCTTATCATAGCAAGTGCCTTGAAACTGGATGTAGAAAAGACGGGCTTTCTTGTTTCCATGTCCTTGTTCGCTTCGGGAGTTTCCACTTTCGTACAATGCCGTCGTTTCGGTCCGGTGGGGGCGGGACTACTCTGTATTCAGGGAACAAGTTTTTCCTTTATCGGTCCTATCATAGCCACGGGATTAGTAGGTGGATTACCGTTGATTTTCGGTT
>VOFK01000197.1_pt1 | contig 16001 bp, 30 predicted proteins | sample 5384121 | NCBI WGS metagenome assembly VOFK01 (sample SAMN12384730, study PRJNA508395) | human gut metagenome | isolation source: healthy gut J | host: Homo sapiens
TCTCAAACTCATCACAAAAATAGTCATATGCGGTCGGAAGGGTATAGTTATCCCCTGTATGCTGAACATCATTCGAAGCCCTTCCAACGGGACAACGGGCTTGACTACCGCGATGAACAGGAGCCGTGAAAGGTGCTCCGCCGTGTATGACTTCTTTATGGGGGATGAGATCAGCCCCTGCTTCACGTAATTGCTCACCATTGAACTTGTCAGCTCCGGCTCCCCCAACGGAGCAAGATGGGCGTTGACATATCGCACCACCTGCTCCAGATATAGCCTTATATTCGGAATCTGTGCATACCGCGGTAGCGAAAAGCCCTCAATAGCCTCTATCATATTATTCACTCCCTTTTCCATGCAGCCATTATACACGGGTATCTTCAATCTTTCAACGGTTTTCGAAATCTTTTTTATCGGTTTTCTGAAAATCGTTGACGGAATGATAAAAACCTGATAAATTTCGGTGTCGGCCTTCAAAGTCGGTTGAAATGTTTCTTGTTATTCGGAGGACACACCATGAATCAGTTTCGTATCGTTGCAGACTCAGCTGCGACCTTCTCACACTGGATGGAGCGGACTTCGTCAGTGTCCCGCTCTCAATACGCACTGACGCCGAGGAGTTTTACGATGACGCCAATCTTGATGTTGACGCGATGGTCAGTACGCTCCGCGACACCAAAGGGCGTTCCTACAGTGCGTGTCCAAACATTGCAGACTGGGAAAGCGCATTCGGTGAGAGCGGCAATGTAATTGCATTTACCATTACGAGCGCTCTTTCAGGCAGTTATAATGCTGCCTGCGTGGCAAAGAAGAATTGTGAGGAACGTAACCCGGCCCGGCGCATCTATGTTGTGGACTCTCTCTCCGCCGGGCCCGAAATCGCCCTTCTCATTGAAAAGGCTTTTGTATGAGCTGCGCTGCCATGCGGACTTTGATAAAGCATGCGAAGCATTGAATACATATCAGGCCCACACGCACCTGCTTTTTGCACTGGAATCCATGCACAACCTTGCACAGAACGGCCGTGTCAGCAAGCTCGCCGCAACGATGGCAAGCGTCCTCGGGATCCGCGCCATCGGGCAGGCCAGCGCTGAAGGTATGCTTGAGATGCTTGGAAAATGCCGTGGGGTTCGGAAAGCGCGGCAGTTCATGCTGGGCGAAATGGAGAATCTTGGCTACAGGGGCGGGAAGGTCCGGATCGGGCATTGTCAGAATGCTGCGCTTGCGCTGGAGCTTTGCGCCGAGATCCGGCAGCGATTTCCGGCGGCAGACGTGAGAAGCTATCCACTGCGGGGACTGTGCAGCTATTACGCCGAGCGCGGCGGGATCATGCTGGGCTTTGAGTCATGAGAGCAGGCACAACCAACGAAAGGAAAGAGGCGCCGGACTCTTTTTCATCTGATCGTGCGCATTCTGACCCTGCCGCCCATCGTCATCGGCATAACAGTGCTTCTGATGTATGTCCCGGCAAAGCTTTTTGACACTGCGGGGAGCTGCTCCTGTGCGAGTTGTTTTTTTGCTGCTCATCCCCATGGCTGCATATCCTATACGGGGGAGATATTTCACATTGGAAAAGGATCGGAGAAAGGGACAGCGCAGCACGGCGCTGGTATGCAGTGCCATCGGATACCTGTGCGGGTTTCTCTGGTCAATACTGACCCCGTGCTCCTGGCTCGTCCACATTCTATTCCTCTCCTATGTCATTTCCATCGCGGCACTGCTGATTCTCAACGCCGTTTTCAAGCTGCACGCAAGCGGCCATGCCTGCAGCACGACGGCGCCTGTGTTTCTGCTGACGTGGAAGTTGCATCCGCTTTTTATTATTCCGTCCGTGCTGCTGATCGCAGCGGTCTATCGATCCTCTTTGAAGCTATCACGCCACACCTTGCCGCAGCTCCTGATTGGCTCGGCAGTCAGTCTGCTCGCCTGTGGTATTTCACTGCTGATCTACGGACTCGGCTGACAGCCACGCAACCCGATAAAAAAATGCGCCGCCATACCACTATTGCGCAATGTGGTATGGCGCATTTTCTGCGCAATCACTCCCGATCCTGTTTCTTTGGCTCACTCAGGGCTGGAGACGCTGTGTTCTTTTCCGCCGCCTTGATCCGCCTGTACATTATCCTGCATCTTCCGGTCAATCTCGGCAATCTTACCTGAGCATTCGAGCATCTCCTCATTGATGCCCTCCGGCAGCTTTGTTTTGTCTACCTTATATCGGATGTCATGCTCCAAACTGGCCCAAAAGTCCATGGCGATCGTGCGGATCTGTATCTCTGCGGTCACATGCTCCGTCCGATCTGACAGATACACCGGCATACGGATATCCAAATGCAGCGACCGGTACCCATTGTAGTTTGGCGTGCGTATATAGTCCTGCCGTTTGATGATCTCAATATCCGTCTGGCGCTCCACCATTTCCGCCACCCGGTACACATCGTCAATATAGCTGCATACCACTCTGACGCCGGCAATGTCGTTGATGCTCTCCCTCGCCGCCTCGATCGTCGGCGGAAGACCCTTCTTTCGTAGCTTTGCCACCGTGCTGTCTATGGCCTTTACGCGGCCCTCGATGTGATGGATGGGATTTCTGGCATAGAGCACTTTGAACTCATTGTTTAGTATTTCAAATTTGAGGGATAATTGCTTTACCGCTGCATCATATAGATTTTGCATCAGCCGGATCTCATACGGGTCGTTTCGAAGCATTTTACCGTTTTCCCCATTTATCATTTCTTTGTCAACCATCCTTTTTCGCATTCTCTCTGGCATTTCGAACAGAGGCCTTCCACAATGATCCGATGCCGGTTGATTTGACGGCCGGTCATCCCTGCAACGGTTGTATCGATCTTTGTCCGGTAATCTAAAGGAGTATCTACTGCCGTACCGCATTGCATACAGTTCAGATGATTGTGCATGTCTGTTCGGCTGTCATACCGATCCGTACCTGGAACGCGCACATGACAGATTTGCCCGTCAGCAGTTAAGCGCCCCAGGGTTACGGCAGACCGTTCCGCAGCTGATTTTATCATCCACTTTGCAGACATCCTCATATATCCTTTTATTGGCGGTCTTTGTAGGAAGAGAGCAGCCATCTGCTCATAACGCCCTCCTTTCCTGGCCTTGGCTGCGAAGCAGGTGTACTTGTTCGGGTCTAAGGCTCTCAGGCAAGGGGCTTTCATGGTTCTTTTCCGTCTGTGTGCCTGCGTATTTGTTGGTGTTTCCAATATTGACACACCCCTTTCTCGCCCGGAAATCAAAGCATATTTGTTACACTATCATCAGGAAGTGTTCCTAATAATAGTGTAAATGAAACGAATTTGCATGTCAACCGATCGTTGTATGAGAACTTGCTTTGCGGAGATCATCCTATTAGAGGAACGCTATGCGGAAAAGCACTCTGCCGGCATTCCATCGCTGCCAACAGAGTGCTATCATGACTTCTATATTATACGATTTAGATTCGAAGAAACAAATACGCTACATTGCTGATCTTTTTTGTTTCATCTATGCAACATCTCCCCTTCCAAACTTTTACACCGATCATTTGCAATTTGTCGCAGCAGCTCTCGATCAGCTCCCTGTCGTGGGTGATCACGGGAATGGTTCTGCCGTGCCGCGCTTCGCTTTTCAGTTTTTCTGCAATCAGGCACATGTTCCGCCCGTCAAGGCCGCTGGTGGGCTCATCGAGTATCAATATCCTGCGGCCGGAAAAGATGGCACAGGCGATGGCAGGGCGCTGCTTCTGCCCGCCGGACAGGGCGGACGGGTGCGCAGCCCTGTACTCGTAAAGGCCAAGCTCGTTGAGCAGGATTCCTTGCATGGCTTTTGCTTTTTTTCTTCCGTCAATCTGGTATTCAGCAGCAGCTCCTCCGCCACGCTTGCCGTAAAAACTGCGTTGACGTGTCGTTGCCGCAGTGGTAAATCTCCCTGCGCCGGACTGCCGCCGCTCTTGCCTTTTTCCCGTCTATCAGGATATGTCCCCTTGTCTGCCTTTGCCAGTGCCCGCAGAGGATCTGCGCAAGGGTGGTTTTCCCCGCGCCGTTTTGCCCTGTTATGGCGGTCACGCCGCCCTCTGGAACGGACAGCGAAATATCCTCAAAAAATAACTTCTTTGCGTATTCTTTTTCGAGAGCCCCTGCTGTCTTCGAGACGGCAGGGCTTTCGTCCAATACGGAGGGAGCGGGAAGGCACTTTCCCTCGTGCGGAGAGCGCAGACCCATGCCTAAGATGTCTGCTTCCGAAGAAGGAGCAAATCCTCCGGTGTATACTCGGCCGCTATTCTGCCGTCTCGAAGATATAAAAAACCGGTCCGCGATCCCCATCAGCCAGTCGATCCGGTGCTCCGCGAGGAGCAGGGTAAAGCCTTGTTCCTTGAGCTGCCGTAGGGTCTGCGCAAGCTGCTTCGTCCCTGCGGCATCCAGGTTAGCCGTCGGCTCATCACACACAAAGGCCTTTGGCTTCATGGCATATACGGACGCAATGGCCGCCCGTTGCTTTTCTCCGCTTGAGAGGATGTCAACTGCCCTGTCTTTCAAACGAGACAGCTGCAATGCCTCTATGGCGGCGTCCGTCCTCTCCCGTATCTCCCGGGCGGACAGGCCGTAATTCTCGCAGGGAAAGGCCACCTCACCGGCAAGCTCAGAGGAAAAGAACTGGCTTTTGGGGTCCTGAAAAACGCTTCCCACCAAACGCCCGATCTCCCATGTGGAAAGCCTTGATATGTCCTTGCCGTCTATTCTCACGCTCCGCTGAAAACTCCGGGATAGTAGGACGGCGCAAGCCCGTTGACAAGCCTTGTCACGGTGGTCTTGCCGCAGCCGGAAAGCCCCGTCAGCACGACGCATTCGCCGCTTTTTACCGAAAGGGAAATGTCCTGCACGCCTCTGTCTGAGTTTTCGTATTGAAAGGAAGCGTGTGTAAGCTCGATCATGCCATGCTCCTTTCCAAAACCAAATAGGAAGCCGTGACCAGCGCACATGCGGCTGCCGCGATGTGATCCCGCGCCCCGGCCTTTGCTCATAATAGCTGCCGCGCACGCCCGGACGCTCCGCGCCCCTTGCAACAGCGGAAACGGAAAGCTGATCGGCAAGCTGCAACACCCGAAGGAGAAACGGAACCAGCACATACTCCATGCTCTGCACGGGATGTGCGAGTAGCTGCCCCGCCGCGGTAAGCCCCCGGTTTTTCATCGACCTGCCTACACCCTTTAGCTCCGTCCGCATGGTAGGGAAGAAGCGAAAGACCACAAGAAGCCCGAGAATGAACGGGGTGGGCATACGGAGGCGGGATAAGAACGCGGAGAGCATTCCCGGCGGCGTGGTGATCAGATCCCATGACACCAGAAAGATTGGCGACAGATTCCAGAACATCAGAACATAAAATTCCGAGAAGACCGGCATGTGCAGCCCGTGGAAGCGGATACCGTACAGCAGCAGCGCCAGCAGCAGATAAAAGCAGCCATAGGACGCGGCAAGGCGGAAATTCCTCTGTAAGACGAGATAAAGAAGCGCGCCGCCGGTCAGGATGCAGGTAAGCAGCACATTCCCGCCGATAGTTACTCCGGCAAAGACGCACAGCAGCGCCCACAGCTTGACCGGCACCGCAAAGGATGCGTCCGCTCTCATAGAACGCCGGCCTTCTGAAAATGCCTGCGGATCAGCCGACTGCCCACCATGCAGCCTAAAAAGCCCATCAGCGTCGTGAACAGCAGAATAAAGACCAGCCAGCCGGGAGAGGTGTAGTAACGCACATAGGAATCGATGTAGCTCTGCTCCATACCGCTTGCAAGCGCAAAATCGTAGTAGGTGTCCCAGAAGAACCAGATGGGCAGCAGATTGACCCCGTTGTACAGCAGGCTCGCCGCCGTCCAGGCGGCAGTCAGCCGTTTCGGCTTTTGGCAGGAGCCTTCCTTCCAGAGAATCGCCTCGCAGAGGATTCCCACGAGAACATAATAAGGCAGCAAGAACCAGTTTCCCATCAGCAGGAAAATCACACCAAGCAGCGTCATATAGATCAGCGTCACAAAACGCTTGCCGATACGGCTGACCATGAGCATATAGACCGGCGCGCAGAGGAACATGGTGATCCCCACCGACAGCACCATGCTGACAAAGTCGTTGGCCATGCAGACCATATTGATAACGAGCTGGATCACGATCAGTACTGCGGAGAGCAATACCGTTGTAATAACATCCTTAACCGTCCACTTTTTTCCTTTTTGTCCATAAATCCATTCCTCCGTTTTCTGTTAATTTATACTACTGTTAAGAATCCGAGCATCCACGCAACTATAATTTGCAATGCAAATAAAACAATCGTAAGGACCGGTGCTCTGGTTTTTCTCTTTACGGCATGGCTGATTCCCGTGAAAAACCCGCAGATGGCCGCTGCAATTCTTACACCTGCTACATAGTACTTCTTTGAAGGGGATTTCCTCACTCGCGCTGTAATAGCGCAAATCCAGCAATTTTTCCTCAAATTCTGCCGTATGGTTCATCAGGTGGAGTAAAGTAACCGGCTCAGCGAATCGCAGATTTTTTCCAAAAAGCTGTCCGGCAGATAGGTGCGGATATCCGTTTCCAGATCGACTTTCCTATCCTCAACAAGCTGCATCACGCTGACCCACACAAAGGTCTTTGATATGGAACCCCATTCAAAACCGTGGTCTCCGGGTCGATGGCCGTATTGTTCTCTAAATCAGCAAAGCCATACCCCTTCGCAAATACCGAATTGTCATGCTCCGAAATTACGACACACGCGCCCGGAACCGTTTTGCCAATGTATTTTTCGGAAACAGCGTTTGCGCTTGCCTCATATGCGTCCGGTGCACCGGATGCATATGAGGAGGCTGAGGAACGCAATCATAATCAGCGCCGCAAGAAAGCATTGGAGGGTCTTGTATCTCATCAGTCTTTCCATAGGGTCATTACTCTATCGTCAGTCTGAAATCACAGCAGTCTCCGCCCTGTCCGAGCGTCTTTGTCCGTCCCCATTTGAGCTTTGGATGCATATGCCCGTAGGCCTCGTCATCCGCGCGGCAAAAGCCGGCCACAATCTCCGGGCAGCCGTATTTCACACAGGTGTCCTGATAGGGGCAGGCCAGCATGTCGAAGCACATTTCCTCTTGCTCTGTTCGTATCCAATTAGCCCGAAAACCGCAGTCCTCTCCAAAGGAGCTTTTTGTCATTTTGGCAAAGAACCTCGGCACCAGCTTATACAGACCCGGTATCTTCATTGCCCCTCGGATTTTTGAACCAACGCCCGCTGCCCGCTTTTCATAATATCTATTCAGAAAAGCCGCTGCTTTCCTCAAGGGAGATTCCATTTCCCGTCATGGCGTCAAAGGCGGCGATGGCAGGATAGATGCGTTTCCTCGTATGCATATACATCTTTTTCGGCTCGTCGGCGTTTTCATTTACGATTTCCGCATAACGTCTCCATGCATCTTCTATGATCGCGTCTGTCTTTTCCACGCCATACTGTTTTTCCATTGCAGATACCGCTCCGGTCAAGTATCTTTTGTCTAACCTTCTATCCATGTGCTTTCCCGCCTTTCAGCGTCCAGCCGATTGCCTGGCTGCGCATTCCCACAAAGCGCCTGTACAGGCCGTCTTCGCGCATCAGCTCCTTATGGTTTCCGCGTTGAATGATCCTGCCGTTCTCCAGCACGATGATTTGATCTGCCGTGCGCACGGTGGACAGACGGTGGGCAATCATCAGGATCGTTTTGCCTTTTGTCAGCTCCCGGATGGCCTTTTGCAGCTCCTGCTCGTTTTCGGGATCCACGCTGGCTGTAGCTTCATCCAAAATGACGATGGGTGCGTCCTTCAGAATTGCCCCCTTGCAATGGAGATTCGCTGCTTTTTTCCCCGCCGGAGAGGCTGGAGCCGCCTTCGCCGATCTTTGTCTGATAACCGTCGGGCAGCGTCATGATAAAGTCATGGCGCAGGCTTTCTTTGCGACTGCTATGATTTCATCCGCGCTTGCGTCCGGTCTGCCAAACCGGATATTGTTCTCGACGGTGTCCTCAAAGAGATACACATTCTGAAATACGATGGCGAAATTCTTTAGAAGGCTGCCGCTGGTATATTCCCGCACATCCCGGCCGCCGAGCGTGATCTGTCCTTCCTTCACATCCCAGAAACGGGCAATCAGACCGACCAGCGTGGTTTTTCCGGCGCCGGAGGGACCAACAATGGCGCAGGAGCTTCCCTGGGGTACGCTTAAGCTGATTTGATGTAATACCTCCTTTTCCCCGTATCCAAAGGACATATTCTTCACTTCGATATTGAAATTTTCCGGCACAAGATCAGCCCCGTTTTCGTCCAGGGATGGAATGTCCATGATGTTATCCAGCCGGTCAAGGAAGCCTCCACCGCGCGGGCAATGGAGGACATACTACCCGCCACCTCCACGGCGGCATAGATCATGAAGCTGGACACGAGAAGCAGCAGGCACTTCTCCGGCGTGATGCTTCCTCCTGCCAAAAGATAGGGCGCAAAAACCAGAATAGCCGCCCGTGCGAGCTTGAACACCGTCTGATAGAGCGCGCCGTCATTTTGAAAACGCCTTTTTTCAAGCACGATATTTGCCTCTTTGCTTTCCTCAATTGCGGCGTCAACTGCTTTTTCCGGTGCGTTCCGCCAGCCCAAACGCCTTGACTACGCCCATGCCCTGCACATATTCCAAAACGGCAGTGACCAGACCGGCTTGGGCAGCCTGACGGCGGGGCGCGTATTTCCTGCCGACCTTGCCGATAGACGAATAAACAATGAGCGCCACAGCAAGTCCGGCCAAAGAGATCAGCCCGGTCCGCCACTCATAGATCATAAGCCAAACGCCAATCACAATGGCGTGGATAAACCCGCCCGCCACATTTTTCCATAATGGTAACGGACATCTGCTCCAGATCGCCAAGGGTGGTCGTCACCGCCGCAGTGATATCCCCGAGCCTGTTTTCATTGAAATAACCCATAGGCGCCTTTTTTCAGGCGTTCGCCGATCTCCATGCGCTTTCCGACCCGAACGCGAAGCTGCCAAGAGTTCTGGCATTGGCAGAAAGATTGACAAATACAATTCGCCCTACAATGGAAACAATCATGATGCCAAGCGAAATCCAGATTGTGCTTTCAGGCATAACATCGCCGGAAAGCTGCTTCAGGATTCCCGTGAGCACCGTTAGAATGGCCATGATTGGGATCATCTCAAAGAATGAGCTGACAAGGTATGCAAGGAAAGAGCGGATAAGACGCTTCTTCTGTAAGCCCGAGAACAACAAAAGTCTTTGAAATAACCTTATCATCACACCACCTCCTCTGCGGTATCTTTGCCCTGCATATGGGCTTTCCACAATTCCTTGTATAGATTGCTTGTTTCAAGAAGCTCTTCATGAGTTCCTTCCGCAGCGACATTTCCTTTATCCACGACAAGGATCTTATCTGCTTTGGTAATGGTAGACAGCCGATGCGCAATGACGATCAAAGTTTTTTTCCTGCTACAAGCCCTGCGATGGATGCTTGAATAACGGCCTCATTTTCAGGATCGGTAAATGCCGTGGCTTCATCCAGCACCACGATTGGGCTGTTCTTTAGGGATTGCCCCTTGCAATGGCGATACGCTGCCTTTCTCCGCCGGAGAGGTGGCTTCCCGCATCGCCCGCCAGCGTATCATAGCCCTCCGGCAGAGCGGCGATGAAATCGTGACAGCTCGCTTTTTTTGCCGCTGCTTCGATTTCTGCGTCTGTGGCCTCCGGTTTTCCGATACGAATGTTTTCCCGGATAGACAGGTGGAACAGAAAGTTATCCTGTGATACATATGAGACAAGCTCCATTATCTGAGGAAGAGGGATGTTCCGTACGTCCACGCCGCCAATACGGACGCCGCCGCTCTCCGCCTCCCAAAAGGAGGCGATGAGCCGCGCAATGGTAGATTTACCGGGCCGGAGGGACCCACAATGGCCGTCATACCGTTTTTTGCGCAGTCAAAGGAAATTCCATGCAAAACCTCCGTCTCTTTGTATCGGAAGGTAACATGATCGAAGGATACGTCGGTGTCCGCAAGGACAGCTCTCTCGGTCGGCCGCACAAGCTCCGGCTCATCCAGAAGATTCCCTACCTCTTTTACGGTGGAATCCACCATGGCCAGGCTGTCGGTGTACTGCAATGCCTGAATCAGTGGTTTTACGAGTCCAAGGGCGAGAATGATGCAGGTAATCAGCGTACCCGCTTCGACCCTTCCGTTTATAAAGAGCCAGCTCCCCAAGGGCAGCACGCCCACAAGCGTTGCCGTCAGGATGGAAAGCCCCATCACATAGTAGCCGTTGGTCTGCTTGAACCAGGTCACTTTGGCTGTCTCGTTTTCCGCCACGGTGTCGGCGTATTTTTTTTATATGAGCGTTCACCCTGATTGAACGTCTTCACCACTTCGATGCCGCCGATGTATTCCACCGTTGCGGCATCCATGTTTTTCCCTGCGGCAAGTACTCTCAACGGCATATCTCTTCTCGTAATCCTTCATCATTCCCATATAGCAGAAGGCACCCACCGGAATCGTCACAAGAGAGATCAGCGCGAGTCTCCAATCAAGGCTAAAAGAGGTAAACGAGCATTAGAACTGGGATTAGGATGTTGGCAGTGAGCTCCGGTACCATATGCGCCAGCGGAAGCTCCAGCTTTTCCACGGTGTCCACGATGATCGTTTTGAATTTCCCGGACGGCGTATCAAGGATCGTTCCCATGGGGACACGGGAGAGCTTCTCTGTTATCGCCATACGGATATTCCGCAGAATGATAAAGGCAGACTCATGGCTTTTCATTGTAGAAAAAGTTCCAAACCACACCTGCCCGAGATAGCCCGCAAAAGCAAACAATGCCAGAAACGCCAACTTGCTGAAAGCATAGTCTTCGTGGCAGATCATAATGATCCCGCGGGACACCGCGAGAGGGGATCATGCCGCAAAGCGCCCCCAAAACCGCAAGTATGACGGAGCCGATCAGTTTCCCTTTGCACGGCTTCGCAAAATCCATCAGAATCGTCATCGCCGAGTTTTTCTTTTCCCCGCCATCATTCCTCACCTCGCAAAAAGTCTTACAATCTTTTTCTTTCTGCCCACCGGAAAGGTCCTCCACGATTTCTCCGTCCCGAATGAACAGTATTCTTGTGCAGATCCGCATCATAAACTCAATATCATGTGTGATGATCAAAAGCACCTTGCCTTGTGTCGCAAGGCTTCGTGTCAAGATGCCAACCTCTTCCATGCTTTTCAGATCCAGTCCGCTGGTAGGTTCATCGAACACCAGCGCTCCTTGCCGCAGATATCGCTCACCACAACCGCAAGGCGCTGCATCTGCCCGCCGGAAAGAGACAAGGGATGCCGTTCCTTATACGCCAGCAGATCCACCTTTTCTAATGCGCAGTCAATCGTCTTTGTTCGGAGCTTTTATGCCAAGCGCGCGCATTCTGCCGCCACGCTGTCGGTAAAGAGCTGGTGCCCCCACATCTTGCATGACCATGTATGCCTTTTTTCCATCTCAACCGCTGGCTCATCGGTTTTCCAGCCCAAAAAACAGTGCCGGAGCCGTTCTTTTGCAAACCGCAGAGCATTCTGGCGAGGGTCGATTTTCCGCCGCCGTTGACGCCCGCAATGGCGATGATTTCTCCGCGGCTTGCCTGAAAAAGAGATCATTCAATACATTCCGGCCGCCGAGACGGACGCTGATTTTCTGAACGGAAAGCAATCCATCGGCAGCGATTGTTTTCACACCGCCCGATTCGGATACCGACAGATTCCCTGACACGCAGTCCCATTCTGCGAATATCTGCTTCAGGCAGCGCCTTGAACGCTGAAGCCTCCATGTCCGATACAATCCGGCCATCCTGCATATAAACGACGCGATCCACAATGTCCATCAGATACCAGATGCGGTGCTCTGCGATCAGAATGGTCTTTCCTGATATTTTCGCCCGTTGGATCAAATCAGCCAATTCTCCGATGGCCTTCATGTCGAGATTCGATGATGGCTCGTCAAACACAAGGACATCGGGAGCCGAAGCATACACGCTGGAAAACGCGATCTTCTGCTTCTCGCCGCCGGACAGTTCAAAGATACTTCGACCCCGGAGCTCACTAAGATGCAGCTCCTCCGTAAGTTCATCTAATCGAGAGCGCAGAGCCTCTCGCGGAATGCCCCCGATTTTCAAGCCCAAACACGATCTCGCTGTCTGTATCCGTATTAAAAAACTGCGTTCGAGGATTCTGAAAAACCGTCCCTACCGCATCCGATAGCGCAGCAATCTCTGTCTCCCGGGTATCCATACCGTTTACGTTCACCTGCCCCGAAAGATTGCCGTGGAAGAAATGGGGAATCAGTCCGTTTGCGAGCCGTGTAACTGTTGTTTTTCCACATCCGGACGGTCCGCAAAGCAGCACGCATTCGCCGGACCGAACAACAAGGTTCAAATCAAAGGACTCCGCCGTTCCCGCTTTCAGCGTCTGTAAAAGACATTTTGAAACGATATCATAATCAAAACACCCCTTTCATGCCCGCGTATACCATGCCGGCAACGAGCGCCGCGTAAGCAATTACCACCAGCAAATCAGCAAACGAAAACGCGATTTTCTCTATACAACTTCTTTCACCTGCGTGCTCGATGCCTCTTGTAATCGCTGCCTGCGTAATCTCGTCCGAAATTCTGGAAGCAGAAACAAGCAGGGGAACATAGACATGCTCCATCGTCTGTATAGGATGGCTAATCAGCCCAGCCGCGGACGCTGATATCCCTCGCAGCGCCATGGCATCCCGTATGGAGGCCCACTCTTCTCTCATGGTCGGGAAATAACGGAGCGTAACAGCAAGAGCGATCGTGAGTCCTTTCGACAATCGGAGCTTTGTGATCGCCGCAAGAAATTTACTTACGCTTGTCGTTGCAATCAGAAAGCTGCCCAGCATAAAACAGGGAAGAAGCTTGCGGATATACACTGCAAACATATAGACGATTCCGCCGAAAGTCACGGGCAGCCTCGGTACGATAAAAGCTGGATCAGCAGAAGCGTGAGAAAAAAATGCTGCGTATTTCAGCATCCTTTTCAGATTGCCGGAAGTGCTCAGAAGTGCAAGCGGAATCCCCGCAAGCACACTCCACTGCGATGCTTTTTATTCATAAAAACGGAAACGCTTGTGACCGCAAGAATCAGAAGCTTCGTCCGTGGGTCGAGTCTCATTTATACGACCCCTGCTTTTTCAAAGTGTTTTTTCATAAGCTTCTTTCCAATCAGTCCGCCGATGATCGCGCAGACGATCGTCCCGATAATCATTGCGGGGATCGCCCACCAGGTAGCCCCGATTGAATGAATCACTCCTTCAAAGGAGGCGAAGTCGCCTTTATTCTTCATAAAAGCATCAAACTGTGCGGGCATGACAACCATTGGAATATACGCCCCCATCGGCGCAAGCGCCATGACGCAGTAGGCAAGCAGGTTTTTTCTTAAAGGATCTGAAATCAGCGGAAGCGCAGATAAAATCCGCGATCACGCCGAAAACCAGGAAGAATACGGACATCATCCAGAACATTCCCGTAATAAACAGCAAAATCGCCGCGATTACACCGAGAATGGAGAGCTCCCTTCTTCGGTATTTTTGCCACATAGAGCATGAAAACTGTCCCCGTAAAGAGCGCCACGATCATTGGCATAAACGGGAAAGTGACCGGCGTCATCTGCGCAACACCGCCAATCACAAACGCCACCACAGCATAGATGAGCGAAAAGATGCCCACTGATATAAAGTCCCTTTGTTTCCAGCTTCTTCGAATCTGTTTTAAGCATAATAAACGACCTCCAATTTTATATTGTTCAGTTAGAGTACGCTAACTCGCGTGTAAAAAATTAAAGTTCTTGTGTGATTGTGCATTATTCCAGCCGGAGCAATCCTTTTCCAGCCAGAGTTGAAAAACCTTGCAAGCTCCTCAACATACCGCATAGCTTCTTCTTTGGGCATATCATGGGCAATCGTCTCACATACCGCCGTAAAATAGGCGCTGGTAATCATGTGGTGAAGCTGCTTTGTCATTTTTCCAGAGAGCTTTCCCTTTTGCGGAGAAGTGCGTAGTATTCCTCTGAGCACTTTACCTCCAGTTCCACAAGCTCCTCCAAAAATTTGCATAGCGCGTACCTTCCGCCCGGCAGAGGATCAGCTTGAAGGCATCAAAATGGGTGTACATATATTCCACAAAGATGCGCAAATACTCAGTGGACAGCTTCAGGCTGTCCTTCGTCTTTTTTCCTCGGAGACAAGATCGAAATGGGCGGCCTGTGCGGCTTTGAACTGCTCCAGCAGTCCCTTTGCTGCCTCGCCCACAAGATCTTCAAAAAGCGCGGCCTTATCCGGGTAATAGCCGTAGAAGGCGCCTTTCGTGAAGCCCGCCTCTGCGACGATTTTATTCAAAGATGCGTCCTTAAAGCCTTTTTCCAGAAATTCTTTTTTCCCAATCTCAAGGATCTTTATTTGAGTCTCTGTACGTTCCATTGGCGCCCCCTGATATACCGGTAGTATATACTGCTGGTATATTATAACCGAGCAGATTGAGTTTGTCAATGAGGCTTGTGATTTTTCTGTTTGCCCAGTTCAACACAGAGCCTCTCTGCTCACCTGTCTTGGATGCTTGAGCATATTCTTCTCAATACTCCAAGCATCGCCATACAGCGCAAGGCAGGAACACCGCAAGTGGTGTCCCTGCCTTTTCGGATAGGCTGTTTGGCAAATGCAAACCACGCAAGCTGCCGCTAAAGTTACCGTCAGCGGCGGGCATCATTTCTCACTCCACCAACGCCTTGCCCAAGGCGCGGCAGGCTTCAAGCGCCGCGTCGTCGGGCGTCTCCGTGCAGATCACGCTCTCGCAAACGAGGTTCACCCCTGCGCTGTCGCAGTCACTCTCCCAAGTGCGCATCCACTCGCCGTCGCCCCAGCCGTAGGAGCCGAACAGCGCCACGCGTTTGCTGCCAAGGCTGCGCTTGCAGGCATCGAACATGGGCTGGAACTCCATTTCCTCCAGCACCTCGGCGCCCATGGCGGGGCAGCCGAAGGCGATGGCGGCGTAGGCGTTCAGATCGCCGGGTGCGACCTCGGCGGGCGTGAGCAGCACAGCCTCTGCGCCTGCGGCGCTCATACCCTCGGCAACGGCACGCGCCATTGCCTCCGTATTACCCGTACCGCTCCAGTAAATAACAGCAGTTTTCATGTTTGTAAGTTCCTTTCTTTTAATGATTTTATATGATCAAAAACTGCAACGGCAAGCTGCTCCAGCTTCAAGCCGCTTTGCCAAAGTGTGCAGTAGATCTCCGTACATTTTCTGTATTTCGCGAACAGTGCGCGTGCTTTTTCCTCGTCGCCGCAGACCTTCCAGAGTCCGGCGCACTTTAAAGCCGCCCGCGCGGTGGTTGATGAAGCCCTTCACATCCTCCGGCGGATAGCTGAGAAACAGCCCTACCTCGCGTGGAAATCTCCGCTCTCGCCTCCTTTGAACGTTTGTTGGTTAGCATACTCTAACCATATAGCCCTTGAGAAGCCGCACGAAGGCGGCTCTTCAAAGATCACCGACTGCCGCCGTGAACGGGCGTCATGGTTCTCTGCCAAGTAAGCCTCGGATGCAGACCGGCATTACTGATGTCATCGATGCTTTACTTTATTCCCAGCAGCAATGTTGAGCCGCGAAGCATCAGGCGTTTGGCCTCCTTCGGTGTCATGAAGCTGTCGTCGGTCGTGTCCATCAGCTCTACGCACTCATAGCCCATATCCCTGAGCTTTTGGACAAATGCCTGCATATCGCCGTATCTACCGGGCGACATCAGGTCGTGGATGGCAAACTTTCCGCCTTTTTTTCAGAACCCGCAGTGTTTCCAGCAGAAGTACCTGCTTATCCTTCCCCGACGATGTTGTGATAGACATAGTTGCTTGTCACCGCGTCGAAGCTCGTCGGGAAAATCCAGCTTCACGGCGTTCCCA
>VOFK01000259.1_pt1 | contig 16001 bp, 30 predicted proteins | sample 5384121 | NCBI WGS metagenome assembly VOFK01 (sample SAMN12384730, study PRJNA508395) | human gut metagenome | isolation source: healthy gut J | host: Homo sapiens
TCAAAGGTTGGGAAAATGAAGAGGCACTTTTTGGAAAATATACAATGTGATACTACTGTTACAGCAATATATGAAGTAACAATCATCCAATATAAAATAATATACAATAATATTAGAGATTGTGATAATTCTAAAAATCCAACAGGGTACACAATAAAAGACAGTAATATAACATTAGAAAATTTAGAAGATAAGGAAGGTTCTAAATTCTTAGGTTGGTATGATAAAGCAGTTGAAGGAAACAAAGTAGAAAAGTATAGATACTTCTAAATTGGAAAATATAATATTATATGCTCAATGGAAAGAGGATAAATTATATCTAAAATCTGAAAAATATAAAGTTGGAGAAAATGATATAGACAATTATGAAGATGGAGATATCTATTTAGATAAAATACAACCAGAAACAACATTAAAACAATTAATGGAAAATTGTGATACAAACGGAATAATATCTGTTATAGATAAAAATGGAAAGAAATAACAGAAGATGAAATTGTAGGAACAGGAATGAAGATAAAAGTTACTAGATATGGACAACAAATTCAATTAACAGCAGTTGTAATGGGAGACTTAGATGGAGATGGAAAAGTATCAGCAGTAGATTTATCAACATTAAATCAAGTTTTACTAAAAGATAATACAAATAAATGGGGCTGAATTTAAAGCAGCAGATTTAGATGATAATAAAAAAATAACAGCAACAGATTTATCAACAATAAATAATACAATATTAAAAAATATAGAATTAACATACGATAAGAGTTTTGACAGAAAAACAAATGAATAAGATTTTAAATTTTAAATTTTAAAATATAAAAAATGAAAGGAGAAATATATAATGAAAATAAAATTAAAAACATTAATAACAGTAAGTATTATGGCATTAATTGTAGTAATTTCTACAATATCAAATGCAGCCTCAGTAGGGATGTCATTATCAAGCAAATCAAAACTAAAGGCAGGTGATACTGTAACAGTAACAATGAGCTTAGGAAATATTGATGCTGGAAATGGTATCGATACAATTACAGCAGCAGAATTAAACTATGATAAAAATGTTTTTGAAACAGTAGAAACATCAAACTTAATTGCAAGTAATAGTTGGACACCAACATATGCTTCATCAACAAATATGTTAACAGTGTTAAAAAATTCAAAAGTTACAAAAGGAGAAACAGTTTTAACAATAACATTAAAAGTAAAATCAACTCTTAGTGTTAAATCAACAACAGTAACATTAAAAGATATTGTAGTATCTGGAGGTAGAGTTCAAGATGGTGGTACAGGAGACATAAATGTAAACAATGCTTCTGTAACAATTAATGCAGATTCTGATGCAATAAGCAAAAATGAAAAATACAATTAGTAATACAACAACAACTACAAACACCACTACTAATACTACAACGAAACAAAAATACAACTTTAAAAGATAATACTGTTACAAAAAAGACAACATTACCAAAAACTGGAATTGAACAAGGTGGAGTAATAGCAATAGTTGTTATTGCAATAGTTGGAACATTTAGTTATGTATTATATAAAAAAACTTCAAAAGAGTAAAATAGAGTAAAAAGAGCGGGTTTTCCCGTTCTTTTTTTGATATTTTCATTATTAGCTGGTAATTTACGGTAACAGAAGGAGGTAATATGTTAAAATTATTGTTTTTCGGCTTAATACATAATTTAAGAAATTCTAAATTGATTTTTGGGACCATTTCACTTAGTCCTCGCTAATCGCTCGACGTGAACATTCCCCTAAAAATTAATTAAGAATTTCTAAAATTATTCCAATCGCACTCAAAAACAATAATTTTAACATATTACCTCCTCCTGTTACCGTAAATTACCAGCTAATAACGAAAACTGACCAAATAGTATAAAATGTACTTGAAAAATTTTATGAATTTATATATAATAGGAGAAAGTTAATAAAAGAGAGGTAAACAAAATGAGTATTATTGATTTTAAAATGCCAAAGATTAAATTTAAAAAACATGAAAATGAATGTAGAAGAAGAATTAAATAATATTGATTATGAAAAAATACAAAGAAAGAATTCAAAAGAAAAAAGAAATACACCATATGAGGATATGACACATTATAAAACAGTAAAAGAATTTTTCTTGAATTCAGTTGAAAAATACCCTGAAGAAGATTGCATATTAGAAAAACCAGACCATAAAACACCATATAAAATAACAACATATAAAGAATTTAAAGAAGATGTTTTTGGTTTAGGAACAGCATTAACAAGTGTATTAAATTTAAAAGGTAAAAGAGTTGTAATTGTTGGAGAAACACAATACGGATGGTATGTGTCTTATATGGCAATGTTATGCGGAGTTGGTATTGCTGTACCAACAGATAGAGAATTACCAGAAAATGAATTAGAAAATATTATAAGAAGATCAAGAGCAAGTGCAGTTATATATTCTCCTAAAAAAAGCAGAAGACATCAAAAAAGTAAAAGAAAATATTCCAGAAGTCGAATATTTTATAGAGATGAAATCAGATAAACCATTAGAAGGCAAAGATGTAGGAATTAATGCTTTAATAAGTTTAGGGAAAAAATATTATAAAAAAACAGGAAATAATAGTTTCGCTGAGATAGAAATAGATCCAGAAGAATTTAGAATATTATTCTTTACATCAGGAACTACATCAAATGCAAAAGGAGTTATGTTAAATAATAGAAATTTAGCAGAAAATATAAATGCTGTATCAGCATATGTTAAATTGTATCCAAATGATATGTTATTTTCAGTATTACCATTACATCATTGTTATGAATCAACAATAGGACTTTTTGTTACCAATATCAACTGGTTCAGCAGTAGCAATATGTGAAGGTTTAAGATATATAGTACCAAATTTACAAGAAGCACATCCAACAGCAATTTTAACAGTTCCTCTATTAGTAGAAAGTTTATACAAGAAAATAAATGAAAAAAATTGTAAAAAGCAAAAAAAGATAAAATGGTTAATTCAATGATTGGAATAACAAATGCATTAAAAACAACAGGAAATCGATATAAAAAAAGAAAAGTATTTAAAGAAATATATGAAAACTTAGGTGGAAGATTAAGAATAATAGTATCAGCAGCAGCACCATTGACAAAAAAGTTGGAGAATGGTTAGAAGGAATAGGAATAACATTCTTACAAGGTTATGGATTAACAGAAACAGCTCCAATTGCAGCACTTACACCAGAATATAAAACATCAGTAGGCTCAGCAGGAAAAGCAATTGTTCAAGCTGACATAAAAAGTAGAAAATCCAAATGAAAATGGAGAAGGAGATATATTAATAAAATCACCAACTTTAATGATGGGTTACTATGAAGATGAAGAAGAAACAAAAAAAGTAATAGATGCAGATGGTTATTTCCGTTCAGGAGATATTGGTTACATAGATAAAGATGGATTTATATTCATAACAGGAAGAAGTAAAAATGTTATAGTAACACAAAAACGGAAAAAAATATATATCCAGAAGAAATAGAAATGCTATTAGAAAACTTGATGAAATAAAAAGAAGTAATGGTATATGGAAAAGAACCAGAAAACAATAGTAGAAAAGAGGCTGAAGAATTAATTAATAACAGCAAGAGTAATTCCAGATAAAAGGAAAAAATAAAAGAATTATATGGAGATATTTCAGACCAAGAAATATATGATATAATTTGGAAAAAAATAAAAGAAGAAAATAAAAAATTAAATTCTTATAAAGCAGTAAAAGCTCTTTTGAAATTAAAGATGGCGAATTTGAAAAAAACATCTACTATGAAAATTAAAAGATATAAAAAGAATTAAAAAATAAAAAAATAAGGCTATAATCAATTATTGGTTATAGCCTTATAAATAATACACATAAAAAAAACATAAGCATATCTAAATAATTTCTTTTGACAAAATCTATTATAAATTTCTTGATAAGATTCATTTTAAAGCACAGTATTTATCTACTAAAGTTAATAAATAACTTTCTTTATACTTAGGTAAAAGCAATAGTAACTGGCCACATATGTTTTTAAAATAATATCTTTTTCTTTTTCATTTAAAGCAAATAATTTAGAAGCATTTTTATATGCAGTTTTTGGATGAGTAAAAGCATGAAGCCCTTTTCTATCATCTTGTTTTTTTCTCCAATCATATAAAAATAAATCATGTAGCATTGCTGCTCTAGCACAAGAAACATAATCTAAATTAAATTTTTTTCCATATAAATAACAGTAATATGAAGCTATTAGGCAATGGTCAAAACAGCTAGTTTCATAATGTTGCCTAAAGTTTTTTCATTTGTTTTACTGTGTCATTATTTAATAAGTCATCTATCATTTGAATAAATTCATCATTACTATAAATTTTTTGTAATAAACTTTCCATCTAAACTCCCTAAAAATTTATCTAATAATTATATTTTAAACTATTATATAATATGTGTCAATAGTTTAAAATTGACTTTGTATTTAATTTATGATAAAATCACCTTAAAAGTTTATAAGCAAATATTTCACCCCCAAATGTATGTAAATTTGTAAAAAATAGAGATAATAGGAAGGTGGAATATTTAATGTTAAAAACAAAAAGATTTAAAAAGAGTCACATTAATTCAAGCATGTATAAAAGGTGAATGTACAGTAAAACAAGTTGCAAATGCTTTTGGGAATTTCTGAACGCCGTGTAAAACAAATTAAGAAGGAGGTAAAAAGAACATGGAATACAATCCATTCAGCATGGAAATCGAGGAAGAAAACCCAAAAACACAATACCAGATGAAACAAGAAAAAGAATATTAGAACTTAGAGACTCTTATGAATATGAAATATCAAATTTCAAACACTTTCAAGAACTTCTAAAAAGAACGTGAAAATATTGATATATCTTATTCAGCACTTTATAACATTTTAAGAAATGCAGGGATAAAAAGCCCAAAGAAGCATAGAAAAACAAAGTTACATCACAGAAGAAAAAAAAAAGATGCCGAAGGAATGATGTTACAGGCAGATGGAACACCATATGATTGGTTTGTGGTAACGGAGAAAAATATTCTCTTCATGGATTTATAGATGATGCAACAGGAAAAATAACAGGCTTATATATGTGTAAAAATGAATGCTTATTAGGATATTTAGAAGTATTAAGACAAACATTGGAAAATTATGGTATTCCAATATCATTATATCCAGACAAATATAGTGTGTTTTTTTCCACCAAAAAGTTAACGACCACATAACAATTGAAGAACAGTTAAATGGTCGTGAAAAAGGTATAACACAATTTGGAAGAATCGTTGAAGAACTTGGAATCGAAATGTTTCCAGCAAGTTCGCCACAAGCAAAAGGACGAATTGAAAGACTATGGGAAACACTTCAAAGCAGATTAGTTACAGAATTTAGAATTAATCATATAACAACAATAGAAAGTGCTAATAAATTTTTAAGTAGTTATATAATAAAATATAATTCACAATTTTCTATACCAGCAACAAGTACCAAAAGTGTTTATTTAAAAATACCAAAACGATATGATTTAGACGAATTATTATGTGTTAGATTTGAAAGAACAATTGACAATGGAGGTGTATTTTCTTTTAAATAACAGTAAATTTGAAGTACTAGATAAATCAATCCCACCGAAATCAAAAGTTCAAATATATCTAAGTCAAAAAAATAGGAATGCATGTTAAATATAATAATAAAATCTGTAATGTACAGCCTTTAGAAGTAGTATCTAAAGACAATATAGATAATAATTCATTAGATTATCATTTATGGCTACCAGATGTAGTGGTAGAATTAATTAATGAATTTTATCTAAAAAGATGCAAAAAGCATCATAACTAAATCTATCGCCTAATGATAGTATTTACAAAATTTTAAAATTTAAAACAAAAATTAAATCTTGAGCCTGCCTCCGCGGCGAGCGGAAGAAACTCAAGATATACATATGGTGAAAATTTTTGCTAATAAAATTTCAGTATTTTTTAGTGAAATTTTTCCAAAAAATATTGACATAGTTTAAAAATTGACTTGAAAAAATTTGACAGTTATTAAGTAATAGGGTACAATTAATATGTAATAATTAATAGATAGGAAGTGCTATTATGAATAAAAAAAAAAAAAAAATTTTAAATATAGAACAAAGTTTTAAAGATACTTTAGAAAATGAAATACTGAACAAAAATACAGAAAATAAAAAGTAGAAAATTAAAGATATAAAATATGTAGGAAAAGCCACTTGGAAAGACAAAGTAAATGGAAAAGATATTTCTGATGCTGTTTTCATAGTGGAGAAAACAAATTAAAGAAATTGATGAAAATGGAAAAAGGAAAGAATAACAGAACAAAAAAAATTATTATTTAGGAGATAAATGCATAGGTGGTGGATTAGAAAATAATGATGTCATTTATCAATCAAATTTTGCAAATTCTGAACCAGATAAAATGCAAGCAGTAAATGACTTATTAGAAAAAGTTTCAGATAAAAGAGCTAAATGAATATTCTTTTTAAATAATTTACAAGATAAAAGAATTAGCAGAAGTTTTATCAGCATATTTAGGTAAAGAAATAAAACCGGAAGAGGTTCAAACAGAATTAGATAAGATGTCTGAAGAAGAACTTGAAGAGTTAAATGAAAAAAGAAGAAAAAAAGAAGAAAAATAGTTTAACAGATAAACAAGCTGAAAAAGTAAAAGTAAATGGAATTCAAAAAGTAGATTTAAATACAAAAAGCTGATGGAAAAGAAAATTTAGCACAAAGACTTGATTTGAAAAGAATATGATAGTATATTTGTAATATATTCAGATAATATTAAAGATATTTCAAAAAAAAAAAATCAAAGGAAAAAATAAATAATACAACCTATTCTTTTTTGGTAGGAATGAAAATGATGGAACTGCAAAGGTTTTAAATGATGAATTTGAAATGGACAAAACAGTTGGTAATAATGCAAGTAGAGAACAAACAAAAAAGTAAGAGCAGATAGTACAGCAACAAGAGATAACAAAGACCAATCTGTATATACAAAGAAAATCAAATGGGGCAAGTATTGGGTGTGAAAATGATATGGGAAATGTAAATATGTTCTTATATCAAAAAAACCAAAAGAAGAAAAATGAAAATGTAGGTATTCAAATAGAAACATCAAAAAAACTAAAAAATTCCAGTAGAAACAAGAAAGAGTATTTAACAGAAACCAAGGAGTTTATCAAAATGATAAAGTCCAAGATGAAATTGAAGAACATACAGAAAATGGATGTGAACCAAAAAGATGTAAAAAGATTTTGATGGAAAAAAAGAATATACTGAAACTCATGAACACATAGATATTGATTACTATGTAAGACAAATTCAGAATTATGAAAATGAAGATGGAGAACAATCAATAAATGAAGTGTTTACAGAAAAAGAAATAAAAGATAAGCTATTAAGAGATTTAGATAAATACAAAGACAAAATATCAACAGAACAAATAATAGAAAATGTAAAAAAACGAAATGGATGCAGATGCACAAATTTACACAAAAGAGAACATAAACTAGAACAGTAACATTTAAAATTCGACAAAATATAATATAATAAAGAATTGTATTTTGGAGGATTAAAATGGAAACAATAACAACATTAGATAAATTACCATTAAATGAATATGGGGAAAATAGAGAATATAGAATGTATAGGAAATATAAAAAAGAAGGCTATTGGATTTAGGACTTGTAAAAGGGACAAAGATTGTTCCAGTTTTTAGTAAGCCATCAAAAGATCCAAGAGCTTTTTGGAAGTGTATAATAATAGCAATAAGAAAAAGAAGAAGCACAAAATATACAAATTTCGTACTTCCCGCAATAAATATCATTCTTCTGATTTTATTAAATTTCGTATTGTTTTATATAAATAAGGCTTATACTCTTCAATAGGTAAAAGGCTCTTTATAAAGAATTGAATTAAAGCAAGTAGAACCAACTAACTCTATAATCATAAATAAAGTTACGTCTGGGTTTGAAAGCTTTATATTATTTTCCTTAATACCATTTATAAATAAGTCGAAGAGTAAGTTCATTGTTAGTATCATTTCCTGTTTTGTCATATATATTTAAAAACCGCTTTATTATAAACACCCCAAGATAAATTCTTGGAAATAAATTTTAATAAAAAGAGGATTTTTAGTTAATTCATCAATTACATAATTAATAATATAAATAATACTATCAGAAAAAAATCTGATATATAATTTTTTCTAAGAGACTTCAAACTGTCTTCAAAATAATTTTTGAGATTTTTTTTACAATTAAAATATCTCTAATTTCGTATTTATCTCTAAAATATAAATAAAAAGTTCCTTTTGCTACACTAGCATTATCAACAATTTCTTGAATAGAGGTTTCTTTTTATTCCTTTTTCAGTAAATAATCTAAATGCTGTATTTAATAATCTATTTTCTTTTTTTCTTCCTTATCATTTTTCATATATTATTACACCCCGCATAATATTATTATTGCAACAAAATTGACTTTTGGTCAAGAAATTTAATAAATTTTTGGCAAAAAGTATTGACCAACAGTCACAAAAGTAGTATTATATAGAAAGTGACTAATGGTCATAAAAGTTGTTTTTATGACCGGAAAAAGGAAGGGAGAGAAAAAATGTTAAAAATAGCAGAGAAAATATGCAAGCACAAAAAAGATAATACTTGCAATAGCATTATTACTTTTAACTCCATCAGTAATAGGAATGAAAGCAACAAGAATTAATTATGACATATTGGCATATTTGCCAGACAATGTAGATACAGTTCAAGGTGAAAAACATATTAACAAACGAATTTAATATGGGGTCATACTCAATTGTAATTACAGAAAACATGAGTACAAAAAAGATATACAAAAAATTAGAGGACAAATTCAAACAATTAGACAATGTAGAAAAAGTAGTAAGTATAGCAGATTTATTAGGGTCAAATGTTCCAGTAGAAATGTTACCAGATAATATAAAAGATATAGCATACAAAGATGGAGATACAGCAATTTTTAGTAACATTCAAAGAAGGAATATCATCAGACAAAACACTAGAATCAATAGAGCAACTAAGAAAAATAGCAGACAAACAATGTAAAATAAGTGGAATGTCAGCATTAGTATTAGATACAAAAAAGACATAGCAAATTCAGAGATAGTAACATATGTAGTCATAGCAGTTGTATTATGTATGATAGTTTTACAATTTGCATTAGACTCATATCTAGCACCAGTATTTCTTTTAGCAAGTATAGGAATTGCAATTCTTTATAATATGGGTTCAAACATATTCTTAGGAGAAATATCTTATATAACAAAAGCAATAAGTGCTGTTTTTACAATTAGGTGTAACAATGGACTTTGCAATCTTCTTATATCATAGTTATAAAGCAGAAAAAAGAAAATTACACAGACAATGACGAAGCAATGGCACATGCAATATCAAAAAAACCTTAGTATCAGTAGTAGGAAGTTCACTAACAACAATAGCAGGTTTCTTAGCATTATGTAGTATGAACTTAACACTAGGAAAAAGATATAGGAATAGTAATGGCAAAAAGGAGTATTCTTAGGAGTTGTTTCAGTTGTAACTGTATTACCAGCAATGCTTTTAATATTTGACAAAGCAATAGAAAAAACAAAACATAAAGAAATCTTACCAAGATTTGAAAAATTAAAAAACTTCAATATAAAACATTATAAAGCAATTATAGTAGCATTCTAATAATATTACCAGTAGCAATTTATGGATATTCAAATATAAGTGTTTATTATGATTTAAATAAAACATTACCACAAACATTACCAAGTATAGAAGCAACAAATACACTAGAAGAAAAATTCAACATGGTATCAACAGAACTTGCGTTAATAGATAAAGATGTACCAAGCTACAAAGTAAATGAAATGTTAGATAAAATAGAAGACTTAGATGGAGTTGAATTTGCATTAGGTTATTCAACACTTGCAGATAATGGAATTCCAGAAGAAGTAATACCAGAAAGTATAAGAAATGTATACACTTCAAAATGATAAATATCAACTAGTTGTAATTAGCTCAGACTATGAACTAGCAACAGATGAATTAAATGAACAAGTAGATAAAATAAATACAATAATAAAAGAATACGACAATGATGCATTACTAAGCAGGAGAAGGACCACTAATGAAAGACTTAGTAGAAATAAGTGACCATGACTTCAATAGTGTAAATAGTGTATCAATAGCAGTAATATTTGTAATAATGATATTTGTATTAAAATCAATTTCATTACCAGTAATATTAATGGTAGTAATAGAATTTGCAATATTCTTAAATATGGGAATATCAACATATACAAATACAACATTACCATTTATAGCATCAATAGTAATAGGAACAATTCAATTAGGAGCAACAATAGATTATGCAATATTAATAACAACAAAATATATAAACTTAAGAAAAGAAGGAAAAGACAAAAAAGAAGCAATATCAGAAGCATTAGGAACATCAATAAGCTCAATTATAGTAAGTGGGACTATGTTTCTTTGGAGCAACATTTGGAGTTGGAGTAGTTTCAAAAATAGGAATGATAGCTTCACTATGTACACTAATGTCTAGAGGTGCAATAATAAGTATGTTTACGGTAATAATGGCATTACCAGCATTCTTAATGTTATTTGATCAAAGGAATATGCAAAAACAACAGTTGGAATGAAGAATTTAAAATAAAAGAAAGGTGGAATAAAAAAAATGAATAACAAAGTTATTTCAAAAATAGTATCTGGAACATTATTATGCTCAATGGTTGGATATACTTTACCAGTTTTTTGCATATACAAAAAGACGAAACAGTATATTCAAAATTAGATGCTTCAGGAAGCAATTACAAAACAATAGTAAGTACACATATTGAAAATACAGAAAATGAAGAATTAATAAAAGATTTATCAGACTTATTAAATGTAAAAAACACAAGTGGAGATGAAACTTTCACACAAGATGGAAGTACATTTACTTGGAATGCAAATAAAAAACGACATATATTATCAAGGAGAAAGAAATCAAAAAGACTTACCAATAGAATGTAAAGTAAAATATGAATTAGATGGAAAAAGAACTTTCAGCAAACGAAATAGCTGGAAAATCAGGAAAAGTAAAAAATAACATTACAATACACAAACAAAGAAGAAAAAAAGAACAGTTACAGTAAATGGAAAAAAAGTAAAAATGTATGTTCCATTTGTAGTAGTTGCAGGAACAATAGTAAAAAATGAAAACAATCAAAACATTACAATATCAAACGGAAAAAGTAATTAATGATGGAACAAAAAAACAACAGTTATTGGTATGGCAATGCCAGGATTACAAGAAAGTTTAGGAGTTTCAGCAAATGAAGTTGAAATACCAAGCAATATAGAAATAACAATGGATGCAACAGATTTTGAAACAAATGGTATATTCTCATATGTTACACCAAAAGTTTTAGAAGAGGAAGATATAAAAGGCATTTGATAAACTAGATGAAATATATGCACAATTAAATACATTACAAAGCTCAATGAATCAAATTCAAGAAGGAGCAAACACATTAAAAGATGGAGCTGAAACTTATTCAGAGAAAAAGTCAAGAATTTAACAACGCAATGAACCAAGTATCTGAAGGAGTAAGCAGTGTAAACTCAAACTATTCACAAATAGACACAGGAATAACAACAATCAACCAAGGAAGTACATCACTTAAAAATGGTGCTGAACAATTAAATGCTGGAATTGGAGAATTAAGTTCACAATTAACAAGTATGCCAGATAGCATAGAAGCATTATATGCAGGAAGTACACAAGTATTAAATGGATTAAATGACACACAAGCAAACGGAAAAACAACACCAGGTTTAGTAACAGGAGTAAACACAATAGTAGAGTCATTACAAACATCAAATGAGGGATTAAATAAAGCATTAGAAAACTTATCAGCAACAAGCCAAGGAACAATAAAAAGGCTTTAACAGCAAATAACAAAACATTAAAAGCTGTACAACAAGCATTAGGTGCAACAGAAGAATCAAAAGCAGCAAACAAAAACAATGATTGAAAATTTAGAAAAACAAATAAAAGCAAATGAAGAAATAATAGCTAAATACAATCAATACAAAGCAGGAGCAGATACACAAAAACAAGAATTAGCTAAAAAGTTTCAAGTAGCAAAGAATCTTTTAACAACAGTAACAAAAGGAATGACAACACTAAGAAATGCAATGACACAAGTAAATGCAGGATTAGGACAATTAAATACAGCATCTAAAAAATTACCAGATGCATTAAATCAATTATCAGCAGGTTCAAAATCTTTAGTAAGTGGAACAAAAACATTATCAGCAGGAGCAAACAAACTAAGTAAAGGTTCAACAGCATTAAAATCTGGAATTCAAACATTAGACACAAGTACACAACAATTAACAACAGCAAACGGACAATTAACAGAAGGTGCAAAAACATTATCAGATGGAGCAGCAACTTTAGCTGAAGGAATTCAAACATTTAATGAACAAGGTATTAAAAAGATTTGTAATTATATAAACGGAGACTTAAGAGATGTTGCAGAAAGAACAGAAAAAATTAACTGAATTATCAAAAGAATATAATAATTTTACTATGTTAAATAATGGTAATGAGGGTGAAGTTAAGTTTATTATGATTATAGATGCAGTTAAAAAAACAAGAAGAAAGTGAACAAGGTAAAAGAGGATGCTGTTTTAAATACAAGTGTTGAAGTTAAAGAAAATGATTAATAATAAATTTAATTAGTAAAGAAGTCTTACAAGAGTAAGGCTTCTTTTTTGTTTTAAGATTAAATAAAAAGCATTTGCTAATAATAGCAAATGCTTGGATTGATATGATTGGTTGCGGGGGGAGGACTCGAACCTCCGACCTTTGGGTTATGAGCCCAACGAGCTGCCAACTGCTCCACCCCGCGATGTATCGACTTTTTTATTATACAACTTTTTGTATGGGAGTGTCAATAGTTTGGGTAAGAAAAATTAAGGAAAATTTATAAATTTTTTAATACTAAATGGTGAAGAGATTATTTTTGTCAAAAAAAAAACTAAATTAATAACAAAATTCGACAAAATTTTCAATAAAAATTGATAAAATAAAGGGGATTTATATGAAAAAAGTTAAAAAAAATATTTTGAAAATTAAAAAAAATATGTTATAATCGACAAAAAAGAAAAGGAGAAATTGATATGGATTTAACATTAGATGTTGAAGATTACAAATTAAATGTAAGAGCAGCAGGAGTTATAATTCATAATGGAAAAATATTAGTACATAGAAATGTTAACATAGACCATTATGCACTAATAGGAGGAAGAGTTGAAATTGGAGAAGATTCAGCAAGTACTGTAAAAAGAGAAGTTGAAGAAGAAACAGGAAAGAGAGTAGAAATAATAGGATATGTAGCAACAATAGAAAACTTTTTTGAAATAAATGGTACAAAATATCATGAGATTATGTTTGTACATAGAGTAGAATTTGTTGATGATGAGGATAAAAAAGATTGAATATACTTTGAAGAATGTTGAGGGTAAGGATTATTTACAATATGAATGGTTAGATTTAAAAAATATTGAGGATTATCCTTTGCTACCAGTGGCTGTTAAGGAGATTTTGAGAGATGGAGAGTTTCCGGCTCATTGGATAAATGATGATTTGAAGGAGTAGTAGGATAGGTTGAGCGATGTGAAGAGTGAATTGGATTTGAGGGAGATTGAGGCTCATAACTCTAAGGCGAGTTTGAGTCTTACCCCCGCAACCAAAGAATTTAATCGTTAGAACTGTAACGGTTTTAGTGATTTTTTGTTGCCTGAAAATTGGTTGCGATAATGCTTTAAAAAATTGCATTATTATGTCAAATTGGGGGAGAAATTGGGGATCAACTTCCCAATTGACGTAGAATCCTCTAAGAAAAGCTAAAATTTCATACTTAAAAATTCTTGAATGTTTTAAATTTTTGCAACAAAGTAAATCAATAAAAAAATATAAATATGAAAGAGTTAAAAAAAGTTTATTTTTAGATAATATTGAATTTCTAATTTGCCTTGCTTGAAATTAACCAAATTCTCTAATACATTTCCAGCAGTCCTATCATGAGATTTTAGTGGGTGAACATAGAAATTGTATGTAGTAGTAATTTGTGCATGACCAAGCCTAGCAGATACTGTTGCAACATCAACTTGTTGAGAAATAAGAAGAGTTGCATTTGTATGTCTTAAACCATGAAAATTAATTACAGGCAATCCAATTTTTTAACAAACTGTTCAAACCGTTTGCTAATTGTAGATGGATGAATAGGTTTACCATCATCTTGAACAAATAACCTATTAGATTCGTGCCAGAAATCGCCTACAATTGTTTTTTTTGTTCATCATACCATAACTTATATTCCTCAAGTAAAGAAACGATAAAATCAGGTATTGCAACATCTCTTATTGAACTTTCTGTTTTAGGTGCTTTAGTAAAAACTCCTTTTTCAGAAAGATATTGACTAGACTTATTAATATTAATAATACCATTTTTAAAATCAATATCACTCCATTCAAGCCCAACAAGTTCACCAAGCCTTGCACCAGTAAAAATATCAAGTAAAATTGCAGTACGATATTTAATTTGATTGCCTTTTAACTTTTGCAAATTATCAACAAGAATTTTAGTTTGATCTTCATCATGATGACGTCTTAACGGCTTAGATGTTTTCGGTGGTTGAACACGTTCAGCAGGATTGCTTACAATAAGTTGCCAATATACTGCTTTATGAAGCATTGCTGATAGCAAACGATGATGTTCTAATATTGTCTTTTGAGATAATGGCTTTCTTTGTTTTCTTTCCATTGTTGTTTTTTCTTCTAATAATTTGAGTATCTTCTTCAAGTAAATCATAAAATCTCATAATGTCTGTTGGTTTGATTTTTTTATTTAGCTTATAATGTCCAAAATATGGAGTGATTCTTATTTCTAGCATACGTTTGTATCTATAATAAGTTGAGGGTGCTAGTTCTTTTTAATGCATAATCCTTTGTCCATATTTCTACATATTGTGCAAATGTTGGGATGTTTCCGTCTACTATTAGTCCACTTTCTACTTCTGTTAGAAATTTTGCAAGTTCTATTTGTGCTTCTGATTTTTTCTTGCAGTGTATTGTTTTTTGATGCCTTATTGGTTTTGCCATCCAGGTCGTATCCTTTGAATACTACTAGCCTGTAACTGTTTTTTCCTCGTTTTTCAATACTACCTGTCACTTTTTTGCCTCCTTTCTGTTGTTTTTAGTAATTGTTTGTATTACTATGTTTTTATTGTAACATTTTTGATGGGAAAACAAAACCCGACAGGGGGTATGGATTAAAATTTTGAGAGATGTAGTGGGGGAATTTTGAATTAAAATTATTTAAAAAGAATGGATTTTTGTAAAAAAATGATAAGATGTAAAAAATGGGGAGGAAAAAATGAACTGCAAGTTAACTTTAGAACAAGAAGAATTATTAAATGATTCATTTTGGCTGGCATATATTCTTAAAATAGCAAATAAAATTGAAAAAATTTGTTGATGAGATCATATCTTAGTTTTTTTGTTATTTTTTTCATCTATTTATTCACATGAATTGATTGTTGCTAATCTTGGAAAAATTAGTCCTAATATAACAATGACAAAAAAAAAAAAAAATAAGAATGAATAATATGAAATTGTTGCCAATGAAGAAAACTGAATATATAAAAAAAAAAAAATAAATAATATGGGAATAGATTTTTGAACAATATGTTTTTGATATGACTATTATTTGCAATCATAATTTAGAATTATTTGATATAAATTTCAGAATGTGGGAATATAAGAATGTAAAAAAAGATCAATTTGAAAGTTTAAATGCATTAATTAATACTCCGGCTAACATGGACAAAAGATTTTTAGGAGAACGTTATGAAGAAATATTCAAA
>VOFK01000355.1_pt1 | contig 16001 bp, 23 predicted proteins | sample 5384121 | NCBI WGS metagenome assembly VOFK01 (sample SAMN12384730, study PRJNA508395) | human gut metagenome | isolation source: healthy gut J | host: Homo sapiens
TGTAATCATGAATTCCAACTCGCTTACAGGCTTCTATTTGATGGGAATGGTTTGAATCGACTAAATTAAAATTTTCTCTAATGCTCATATCAAATATAAATGGTTTCTGAGTAACTATTGAAACATTGCTAGAATAAACTTCTCTAGTGTAGTCATAAATACTTTCATCATCTAATAATATTGTTCCCTTATCAGCCTTATATAATCTTAACAACAATCTAAAAAAATGGTCGACTTACCACTACCACTCTTTCCAACTATTGCTGTAAACGACTGTGGTTTTATTTCAAAACTAACATTTTTTAAAATTACTTGTTTTTCATACGTAAATGACACATTTTTAAAGTTTATCTTTCCTTTAATATAATCATTATCATTATCTCCAAAACTAAGCATATTGCTGGTTTTGTAATTTAAAATTTTATATATTCTATCTAACATTATTGAAAAAGATGAAACGTTATCCAATTTGCTATACAATTTCTTAAACTCATTTTCAATATTTTCATAATATCCAACTACTAAAACTAATGTCGCAACATCATACCTTCCATTAAGAATTAAATAAATTAAAATTAAATAGATAGCAATTTTACCAAAGCCTAAAATAGTAGGAACTAAAACATAAAAATTATCATTGTATTTTCTTTTTTTAAAATAGTCTTTTTTCCATAATTTCTTGTAATTTTCTAAATATGTATTTAAATTGTCACTCATATTAAAAGCTTTAATTTCTTTATTACCATCTAGAACTTGTCCCATTAGAGATGAAATATTATCTTGGTGTTTTCTTTGACGGCTTAAATAATAATTTTTCTTTTTCATATTTTTATCAAGTGCATACATTGAAATAATATATAGAATTAAGGGCTAGTATACCAATATAGACATTAACACTGATTAGAATTATTAAAGCTATAGCTATATTTACTACTCCAGTAATTGCATCAAATGATTGATCTGGCACTTGCATTACTTTTCCAACATCATTAAACGCTGTATTTACAATATAAGAGGTAGACATATTTTTAGTAAAATTTTCATCATAAGACGTAACTTTACTTAGTATTAATTCTTGCAGTTTATTATGTGTAAATATGGAATTATTTTTGTAAGCAATATAATTATAATGATGACATAAAACGTATATGAAGCTAACAATTAAAAAGATAGTGGCGTATAAAAAAGTAGTCTGATAATCTTTTTATGGTTGCAAACTCTACTACTTTAGCGGCCGCAACGGGAATCAAAAAGTAAAGATATACTTCTAAGAAGAGCTGAAAAAAACAAGTGAAATACTAAACGATTGTCATGAGCTTTTAGACTAAAAAACTTTTGTAATATTAAATAATATCTTTTAATCATTATCAAACACTCCTATCCTACTTGGCGATTTTCTAGATTGTAACATTCTATAAAGTTCACTTTGTTCTAGTAACTGTTTATGTGTCCCAACAGCTGATATATTTCCATTATCACAAACTACAATCCTATCTGCCATCTTCATTAAATCAGGCTTTTTAGTCACCATTATAATGGTATGATCTTTTTTTAACTCATTTATTAGTTTAGGAACTAACTTTGCGGTGTCAGGGTCAAGTGATGTCGTTATATCATCTAATAAAATGACTTCCGATTTGGATAAAATAGTTCTAGCAATTGAAATCATTTGTTTTTGGCCACCAGAAATATTACTACCATTTTCTCTTAGTATAGTATTATAGCCATCAGGTAACGTTTCTATAAAATCATTTATTCCTGCTTTTTTACAGGCTTCTATTTGATTTTTAATATCTTTATCAACAAAATCTAAATTTTTTCTAATACTCATATTAAAGATGAATGGTTTTTGATTTACAATAGAAATAAGACTTGAATATGTATCATTTGAAAAATCAAATATATTAGTATTATCTAAGAGAATTTTACCGCTTGTTGGTTCAAATAAACGCAAAATTAAATTTAAAAGCATGGTTTTTCCACTTCCGGCCTCTCCAACAATTGCTAAAACTTCGTTATGATCAACTTTTAAATTTATATTGTGTAGAACCTCTTTGTTTTTTATTTTCAAAGAGACGTCTTTAAACTCTAGCATTCCATAAATATCTTTAGTATCTAAGTTGCCAACTTTAACATTATGTGAATTATATTCAAGTATATCATTAACTCTATTAACAGCAGTGTTAACTTCTCTAATTGTTGATGTAGAGCTAATAAATGAATCAATATAATTGATTAAATATTCATGATATGAGGTCATCAAAACCAAAACACTGACATCAGCTTTACCTTTTGCCATTAGATAGATAAGACAAATATAAAGAAAATATCTAAACACATAATTGATTAATTTAACATCATTATCTCTAACTGTGCAATAATGCCTTTTGGTACTATAGTATTTGCAAAAAAAAATATTTTGAATATTTTTAAGTTTTTGAAGTAATTTAGGTAACATATTAAAGGTTTTTATTTCTTGAAGTCCTGAGGTGATTTGAGTTAATAAAGTACTATATTTGTCATCTTGAACTTGTACCTTATAATGATAATAATTAAGTTTTCTATCTGCTTTGTTTCTAATTATAATGTAAGTAATTGAAAAGGCAATTAAAATTAAAGATAGGTATATATTGTAACATGCTACTATTACTAAAACAGCTATTATTTGAATAAAACCCATTAGGAGTTCTGAAATCTCATCATTCATATCTCCAATATCAATTATATCTGAATTAATAGAATTCATTATTCTACCCTTACTTATATATCTTGTAAAATTATTATCTACACCGATTAGTTTATTCAAGATTTTTTTAGTCATTTTATCATAACAATAATTTACATTAAAACCATATATTTTATAATTTACATATAAGGCTAAATTATATAGTATATATACAATTAAAAATATTATTAGAAAACTATATGTCATTTTAGCATCATTTAATGTTAAATATTTTATGATTAATGAAGCAATCAAGGGTAATAAAAGTGAAAAACCTTTATAGAAAAAAGCTGATAAAACATTAATTACTATATATTTTGGTTTTAATTCTGCAAGTTTTAAATATTCTTTGATAAATTTATAATACTCCCTAAACATGATACCACCTATTATTGATTCTAACAAAAAAACAGTTTAGAGTCTAGAAAAAGTCTAAATTTTGCAGAAAGATGTTCTTATTTTTTCTGGTATTTAGTTAATACTTTATTTTTATCGGTTTTATAAATAATGTCATGCTTATTTTTATTAGTTATTTTATGAGAATTGGGTAATTGTTCTTGTGCTTCATATTCATTATTTATTACGTAAACTTGATCATCGACAATATTAATCTCTTTTGGATTACCATTAACAATTTTAGCTAGTAAAGATTTTTTTATCATCTTTAAACAATCATATAAATCAATAATATCAGTCGATTTATCATATAGAATTGGTACTAAACTAATTAAACAATTATAGGTAGCATTTGCTTCTTTTCGATATAAATAATTAAATAAATTTTTTTCGGTGAAAGTAAAATTGGGGTTGTTTAATATAAAATCTGGACTAATTTTTCCATACTTTTTTAAAATCTCTTTTATTTCTTTTTTTCTACTAAGTAATTATCTTTTTAATTTGAATGTCCTATCATATATTATATCTTGCATTAATGGGGAAAGTATTTTGATTATATTTTCATTGTTTATTTTATATAGAAATAAGATTTCTGTTGCGGCCTTAGCAAAGTTATTAAAGGTTGTGATTGGTGGCACTTTGTTTTGGAGTAATAGTTTTAAATCACGTATAGGGTCATAATAGTAAGAATCAGGATTTGAATAAAGAGGTCTTATAAAGTATTTCTCATAATGATTAAGAAATTTATTGTTGCTTAGGTCAATATACTTTTCCATAATAACTAGTAGACTGATTTTTTCTATTATAAATGTTTCCTGTAATTTCTTGATGTTCATCTACTGAAATTAAGGCAATTTCTTTTCTGAATGAATCTAAGTTATAACGACCGTTTTGAGGAATGGTGTATTCGCCAGCAACAAAATTAAAATCTCCTGAAGTAGAAATCCATCCGGATGACTTTAAGTTTTTACCACTTACATGACCAATTATTCTATCTAAGCTTAATCCTAGGTTTCCTTTTTCAATCTCGAAAGTTATTTGATTATTTGTATTATGTCTAGTTAAATTACAATATATATTGCCATCACTTTTAATACTTTCTAAATCATACTCATTTAGTGCTCTATATAAATACATACTAAGCTCTCCTTTTTTATTCTATATTATAAAACAAAAAAAGTAGTTTTATTAAACTATTAGATTTGGTATTTGTTAATCTAATATTATTTAAAAACCTCATTTCTCTCTTATCTAAGAAATGAGGTTCATAATAAAAATTTAAACGCTTTTACTACTCTTTTTAGGTGTGCCTTGTAATATTTACTTTGTACTTTAATTGATAATTATTTTATCTATTTATAATTGTTTTTTTAGAATAGCCAGTAAGGTCAAAGTAACAGATAAAACCCTAATTATAATTTCTTTCATACTCATCGCTTTCCTGCTTTAGGGTATTAATGAATTTTACATGAGAAAACTTATCATAAAACATTTTTTTATTCTTTATTAGGCATATTATATTTATTAAATAATAAAAACAAATTAACAATATTATACAAAACAATAAAATTATTTTTAAATTTAAATCTATTGGATAATGTATCAAATAATGAAATACAAAATACACTAAACAAAAAGGAATACAAATGTAGTATGTTGTTTGAGAAATTGCCTTAATAAACAAGTTTAAAAATTTTTTATTGGCAAACTCAAATCTGACATTAACAAAATTACTCCCAATTGTTTTTCCATTCCAAAAATATGGAATAATTACAAAATAGACTAGAAAAGAAATATATTTTGAAAATTTGTTTCCCGATGATATAACAAATATAAATAATGACATTATAATAAATAGTGCTATATCTATGCAAAATAATGTTATTCTCCTTAGCCCTGAAACTGTTTTAGCATTTTCATATGTTTTTTTATCAATTTCATCTCTGGTAGGTAGAAATTTATTAAAGTGTGCCATCCAATAATAACCTATAATACCTCCTAAGGTATTCAAAAAGTAAGTCATCCACATCAAATAGGCGATATGGTCTTGGATAAATAAAATATAGTCCTGTAAGTTGAGTTAATTCAAAAAAATAATGATAGAAAAAAAACTATATTTTTATGGTTCTTCTTAAATTAACTTTAAAATAATATCTTAAATACATTCAAAAGGAATTGTCATCAGGATATTATAAAAAACTGTATAGAAACTAGAATGGCATAGAGCTTTTATGTAAGTTCTTGGATTGGTTATGATAAGTGGAGTTTCTTTAATAAAATCTATAACAAACGAAAAATGGAATGAGTTGTGTTTTTAGGACTTGTTAACTTTATGACATCATCTCTAGATGGAAGAGGCAAAAATAACTAAGAAGTATATTGTAATTAAATATAAAATAAATGAATAAATAATTAATACTCTAATTTTACTTATTGACCCATATTTATGATACTCTATAAGTATAAATGGGATAGTAACTATAAAGGCAACAAATGGAAATAGTAGAAAAGCAGTTTTTAATGTTGTTAGATAGGACATATTTATACTAAAGGATTAGTATTAATCACTAATCCTTTTCTCCTTTTTTATAAAATAAATTACTTTTCTTTGATAATATTTTTGCTACAAATGTAGGTTACTAAAAAAGTATCCCCCATATATAAATACCATCAATATTGCGGTTATAATAACTGCTTTTAAATTAAAACTAATTCCCATTGTTTTTAAAATAATATTACAAAACATAATTCCAAATATTGAATGAATAATAGCAAGAAGCAGTGGAAACATGAAGAAAATACCAATTTGTCTAAATAGAGTTTTATTAATCATTTTTTCATCTACCCCTATTTTTTCTTAACATATTAAACTTTTCAGCATTATCACTGGACTCAGATAATTCTTTTAAGGCTAAAATGGCGGCACATGATATTAAGAATATAATGCCCAAATACAAGCCTAAAAATGTAACTATGGCTCCTAGACCAACGCTTGCATCTCTAATATCTTTCTTAGTGTTTAAGGTTAAACCATAATCTGTATAAAAACTAGTCTTTTCAGTAATTGAATTAATCTTGGCCTCTATATCTGCTTGATTACCATTGTAATCAGCAATCATACGATTCATAATTTTTTTATCATCTGACAAGGCATTATCTGGTAAAACAATGAAACCAACTTCTGACTTTTGACTTTCCATTTCATAAAAACCATTAATGGCTTTTTGGTATTTTGGATAATAAGATTTTTGATTAAGTGTAATTTTGGTATTTCTTTTTAAGGCTTCATTCTTAATATTTAACATCTCTTGATAATTACCTACTACAACATATTCATTGCTTTTTAACGTAACTTTTTCCAAATTAAAACTAGCAGCTAAGTTATTATAATCATTATTCGTCATTAAAATAATATAATCATTGTATCTTAAATATGGATATTGTTTTTTTTGCTATTTTATAATAGGAACCTAATGTTGATTTTAATGTCACGGAATCGTCAAAATATAGCGAAAAGTAAACTGTATTTTTAAAATTAGCATCTATATCAAATCCAAATTTAGCGAAAATTTCTTCAAAATTTAACCTTAAATTTTGTTTCTTTATATCTGTGAGATCAGATTCTTCTAGATTGACATTAGAACTTTTTGAAAGTTCTATATCCCGTGGCGATAAATCGGTTAAATTTTTATTTAGGGAATTCTTCATTGATAAAGCACTTGATAGAACACATATTGTTATAAAAAGCATAAGACATATTATAGTTGTTGAAAATACTGTTGTATTAATTTTACTAGAAAACTGTCTTAGTGTAAAACTATTTAGACCTTTATAATATATTTTCTTTTATACTCATAAATATTCTTAGGAGTAATCCAGACAATGACCAAAATATAAAAAAGGTTGAGATTGATCCTAGTATGATAGGAACATATATAATCTTGACAATAGAACCATTATTAATACCACTAGTAACTTGATAATAAGCAAATCCTAATACTATACAAGATATAATAAATATTACTGTACAAATATAAGGATTTTTAAGTTTTATCTTTTCTGACTTTTTGTTAGAATGTATTAAATCAATTAATTTACATTTACTAATATTTATGGTATTAAATATCATCACAATAAGATACATAATACTAAAATATAATAAAGTTTTTTAAGGCAGGCACTTTTTGAGAATATAAAAGTGAATTTTGTTAAATTAGCTTCAAACATATTAGCTACTATAATACTCATTAATTGAGATAATATGAAACCTACTCCTAAACCAACTGCTAGCGAAAGAATACCTATTATTAATGTTTCGAAAAATAATATTAATGATATTTTTCTTTTACTCATTCCAAGAGTTAGATATATTCCAAATTCTTTATTTCTTCTTTTAATTAGAAATCTACTGGCATAAATAATTAAAAGTGCAAGTATAAAAGATACAAATACACTAACGCTAGATAGTATACTAGTTAAAAGTTTTATTATTTCATAAGTTGAAGATGATACGTTCATCATAACTGTTTGGTCATCAATAGCATTAAATACGTAAAATATTGCAACACCAAGTATAAGAGTAAAGAAATAGATGGCATAATCTTTTATACTCTTCTTAATGTTTTTTAATGATAACTTAAAGAGCATCGTTCAAGTCACCACCAAGTAATGTTACAACATCAATTATTTTATTGAAAAATTCTTTTCTAGAATCTGTTCCTTTAATTATTTCATTAAAAATTTTACCATCTTTGATAAAGATTACGCGTTTTTGCGTAACTTGCAGTAAAGGCGTCATGAGTTACCATCAGAATAGTTGCTTGCATTTCTTTATTCAAATAATCAAATTTTTCCAAAAGCATTTTTGCCGATTTCGAATCCAATGCTCCGGTTGGCTCATCTGCGAGAATCATCTTAGGATTAGTAATAATTGCTCTTGCACTAGCAACTCTTTGCTTTTGCCCTCCACTCATTTGATATGGATATTTATTTAGAACACTACTAATATCTAGTTCCTTAGCTACTTTTTTTATTCTTGTATCAATTTCTTTTACAGCGATATTTTGAATAGAAAGTGCTAAAGCTATGTTTTCATAGGCAGTTAAGGTATCAAGCAAATTAAAATCCTGAAATATAAATCCTAGCTCTTCTCTCCTAAACTTATTCAAACTATTTCCTCTTAATTTAGTAATATCATTACCAGCAACATAAATATGTCCTGATGTAACTTTATCAATTGTAGAAATACAATTTAGAAGAGTTGTTTTACCGGAACCGCTCGCTCCCATTATAGCAACAAACTCGCCTTTTTCAACATCAAATGATAAATTATCAATTGCCTTGGTAAGACCGGATTTATTACCATAATATTTTTCAATTTTATCAATTTTTAAGATATTTTCCATAATCTTTCTCCTTTTTTTTACAGTGTAATATAAAAGAATAGGATTAGTCGTTATTCTAATATTACAGAACATTACAATTTTGTAACATATCTACATTCTGTAACTCATATTTAGTTAAAATTTAATTATCTGGTTTATAAAAATTATTTTTAGTAAATATTATTGTAATTTTAGTATATTCATTTATTTCTGATTCAACAGTTATTTTATGTCCTAATTTATCACATAGTTTTTTAGCAATATATAAGCCCATACCAGTAGATTTTGTCATTTGTTCTACCATTTTCACCGGTAAATGATTTATCAAATACTCTTTTTATATCGCTTTTTGGAATTCCTATACCATTATCACAAATAGTTAAATATAGTCTATCCTTATCTTCATTTGCCTTTATTTTTATATATGACTCAGTGTTTTTTCTTTTATATTTGATACTATTATTTATTATTTGATTTAGTATAAATTCTAACCATTTGGAGTCGGTTAAAACTTTTTCATTATGAACATCAACATCTAATCTAACAGCATTTTCTAATAAATCATCTTTGTTTTTTAAGGCTACATTTTTTATAATTTCTTGAAGCTTCTTTTCTTTTATAATATAATCTTTCTCAACATTTTCACTTCTAACAAAATATAATATCTGATCTATATAATTATCTAGTTTTCTAATTTGCTCTATATATTTTTTATCAATTTCATTTTGATGATTATGACTAATTAAAGTTAAGCTTGCTATGGGTATTTTTACCTCATGTATCCACATTTCTACATACTCTTTAAAGTCTGTAATACTTAAATTATATTCTTTTACATTTTCAATCATTGATTTATTTATATCATAAAGTATTTGATAAAATAGCTCACCTTCATAAAAATTTGGCTTATTTAACATTTCTAAGATTAAATATTTTTTATCTAATGTATGAAGGGTACTAAAGAGTTTTTTATAAAAGGCATTTTTCTTAAAATAGTCAAAAATGATATTAAATATGGTGACTATAAGAAAAATAATTGTGATGGCTATTTTTAGATCAGTTCCTATTTTAAAGGCATTTAGTATAAGTATGGTGACTATATATCCAATGATGGATACAATTATTTGAGGAATTTTATCTAATAAATATTTTTTTAAACTCATAATAATTTATAACCTTGTCCTTTTCTTGTTTCTATTTTATTTTCAAGTCCAAAATCTTGTAACTTATTTCTTAATCTACTGATATTTACGGTTAAAGCATTATCATTTATAAATTCATTGTTATTCCATAAATCAGTCATTAAATCATCGCGATTTACTATTCGGCCACGATTATTTAATAAATATGTAAATATTATCATTTCATTTTTAGTTAATTCTAAGACCTTACCATTTTTTTTTTCTAAAATTCCTTTTTTTAGGATTAACAACTATATCATCATAAAACAAATCATCTCTGTTATTTTCCATTCTTTTAAATATGTTTTGTATTCTGAGTAATAAAATAGTTGGATTGTATGGTTTAGTGATATAATCATCTGCCCCATAAGACATAGATAAAACCTCATCCACCTCGCAGACTCTGCTTGTGACCATAATAACAGGGATATTAGACTCCTTTCTAATTTCTTTTAATAGCATTTCACCATTAATATTAGGTAAGTTTATATCAAGTAAAATCAAATCTAGAGTCATACTCTTAATATCTTCTTTGGCATTGGTAAACTTTTCTAACATTAATACTTCATATCCAGAATTTTCTAATAATGTTTTTAATTCATTTCTAATTGTTTCTTCATCTTCTATAATCAGTATATTTTTTTTCATTTTAGTTCCTTTCCACTAATGTTTATATTTTTTCAATTGACTATATTATATCACTTTTATTTCTATATTTACTATAATCAAAATAAAAAAACTGATAAAGTTGTATCAGTTTTCATCTTATTTGTTAAATGGATTAATATTTACTATATCCTCTAACGATTCTAAGTTAGAAATATCCGTAATGTGTTTTGTGGCACCATTTACTTGCTTGTTGTTGGCACCTGACATACGAGGACTAGTTAGCCTAGTTTTATTTTGAATAAATCGATCAGATTTTTTTAAGTTGCTCATTTTAGTTTTCGTTTCTGTTTCATAATTATGTCTAGCGCTACGATTACGATATTTTGAATATATGACTATAAAATAAATAACACCACTTAATAAAAATAAAAATGGCCAATTATCTTCTCCGTCGTAGGTAAAGTACATAGCAAAGAAACCTAATAGTTCTACAATAAATGATATGAAAAATAGTTTTGGCATATGAATCGGTACACTACCCATTGTTTCTTTAGTTCTAGCATTAACTGCTACATAATGAAGAATACTTTTTCCATTTTTTTCTTCATGATAACTATAAAGCCATACAGGAAGATATGCAGACATCCATTGTTGACCTTTTACTTCTAAGGTTTCACTTTGCCATTTTACTCCACGATCATAATACTTGATTGTTTCATTACATGCAAAACGTGCTATGTCCTTTGATTTTACCTCTACCATATCTTTTAAATCTGTAACATTAGTATCCCTTTTTTCTGATGTATATCCTTTAATATAATTAGAGTCCCATTTTACACAATTTTCTGTGTCAAAAGGCATAATAGCATTGATTATATTATTTGTTCTATCACTTTGTTCAGTATTTAATTTATCCTTTGATGATTCTATAGTTAAACCCTCAATGGTTAAATCAAAATCTCTTTCTACTGCATATAAGGCAGCATCATAATATGTTGTACTACTATCATTATGACTTTCTGTATAATGTCTTGTTTCATGCTCTCCTTCACCTTTTAAATTAGCATGAGTATTAGCGTCTATTATCATATATGGAAGATAGACTCCCATGATATTTTCAGTTGTAAACTCTTTTTTTAAAAGTTGGATTAGCAAAGGATTTTCTTTTTCCCACAAAACTTTCTATTTCAGTCTTAGCATCATTTTTGGTAACTTTAAATGGAAGAACTGTGTCTGGCACTGCTCCATTTGGAATTTGTTGATTGACTGATAATGTATTTCTACACCAATGGCATCTTGCTTGTGTAGAGCTCGCGGTATCAACAATGACTTCTGCTCCACAACTACTACATTTAAATGTTACAACATCATTAGTGTCAGCTACTATATTAGTAGCACCAGAGCCAACTACTTGACCCTGGAGTTTACTAATATCTTGCTCTTTACCTGCTAATTTTTCTGGCTCGAATTCATATCTACAATAATGACATCTTAATTTTCCGTTATTAGCATTAAGTGAAATTTCTGTTGCTCCACACTTCGGACACTTATTTTGACCATCTTTGGCATTAACATCAGTCTTTACAATTTTTACTTCTTCCTGTGTTACTTGGTCTAAATTTGGAATATTTTCACTCTGGTTTTCCATAAATTAAAGCCCCAATAATTTCTTTTTAGCTTCGTCAAATTCTTCTTGTGTTATAACGTTGGCATCTACTAATTGTTTTAATTTTGTTAATTTTTCATATGGATCTTCTGCAGTTGATGAAGCTTGTTGTGCAGTTGGTTGTTGAATTGGTTGAGCTGGTTGGTTGAAAGCCCCAATAGTATTTGCTGTTCCATTGATACCCATTCCCATGAAGGCCATTCCGGCAGCTCCGTTATTTTCACCTGCTGCTTGGAATCCTCTGGCAACAGATTGTTGCATGAATGAATTTCCACGAGCACCTGATAAGGCGTCTGCTTTCTTAACATCACTAAGTAAGCGTTTTGTATCTTCATCATATTCAATTGCTGTAATAGCAACTTTAACAATTTCTAATCCTCTATCTGATTTCCATCTGTACCCGTCTTCTACAGCTTGAGATAATGAATTGGCAAAACCAATTTGATCTCCTTGAATTTTAGTTATACGATTCCCCTTATTTGGATCATTTGTATAATTAGAGAATGCTGCAGATAAACTTCCAACAACTTCATTAAATAATTGTGTTCCAGCTACATTATCCATATCTGCAAAATCAAATACTGGTGCATTTGGTCTTAAGTAATCAGCTGGTACAAAGTTTTTAACAAATAAAATTGGATCTACTATTTTTAGCGAATATGTTCCTCTTGTAATTGCTCCAACTTGTGAATTCATGTATGCATCATCCCAGTATATTTCAGATTGTGTTCCAAACATATTTCCTGGAATCTCTTTTTAAATTAACATAAATTGCAATTTGCTCAGCTGCTGGTATTCCACCAAACTTAAATCTTTCCCATGAAGTTTTTAAAGTAGATGATATAATACCATTTCCAGCTAAAAATGATTGTGAATTTTGATCATTACTTTGAAAAATAAATCCACCTGGTTCTGTAATACATCCAGTAATTGCGCCATCTTGTAATGTAATTAGGGCAGTTCCCTCTGGTACTACTATTTTACTTCCATTTGTAATAATATTTTCTGATCCTTTGGTATTTTCCCCTCTACCTGCGTCAGTTCCTTTTTTTTCAGCACCAAATATTGCTGCTGTTGCTGGAACATTACCACGTGGTACATAAAAAATCCTTCCATTCATCAGCAAATGTTCCTCCAAGTGCTCCTGTAAATGCTTTAATAAATCCCATATATATTCCTCACTTTCTCTTTTTTATGCTTTTTCTTTAAGATTTATTTTTAATTATTAGGCTCTTTTTTAGGCCTCCTTTTTACCTCCTACTATAGATTATGATAATATAGAAATTATATTATGTCAAATAAAAAGCCCTTTTTATTTCTCCTAGAAAGTGGTAAAAACTTTTTATAAATTATCTTTTATTTCTGGAAATAATTTATATAAATCATAACCTAATAAATTATCAAAATATTCTTTTAATTTATAAGTTTCTTTAATGTGATACTGTGTATTAGAATAGGCTCCACGTCTTATTATTATGTCAATTAATCTTTTGTCTACTGTAAATACTTTGACTGTACACATTAAATCACATAAATTAATTATTTTTTCTGATAAAGTGTACTCATGGTTTTCGATGAACTCTTTTCTAAATGGAATATCACTTGGGATTCCTCCGGCAGTACACATAACATCATTATTTAAATATGAATGAGTAAGGCAAATATTACAGTAGTCTTCATCATATCCTTCTTTTTGCATGTAATAGTACCCATTCATAACGTGATTTTCAAATGGACCAACCATTTTTCCAATATCGTGTATATAACCTAGTGTTTTAACCTTATCAAGGTCTAGGTTTTGTCCTTTTTCATTCAAGGCTTTGGCAATTTTATAGGCGCTTTCTCCAACGCATATAGAATGGTTTATCCAACCATCGCTTAATGTTTTTCCTCTAGCACCTTCTAATATTTCTAATGCTTTATTACTTGTTAAAATCATATATACTCCTTATACAGGTTTAATTATAACACAAAAAAGCAAATTTTTTACTTTGTTAGTAGTTTATTTGCTTTCCATCTTTTTGGCGGAAAAACTATATATTCAGCTTTTCCCACTATATCTTTTTGTGAAATAAATCCTAAAAGTCTACTATCGGCTGATTTTGGTCTATTATCTCCTAGTACAAAATAATGATTTTTAGGAACTTTACTGCTGCCCAAAACACTTGTATTATAATCATTGAGATTTATATCATATACTTTGTTAAAGTCTTCATCTATCAATTTATTATTGATATAAAGTTTATTATTTTTTATAAACCACTTCATCCCCAGGAAGCCCAATGACTCTTTTTATTATTTCTTCATTTCCCATTTTTATTACGACTATGTCAAAGCGTTTAATATCTTGATGCCTATATATAGCTTTATTTAAGAGCATAATATCTTTATCTTTAAGAGTATTATTCATAGATACGCCTTTTACTCTTACGGGAGTTATAAAAAATATCTTTACTAATATTACTATTATGATAACTATTATATATGGTAAATATTCTTTTAAAAACTTTTGCATATTATAAATAAAAATAAGGGGTTAGCCCCTTATTTTTGTGCTCTTTCTTTGATGCGGTATTGACCAACCATTCCTCTTAAGAATGTAAGTTTAGCACGTCTTACTCTACCTTTTCTCATTACCTCAACATATGCAATTTTTGGTGAATTAATTGGGAATGTTCTTTCAACTCCTACTCCTGATGACATTTTACGTACCGTAAATGTTTCAGATACACTACCACCACGACGAGCTACAACAGTTCCTTCATAATCTTGAACACGTTCTCTTTTTCCTTCGATAATTCTAACACCAACTTTTACAGTGTCTCCAACACGGAATTCAGGAATATCTTTTCTTATTTGTTTTTCATTAATTTTGTCAATTACGTTCATTATTAGTTTCCTCTCTTTCTATATTAACCAGTGATCATAAATTAATTATTCAGCGGATCGCCTTTTTTTGACGCTTTTAATTATATCACACATAACTTATTTGTGCAACTGTATTAATAAATAAATTAAAAAAAGTATTACTTAGTAGTAACACTTTTTAAAATATAGTTTCCTGTTGCATCATGTTCAAAAGTATAAGTAGTTGTTGGAAGACTATCAGCTATATTTTTGATATCTGTATCTGATACTGTAATGTCATTATCTGAATTTATATCACCAATGACTGGATTGCTAGCGGCCTTAGCGTCTAAGAAACTCTTAAAATAAGCATTTCTTGGTCCGTTAGTATCTCCTAATACATATCCATATACCACCTTAGCATTTATTGTAACTATATTGCTTGTTATTGTTCCATCTAAATAGTAAATTTTATTATCTGTAATAATACCGGTAGATCCGCCACCGTGTCCTGGATGATTTGCATTTTTGAGTATATGTTTCTGTTGAGGCATCATAAATATATAATGGTTGATTTTCAGTTGGACAAATAATATTTTCATGTGTCACTGTTCTATCTTTTCCAAAATATTTGTGAATTAAATCTTCTACTTGTTTTTTTGTAAATGAACTTTTGTTTTCTGCATTATAAAAAGCAAACATTAAAAGATCTTGATTAGTGATGTTATTTGTATTTAATAGTGGATAGTATGATGCAAAATACTTGTTATAAGTATTAACAATTGATGAGGTAATAGTTGCTTTTTCGGCCTCAGTTAATTGTCTTGTGCTACTCTTATCATCACTCTTAGTGTTAGTTTTTTCTGTTGTGTTTTTTGTCTCTGTTTCTTTATTTGATGATGTGATACTATCAATTACTCCAGTTTTATCTAAAATGATGTAAGATATGGCTGCAAGTAATAAAATAGTAAGAATTATGATTAGTACTTTTGATGAGTTTTTTGTTTTTTTCTTTTCTTCTTCTTTTTCCATAATTTTCTCCTATCTATATTTTGATTATAAGGCGGAAAATAATCTTAAGCAATATAGAGATTTTAATATCGAAATAAAGAATGTAAATTATATGTAAACAAAAAGATAAGTCCTATTAATTAATAACTTATCTATTTTTTCCCTTTGTTTCAGTATATGTA
>VOFK01000449.1_pt1 | contig 16001 bp, 22 predicted proteins | sample 5384121 | NCBI WGS metagenome assembly VOFK01 (sample SAMN12384730, study PRJNA508395) | human gut metagenome | isolation source: healthy gut J | host: Homo sapiens
CGTTTCCCAACTATTATTGCAAAAACTATTTTTCGTTTTTCCCTCGTTGAATCTGGTCAATGAGTGCTTTAAGCTCATCAACAGACAATCCTTCTTCTTCAATAAAAAAAGAAGACACAACATTGACATACGAATTATTATAGTATTGAGAAATCACTTCTTTAAGAGCAGAACTTTTTATACTCCTTCTCCGAAACAAGTGCATAATATTGATAAGTATTTCCATAAGGCGTATAACCTACGAATCCTTTCTCCTCCAACCCGCGCACAAGAGTGGAAACGGTATTATAATGCGGTTTGGGATCTTCATAATAAGCTAATAGTCCGCGAACAAACATCGGGCCGTTTTCCCAGAAAATACGCATTATTTCTTCTTCTTTTGCTGTCAATCGTTTCATACATTTCTATATTTTCGGTTTAACTCACCAAGTATAACGCCACAAATATAGTATTTAATATCGAACAAACAACTAAAAGATGCAGTGTTATTCAACTAAATAAAACAGTTATTTAACTATTCTTATTAGTAGATCAGTTCCATACCCTATTATTTCCATATAATAACTACCGGAAATAATAGGGTATAGAGAGTTTATTTAATCATTATAGCTCCTTAAAGCCAGTGTTTTTCACCCAAAGAACAAATATTCCGGTCAAAATCAAGTTCAGTACTAAAGTAAGTACAGAAATTACCAATGCCGGACCTCCCAAATTATATCCCAATGCGATAAAAATAATTCCGGCCCCCACTTCACCACGGGTAAACATACCGATAGAAAGTGCCAGTCGTTCACTCAGCTTCCGGTCACGATAGAAAAACATAGGACATAACTTTCCCACGTTCGACAACAAAGAAACAATTACCACATGAAACAGAATCATCCCCCACGACATCATTTCCTGGGAACCTGTCACCGAATATGCCCCCCTGAGTGCGTTTCCGCAAAATTGACTCCGATAAAATGAGGCATACTCATTCCTACCAGGAACATAAAGAAGAAAGAGATTCCGGTAGAGACTTTCCGTTCCACAGGGGTGTCATGCTCTTCGTGCTTCATGATCATACCCAATACAAATGCCGGAAGCAGCACCTCAATATGGATACTTCCCGCCTCTCCGTACAGCTCCTTGCTACCGAGATAGAGTATCTGCGTAGCCAGAAATATGATAACCGAATAAAACAGGATCGCTTTCCAGTCCTGACGCCAGTCGTATTTATTCAACTGTTGCCAACCGGCGGCCAACAGCATAAACACAATCACCACGACAATAATCAACTGCCAGCGCAAACCGATCATCATGATCTGGAGAGGAATCATCAGGATGATCGTATCCAAATCATCGAAAATAGCCAATACCTGAATCTTCTTATAAATCCAACTGGACTTCAGCCCGATAGCGGCGAGCATGGTAAACAAGATTCCCGCTGATGTCGGAGCGGCAAAACGGCTCAACAGCAGGTTCTCTTTCCATGCCTCCCAACTATTCCCAATAGTCAGGCGGAAGCAAAGATAAACACATAGTAGATAGCAATCATAAACCAAGGCAAAGCAGCAGTAGCCATTGCTATAAAATAATCCTCGGCATAACTTTTCCAGCGGGACTTGTCGAGCACAAATTCCCGGCCCACATTAATCATTATAAAACTAAGACATACATAGAGTAGTATATTCGATATGGACTTCACGGTTCCATACCCCTCACCTGCTATCACCGGCAGGAATTGCGATACGACGAGCCCCAACATCAGGAAGCCCGAAAAAGACAGAACTTTTCTCATATTTCTAGTTGTTTTTTCTCCAAAAGTGATTGCCAAGGAAAGCTCTGCAGACAGAAAGCAATCACCTGGTGTATTAAAAAACTAACCGCAAGGCAATTTGTTCAGAAAACCTCTCTGAAAAAACTGTTCTTGCGGTTCTTTTTTTTAATCCAGTTTTAATACTGCGAGGAAGGCTTTCTGCGGCACTTCCACGTTGCCAATTTGTTTCATTCGTTTTTTACCTTTTTTCTGCTTTTCAAGCAGCTTGCGCTTACGGCTCACGTCACCGCCATAACATTTGGCAGTCACATCCTTGCGAACCGCCTTAATCGTTTCGCGGGCAATAATTTTCGCCCCGATAGCGGCTTGAATAGCAATCTCAAACTGCTGGCGGGGAATCAGTTCCTTCAACTTCTCACACATCCGGCGTCCCATATCATACGCATTGTCAAAGTGGATCAGTGTAGAAAGCGCATCCACAGGCTCACCATTCAGCATGATATCCAGTTTGACCAGTTTCGAGGGACGGAAACCGTTGGGATGATAGTCGAACGACGCATATCCTTTTGAAATACTCTTCAAACGGTCATAGAAGTCAATCACAATTTCTCCCAAAGGCATGTTATAATATATTTCCACCCGATTGCCTGAAATATACTCTTGTTTAAGGAGTTCCCCGCGCTTGCCCAGACAGAGCGTCATGATCGGACCTATATAATCGGTAGTCGTAATAATGGACGCTTTGATATAAGGTTCTTCAATATGATCTATCAAAGTCGGATCAGGCATACCACCGGGGTTATGCACCTCCTTCATATTGCCTTGCTTATCATATATATTGTAAGATACGTTAGGCACCGTAGTAATCACATTCATATCAAACTCACGGTCCAGACGTTCCTGCACAATCTCCATGTGAAGCAATCCGAGGAAACCGCAACGGAAACCGAAGCCCAACGCCAGTGAAGATTCCGGCTGGAAAGTCAGGAAGCGTCGTTCAACTGCAATTTCTCCAAAGAAGCACGCAGATCTTCAAAATCTTCCGCCTCAATCGGATAGACTCCGGCAAATACCATCGGCTTTACTTCCTCAAAACCTGCAATAGCCTTGTCACACGGACGGGCTACATGGGTAATGGTATCTCCCACTTTCACCTCTTTCGAAGTCTTGATACCGGATATAATATATCCTACATCTCCCGTACGAAGTTCGTTACGTGGAACCAGCTCCATTTTCAGCACCCCTACTTCATCGGCATCATACTCTTTTCCCGTATTGAAGAACTTTACTTTATCACCTTTGCGGATCACTCCGTTTTCAATCTTGAAATAAGCGATGATACCACGGAAAGAATTGAATACAGAGTCGAAAATCAAAGCCTGCAACGGAGCTTCCTCATTCCCTTCGGGATGCGGGATACGTTCGATCACAGCAGCCAGGATTTCTTCCACTCCCATACCCGTCTTACCGGATGCACGGATAATTTCTTCCCGCTTGCAACCCAGCAGTTCCACAATCTCATCCTCCACTTCCTCGGGCATGGCACTGGCCATATCGCATTTGTTGATAACGGGAATAATCTCAAGGTCGTGTTCAATAGCCATATACAGGTTGGAGATCGTCTGCGCCTGTACTCCCTGCGATGCATCGACAATCAGCAATGCACCTTCGCAAGCGGCAATGGAACGGGACACCTCATACGAAAAGTCCACGTGTCCCGGAGTATCAATCAGGTTGAGTACATACTTCTCCCCCTTATAGTTGTATTCCATCTGGATAGCATGGCTCTTGATCGTGATACCTCTTTCCTTCTCCAAATCCATATCATCAAGCATCTGCCCGTTAGTCACCTGAATAGTGTTGGTAAACTCCAACAAGCGGTCGGCCAGGGTTGACTTACCGTGGTCGATATGAGCAATAATGCAAAAGTTGCGTATATTCTTCATGCTGAATTCTTATTATTTTTATCTTTTTGGTGTGCAAAGATACGTAAATGACGGAATATAAAAAAATGCGTTGATAACATTATAACAATGTACCAACGCATTTTTTTATTGCTTAAGTGATTGCTCGCTTAGATCAATTTGATGAAGAGTTCACCTTCCACTTCTTCCACAGAGACTTTGTCTTCTCTCAATAACCAGCCAAGTCCGAGGAACAAATCTTTGTCAACCAATTTAGTTGCTTTTTTCAGTTGCTTGGCAGTCATTCCTTCTGTTTCATTCAGTGCATTCCAGATATTACCTGCAATTACACCTGCTTTTTCTTTCAACATTTGCTTTTGAAATTATAGTTAGACATGCTTCAAATCATCCTGTCCGACGACTTTCAGATTTTATTTCGGGGACAAAGATAGTTATTTTTATGTTATAGAACACTTTATTGAGTGTTTTTTTACTGATTTTGTAATAAAAAAAGCATTTCCCCCTTATTTAGGGTGTTTTTCGAGGTATTCTACCCAAATTCTTGCCGCTTCTTCTACCATTTTAGCACACGGGCGTTTGCTATAATACTGAGCTGTACGTTCTTCCGGAATAGTGGAAACCGGTTCTTTTTTCTTTAATCCCAACAATTCCGCACAAATCAGAGAGCCGTTACGTTTTTTAAATTCGGCTGCCAGTTCCTGCACTACCGCATAATTGGCAGCTTTTCCTTCCCGGTCTGCCGCCTCCGTAGCCCCCGTTTTCAGGCCGGCCACCAGAAACAACCCGCACGCAGCCCCGCACGTCTCGCGCATGCGTCCTATTCCTCCGCCGAAAGAGGCGGCCATACGCAATGCCTGTTCCTGTGTAAATCCGTACATATCGGCAAAAGCAGCCACAACAGACTGTGAGCAATTGTATCCGCTCTTAAAAAAGCTCCACCGCTTTTTGTATTCTATCTTCTTCCATAAACTATTTCGTGTTTTTTATTTCCAACATCATCGGACAGTGGTCCGAATGCATGGCGTCATTCAAGATACGTGCGCTCATCAGTAACGGGCGGACCGGTTCACTGGCCATGCAATAGTCGATTCTCCAACCCTTATTCTTGGCACGCGAGTTAAAACGGTAACTCCACCAGGTATACTCCTGTTTTTCCGGATAAAGCATACGGAAAGAATCAATGAATCCCGCTGCAAGGAAACGGGTCATCCATTCCCGTTCTTCGGGAAGGAAACCACTGTTCTTTGCGTTCCGGACAGGGTCATGAATATCAATTGGCTCGTGGCAAATATTATAATCACCGCAAAGAATCAGGTTCGGACGAGACTTCTGCAACTCCAGCACATACTTCTGAAAGTCTTCCAGCCACACCATTTTAAAAGCCTGACGCTCATCCCCGCTTGTCCCCGAAGGATGATAAACACTGACCACGGACAAATCTCCAAAGTCCGCACGTATAAAACGCCCCTCATTGTCGTATGCCTCCATACCCATTCCGTACTCCACGTGATCCGGTTCCTGCTTCGTAAGTAAAGCCACTCCGCTATATCCTTTCTTTTGTGCCGAATACAGATAGGACTTATAGCCCAATGCTTCGAACACCTCTCCCGGATACTGGTCCGGTTGCAGTTTTGTCTCTTGCAGACAAAGAATATCGGGATTCTCCTGCTCCAGCCATTCCGGCAGTCCTTTAGATACGGCAGCACGAAGCCCGTTTACATTATAAGTAATAATCTTCATCATTCTATATTTTTAATTCATGTTCATTTCAGGAGAATAGCAGCATGATGTTCAGTACCGATACTATAATCGCAATGGCATACAGCACAAATGTGCTCCAACGGCTATTGACATACTCTCCCATTACCTTCCGCGAGGAGGTCAGCCCCACTTGCAGGAATACCGTGAAAGGCAATTGGATGCTGAGTATCATCTGCGAAATAATCAGCCCTTTAAAAGGATCTCCGATAAAGAAAATCAACAACAGGGCAATTCCCAAAGACAAGAGCACGCCTACCTGCGAGTGACTGTCCTTGATATGATAAGACTCGCCGAAAATACCGGCAAAGATAGAACCTGCCGCCATTCCGCTTGTGATAGTGGACGAAATGCCCGCCATAAGCAAAGCCAGTGCAAACACGATTGCCGCATTACTTCCCAACAGCGGTTCCAGCAATGACTGAGCCTGTTGCAATTCCTCCACCTGAATGCCGCTTTTAAAGAAAGTGGCAGCCGCCAGCAGAATCATCGCGCTATTGATAGCCCAGCCCACAATCATTGAAAAAAGCGTATCAAACAACTCGTATTTCAACACCTTCTTGATAGAGGCGTCATCTTTTTTATTGTACTCGTGGCTCTGTATCACTTCCGAATGCAGGAACAGGTTATGCGGCATTACCACCGCCCCCAGTACGCTCATAATAATCAGCATACTTCCTTTCGGGAAAGCCGGAGTGACCCACCCCACCGTTGCGGCCGGCCAGTCAATATCCACCAGAAACAACTCATAAATAAACGACAGCCCGATCACCGAGACGAATGCGATAATGGAACGCTCGATCTTTTTGTAAGAGTTGGTGAAAAGCATAATGGAGACAAAAAGCGTTGTCAGCACAGCCCCCCCATATAATAGGAATATCCAACAACATTTCAATGCAATGGCACCGCCCAGGATTTCCGCCAAAGAAGTGGAAATGGAAGCCAGCACCGCCGTTCCGAGTATAGGACGGGATACCCATTTAGGAGTATATTTAGTAGCAGCTTCCGAAAGGCAGAGCCCGGTGACAATCCCCAGGTGGGCAACATTATGTTGAAGAACGATCAGCATGATAGTAGACAGGGTGACCACCCAAAGTAACGAATACCCGAATTCAGAACCTGCGGCAAAATTGGAAGCCCAGTTTCCCGGATCAATAAATCCCACAGTTACCAAAAGTCCGGGACCGATATATTTAAAGAGATCCAGTCCGCCCAGATATCGCTTATGATCTTTTCGTTTTAAGTCTTGAAAAATATTCTTCATCTTTGCATAATAGTTTATCCAGTACAAATATACTTATAAAGTAACGATTGACAATCCATTTTAGTTCAAAATACCGACAAATTCGGAAAAGAACCGAAAGACATACAGAAGTCTTTTTGCCGAACAATAAAAGAAGCCCCCGGCAAAAACAATTTGCCGAAGGCTTACAATCAACTATTAAGAACAAAAAAATTGTCAATCAATATCCCATTTCATGCAATGCACGGCATAGTTGGTCGGGACAAGACGTCGGTCTGCCACCGCAACGAACCCCTTCAAGTTTCTTTTTATCACTTCTTCTACCTTCATGCCTTTCACCAGGCGTGAAATTCCTTGAAGATTACCGTTACATCCTCCCCAGAAGGCCACCTCTTTCACTACACCGTCTTCCACGTTCAGTTCGATGTTCGTACTGCAAGTCCCCTGAGTTTTATAAACATATTCCATGGCCTGTTTATTCTTCTTCTCCGCCTTCCGGTTTCATGTTCGTATAAACAGTCTGCACATCGTCAAACTCTTCCAGACGTTCGATCATCTTATCCAAAGTTTCACGTTGTTCCGGCGTCACGTCTTTCAAGTCGTTCGGGATATAAGTAAAGTCTCCACCGACATCTTCGAATCCGCATTCTTCCAGATGTTTCTGGATAGCGGCATAGCTTTCGGATCTCCGTAGATCGTGATTGTACCTTCCTCATCATCCTGTTCGTACTCATCTTCCACGTCGTAGTCAATCAGGTCAAGGATCAATTCTTCCATATCCATGCCCTCTTTGATTTTGAAAGTGAACATACACTTATGGTCGAAAAGGAAAGCCAGAGAACCCATAGTTCCGAGGTTACCGCCGAATTTATTGAATACGGAGCGTACATCAGCCACCGTGCGGGTTGTATTATCAGTCAGCGTATCCACAAAAACAGCAATTCCGTGAGGACCGTATCCTTCTGTAAGTCATGCTCTTGTAGTCGCTCTGGTCTTTACCCAATGCGTTTTTGATAGCACGTTCGATATTGTCTTTCGGCATATTCTCACGCTTACAAGTAGCGATTACCGAACGCAATGTCGGGTTATTTTCAGGTTCCGGACCACCAGCCTTCACGGCAATAGCAATCTGCTTACCCAGTCTTGTAAATGTTTTAGCCATGTGCCCCCATCTTTTCAGCTTAGCGGCTTTTTCTATATTCAAATGCTCTTCCCATTGGTTTATATTTTTAGATTGAAATTTAAAGTTTATCTAAGTTTAGCACCCAGTTTATCTTCCTTTCCAGATTCTTCACCAGTTTAGACATGATCTTATCAATCATCTTGTCGTTCAGAGTCTGAGTTTCATCCTGAAGGAGGAAGCTCGACTGCATACGATTTCTTGCCTGCTTCAAGGTTCTTGCCTTCATATACGTCAAAGAGTTCCACTTCTTTCAGCAACTTTTTCTCCGTATCATAAGCGATCTTCTCGATTTCGGCAAACTGTACTTTCTTGTCAATCAGCAAAGCAAGATCGCGCTTCACAGCCGGGAATTTGGAGATTTCCTTGTAGCTGATCTTCACCGAACGGATCGCTTTCATCAGCTCCTTCCAGTTCAAGTCAGCATAATATACTTCATTGTCAATATCAAATGCCTTCAGCAGTTTCTTAGTCACCACGCCGAACGATGCGAGACGCTTGCCTCCCTTGGTATGTACAGAAAGTGCCGCAGCAAAAATGTCATCAGTCAGATTACCTACAACCAGATTGTGCAAATCCAGTCCCAAGCGTTTCAGGATATTATTCTCCACGTAAGCTTTCAGTTCATACACCGAACTGCTCTCATCCGGATGTGCCCACGAGTTAACCACCTTCTTGCCGGTCACCCATAAGCCCAGATGATAGTCTTCCGTATAAGGAGCCAACACCTTTTCCGGATTCTTCTTGTCGGCATCGAAAAATAGTAGCAGTTACCGAATTCAAAGAATTTCAGATCCGCATTCTTACGGTTGGCATTATGCGCAATGCTTTCCAGTCCGCCGAACAACAAAGTCTGGCGCATACAGTTCAAGTCCGCACTCAACGGATTCAGCAACATCACCAGACGGTTGGACGGATAAGCTTCCAGTCCGTCATAATAAGCGGCGCGAGTCAGCGAGTTATTCAATATTTCATTGAATCCGCAACCCACGAGTTGCTCTGCAACCAGATTCTGCAATTTATTTGATTTATCATTTTCTCCTTTTGTAGTCAGGCTCGACTTCAGCGTAGACGGAATTTCCACATTATTATATCCGTAGATGCGGAGAATATCTTCGATTACGTCACAATCACGCTGCACGTCCACACGATAAGGAGGAACCGACAATGTCAGCCCTTCGGCAGTTTCGTTGGTGATCTTCATTTCGAGGCTGGTTACAATACTCTTGATTGTTTCCACCGGAATCACTTTACCTACCAGTGAATGCACCTTCCCGTAATTCAGTTCCACTACGAAATCCTTCGCAGGAGCAGTAAACACATCTTTAATTTCAGAAGAGATCGTGCCTCCTGCCAATTCTTTCACCATGATAGCAGCCAGTTTCAGGCAGTATATCACTCCGTTCGGGTCGATACCACGTTCGAAGCGGAAAGAAGCGTCCGTATTCAGTCCGTGACGGCGGGCAGTCTTGCGCACCCATGTCGGGTGGAAATAGGCGCTCTCGATGAACACATCCGTCGTAGCTTCGGTAGAACCGGAATCCAGTCCGCCGAACACACCGGCAATGCACATCGCTTCTTCTTTATTGCAGATCATCAGGTCGCGTTCGTTCAACTTGCGTTCCACTTCGTCCAGTGTGACGAACGGAGTACCCTCGGGCATTGTCTTCACAATCACCTCGTTGCCTTTTATCTTGCCTGCATCAAAAGCAGTGCAACGGCTGACCGAAAGCATGAACGATATAATTGGTGATATCCACTACATTATTAATAGGACGCACGCCGATCAGACGCAGTTTATTCTGCAACCATTCGGGGCTTTCCTTCACGGTCACTCCTTTCACGGTCACACCGGCATAATGCGGGCAAGCCTCGCTGTTCTCTACTGTCACTTCAATATCCAGGTCGTGGTTTTCCACCTTGAAGGCGTCTACCGAAGGACGTTGCAGAGTAGCCTGTTTGCCGTTCTGAATGAGATAAGCATACAAGTCGCGGGCTACGCCATAGTGCGAGCAGGCATCGGCGCGGTTGGGCGTGATGTCCACTTCGAGCACGTAGTCGCTCTTGATATTATAATAATCCTTGGCGAGCGTACCCGGAAACAGCTTCTGCCGGCAAAACGATAATGCCCGCATGGTCCGTACCGATACCGATTTCATCTTCGGCACAGATCATGCCGGTAGATTCCACCCCACGGATTTTTGATTTTTTGATCGTAAAACATTCGTCACCGTCATAGAGTTTCGTACCTAAGGTAGCCACTACTACTTTTTGTCCGGCAGCCACATTCGGGGCTCCGCAAACGATTTGTACCGGTTCGCCGTCTCCCAGGTTGACAGTCGTAATGTGTAAATGATCAGAGTTAGGGTGTTCAACGCAAGTCAGCACTTCGCCGATTACAAGCCCTTCCAAACCGCCTTTAATGGTTTGTACTTCTTCCACACCACCTGTTTCCAGGCCGATTGATGTCAGCGCAGCCGCCGTTTCATCAGGCGTCAAATCGAAGTTGACATACTCTTTCAGCCAGTTATAAGAGATATTCATATAATTAATTTTTTATTGTTTCTCAAAAAGATTTGCAAAGTTAATAAGTTTTTTCGGTTGACCGAAAAGGTTTGAAAGAAAATTGAGAGTTATTTCACCACAGAGTAACACTGCCTGCCGCATGGTTTCCCCTCTTTCCGGAAGAAGAGGTGGCTGAAAGCCGGGGTGGTAGGTAGAAACATGGTATATTCCTTATTTTAAAAAAAGGTAAAATCATTATTTTTCCTACCACCTCCCCCTACGGGTACTCCTCCTTCCAGAAGGAGGAGAAACTATGCAGAAAACTTATCTACAATAGTAAAAATTATAAAGTAACGACTAAAAAGGCAACGGCCCGTCTCCTCCTATCGGTGTCGCAAACGGATTCCCCGACTGCGGCTCAAAATCGGGTGCCGGCGGCGGAGGGACAGAACCAACACTATCGCGATTCATCTTCGACCCCAGCATAGGCCCGACAGTCTCGCCCGGCATCGGAATAACCATATCGTCCTCCGGATTCGAGAAACGGGTAAACTCACCCTTGAACCGGAGTAGCACCTCGCCTACCGCACCGTTACGATGCTTGGCAATCACGATTTCTGCCATACCACGGAGGTCGTTACCACGATCGTCCTGGTAAATCTTGTAATATTCCGGACGGTGAATAAAGCACACCATATCCGCATCCTGTTCAATGGCTCCCGATTCACGAAGGTCACTCAACTGGGGACGTTTTCCGTCGATACCTTCACGGCTCTCCACTCCACGATTCAACTGTGACAGTGCGACGATCGGAATATTCAACTCTTTCGCCAATCCTTTCAACGAACGAGAAATCGTACTCACCTCTTCCTGACGGCTGCCGAATGCCATACCACTCGCGTTCATCAGGCTGAAGGTAGTCGATAATAATGATTTTCACCCCGTGTTCACGTACCAGACGACGCGCCTTTGTCCGGAGAACTCGAAAACCGAAAGAGAAGGAGTGTCATCCACATAAAGCGGCGCATCCAGCAGGTTTTTCAGTTTATAGTCCAACTGCTGCCATTCGTGTCCGGCCAACTGCCCGCTCTTAATCTTTCCGCTCTCGATTTCACAAACATTCGATATCAAACGGTTGACCAGCTGGACATTACTCATTTCAAGAGAGAACAGTGCTACCGGATTCCGGAAGTCCACAGCGATATTCTTGGCCATGGAAAGCACGAAAGCCGTCTTACCCATGGCAGGACGGGCGGCTATGATAATAAGGTCGGAATTCTGCCAGCCGGAAGTCATCTTATCCAGTTTCGTAAATCCGCTCTCAAGACCGCTCAAACCGTCGGTTCGTGCCGCAGCCTTCTGAATCAGTTTGTAGGCTTCGTCAATGACCGGATTAATCTGCGTGTAATCCTTCTTCATGTTCTGCTGCGAAATCTCAAACAGCTTGCCTTCCGCTTCCTGCATCAAGTCGTCCACATCCAGCGTCTCATCAAAAGCCTTGCTTTGAATATTACTTGTAAATGTAATCAGTTCGCGTGCCAGTGACTTCTGCGCAATGATACGCGCATGATACTCAATATGCGCCGAAGAAGCCACCTTACTGCTCAGCTGGGTGATATAGAAAGGACCTCCCACTTCTTCCAGTTCCCCGCGTTTACTGAGCTGTTCTTTCACCGTCAGGATATCCACCGGTTTCTGATTGACAGCCAGGTCGGTTATAGCGGAATAGATTAACTGATGTCGATGTTCATAAAAAGATTCAGGACGAAGAATCTCACTCACTAACGAATAAGCGTCTTTCTCAATCATCAAAGCTCCCAATACAGCTTCTTCCAACTCAGGTGCCTGCGGTTGGATACGACCATAATCATTCACCGGTTGTACTTTAGCAGACTTTGTGTTACGGGTATTTCTTTTCTGTTCGGCCATTAGGATTGTTTCTGTTTTTACGATTTATCATTTTACGATTCGATTGGGGCGGTCTTTTCCGACAGGCCCTCTTTCAATCGGGACGACAAAGATAAAATATAATAATGAAGAATGAATAAGGAAAAATGAAGATTTTAGTAACTTTGCCCCCGAATACATAATCGTAGCATAAAAAATAGATAACACCATGATTACTTTCCCGAATATCAAAATAAACCTGGGGCTGTCCATTACGGAAAAACGTCCTGACGGATACCATAATCTGGAAACTGTTTTCTATCCCGTCGCTCTCGAAGACGCTTTGGAAAACAGAACCAATCCCGAAGCCCAACAGAAATTCACGCTCCACCAGCACGGAATGGAAATAGCCGGCAATCCGGAAAATAATCTGGTAGTAAAAGCATTTGTTATTAGACAAAGAATTTCACCTGCCTCCTGTCGAGATTCATCTGTACAAACATATCCCTTCAGGAGCCGGACTGGGAGGCGGTTCGTCGGATGCCGCCTTTATGTTGAAGTTGCTCAATGAACATTACAACCTCCAATTGTCCGACAACCAACTGGAGGACTACGCCGCTACCCTGGGAGCCGACTGTGCCTTCTTCATCAAAAACACACCGACTTACGCCGAAGGTATCGGAAATATCTTCTCCCCGATAGAGCTATCCCTGAAAGGTTACCGGATTATGATTGTGAAGCCGGATGTTTTCGTATCCACCCGGGAAGCCTTCGCCAATATCCGCCCCCACCGTCCCGAATATCCGGTCAGAGAGGTTATCCGTCGTCCGGTCGCAGAGTGGAAAGATACATTAATCAATGACTTCGAAGCGAGTGTCTTCCCGCAATACCCCGTTATCGGAGAAATAAAAAGAAGAGCCTCTATCACCAGGGAGCAATCTATGCCTCCATGAGCGGTTCGGGTTCTTCCGTATTCGGCTTGTTCGCCGCCGACACCACACTGCCGGAGATAGATTGGGGGACTAATGCTTTTTGTTTTAAAGGTACGCTAAGCGAATAGTCCTTCACCAACATAGACTCTTTTGCAAATCTTAGAAGCCCAACTTGCAGCGGGTTGTATATTCAACACGTTTGATACAAAAATACTCAATAGGGTTCTTCTTCAAATTTGGTGGTAAAATTAATTAGGAAAATAATAATTTGATAGTTTATAGTCGATAGTATTCAATAATAATTTGATAGTCGATAGTATTCTCCATTCTCCTCCTTCGGGAAGGAGGAGTCCCCGTAGGGGGAGGTGGTAGGTGAATGCGTAAGTCGGTTATTATCAGCATTGTGTATCCACCTACCACCCCGGCTTTTCAGCCACCCCTCCTTCCCCGAAGGAGGGGAATGGAGATACCACCGACTGATTAAATTACCACCAAATCTGAAGAAGAACCCTAAACAGTTATGGATTATAAATCAATATGGCATAAATATTTTACAAAATAGAACCTACTCCAAACGAATAAACAAAAAACGGTACCACGACTCACGTCGTAGTACCGTCACAACACAAACACAAAATAAAACACGACAAAACTACTATGCAATCTCCCTGTCTATACCGGGGAGGTATAAGTACTATCCATGTATATTCACATACTCACAAACAGCTTCAGGTCGACTTGCATCAATTAAACAAATCGCATGCACGATTTGTTTCTATTTTGTTTATATTTTCATGTTTTTACAACAAATAATTAAATATATCTTATTGAATACCTCTTTCACGAAGTTTCAATTGCCAGTTCCATGCAGAACGTAAAGTATCTTCCAAGGTTTCCACGGCCTTCCAACCCAGTTCCTGGTTTGCAAAATCAGGGTTAGCCCAAACCTTTTCAATATCACCTGCACGACGTCCTACAATCTGATAATTCAGTTTAACACCGGTAGCTTTTTCAAAACCGTTAATCAATTCCAGAACAGACACTCCGCGTCCCGTGCCGATATTGAACACTTCGACTTTTTTCTTTCTGTGTCTTCTCCAGAATACGACGGATAGCGATCACGTGTGCCTTAGCCAAGTCAACGACATTGATAAAGTCACGGATACAAGAACCGTCAGGAGTATCATAATCATCACCAAACACGCTCAGTTTCTCACGGATACCCATTGCGGTCTGAGTCAGGTAAGGAATCAGATTTTGAGGAACGCCATTCGGAAGTTCGCCCAGCAATGCAGTAGGATGAGCACCGATCGGGTTGAAATAACGCAGCATGATCGCATTGATCGGAGCACCGGAAGCTATTGTATCACGGATAATAATTTCTTCATTGATCTGTTTTGTATTACCGTACGGAGATTCCGCTTTCTTGATCGGAGCCTTTTCCGTTACCGGCAATTCATCAGGCTGACCGTATACGGTACAAGATGAAGAGAATACGATTCCTTCCACTCCATGTTTCGGCATCAGTTCGAGGAGGTTGATCAGTGAAACCAGGTTGTTGCGATAATAAAGCAACGGCTTCTCTACAGACTCTCCAACCGCTTTGCTCGCTGCAAAGTGAATGATCGCCTTAATTCCTTTATATTTTGGTAAAGATAGCATCCAGACCTGCGAAACCAAACAATCCAGTTTTTCAAAAGCAGGGCGAATACCTGATACTTTTCTATATTGTCAACAACGTCGGCATTTGAGTTAGGGATAAATTATCGATGATGATTACTTCATATCCACTGTTCTGTAGTTCTACTACGGTGTGAGAACCAATGTATCCCGTTCCGCCCGTTACTAAAATTCTTTCTTTCATATTCTTTAATAAATGGTTAGTTTTTCGGCTTTTGTCGTTTGAGCTACAAATTTAAGGAAATAAAATGGAAATGCAATAATCTGCCGGCATTTTATTTAATAAAAAGGCTATTAAAGTACGAATTAATGGCAGTCAGGTATTAAAAAAAGGATTGGAAACCCATTTCTGTATATGTTATACAGCAAGGTTTCCAATCTATATTAAATTATCAACTGTAAGTCTTTACACCACGCCGGAGAATCCCATGAATGCCATGGCGAGCAGGCCGGCGGTAATCAATGCAATCGGTGTGCCCTGCATTCCTTTCGGAACTTTCACCAGGCTCATCTGTTCGCGCAATCCGGCAAAGAGAACCAGTGCCAGACCGAAACCGATAGCGGTGGAGAATGCATACACAACTCCTGTCAGCAGGTCATAGTCTTTCTGTATCACGAGGATAGCCACACCCAGAATACAACAGTTGGTGGTAATCAACGGCAGGAACACGCCCAATGCCTGATAAAGAGCAGGAGAAACTTTCTTCAGAATGATTTCTACCATCTGCACCAGTCCGGCAATCACCAGAATGAAAGTAATCGTCTGCAAGTATCCCAGTCCGAACACATCCAGCACAAACTTCTGAATGAGGAATGTGACAATGGTAGCGATAGTCAACACGAAAGCCACCGCGGCGCTCATCCCCATTGCAGTCTCCACTTTCTTGGAAACGCCCAGGAACGGGCAGATGCCCAGGAACTGCGACAACACGATGTTGTTCACAAATATAGCGGTGATAAATATCAATATATATTCCATTTTCTTACTTTTTACGGGTTATGCTTTCTTCAGTTTATTCACAATCGCAATGAGGTAACCCAATGCAATGAAGGCTCCCGGTGCGAGAACGAAAATCAACATTCCGTATTGCTCCGGCATGATGGCAATATCAAACAGCTTACCTGTACCGAG
>VOFK01001694.1_pt1 | contig 16001 bp, 27 predicted proteins | sample 5384121 | NCBI WGS metagenome assembly VOFK01 (sample SAMN12384730, study PRJNA508395) | human gut metagenome | isolation source: healthy gut J | host: Homo sapiens
GACGGAAATTCCAACTGATGGCAGACAAGTACAAGTCCGGTGATGGCGCAGAGAACGACGGTGTCCCAAAAGGTAGCGGACATGGAAATGGCGCCTGTTTGACGGAATCATCTTCCGAGCAGTGGCCTGGGCAATCAGGCCGGTTGTGCCAAGTCCGGATTCGTTTGTAAAAAGCCCCCTTTGCCACGCCATAGCGGATGGCTTTTTCCCATCGTGTATCCGGCAAACCGCCACCGATGGAAGGCAGTGCAAAATCGGAGGAAAAAATTAATTTCAGAGAGGGCAGAAGATAATCTGCGTGCAGAATGAGATAGAGAAGACATCCGCCAAAGAAAAAAAAATAGCCATAGTCGGCAACAATGGCGATGGAGACATTTTCAATCCATTTGCGTCCCTGCATTAAAATTAATCCCACAAAAAAAGCGGTTATAATCGCACAAGTGGCAGGCGGAAGCGAAAAAAAGACCTGATGACAGGTTTCGGTTATTGCGTTGCTTTTGGTGTGGTGCATCCGATAAAAAAATGCAGATAGCGTGAGCGCGGCACTGTAAAGTGCAAGCGTTTTTTGTGCAGTAAAAATGAAGAATATACATGGGTCCCACCGTGTCCCTGATAGCGGAAATGGTGGCACAAAAACGTTTCGGCGTAAGTGGTTGCCATGCCCAAAAGCCCGGTGAGCCAGCACCAAAACACAGCACCCGGTCCGCCTAAGAAAACGGCGGTGGAAATGCCTAGCGGTATTTCCGGTTCCAAGCGTAGCAGCGAGCGTTGTTGTAAGCGAGCCAAAAACGCCCAAATCCCTTTTTGTTTTTGCTGCCATCGGAAAGAGAAAGGGAGATGCCATATCCGATTTTTCGCTGCACAAGCCGTAAACGCAGGGGTGAAGTAGACATGTGTGCCAAAAAGCATAACAAGAATAGGACCATTCCATAAAAGCTGATTTACATCAATTAAAAGTTTCAATCACAGACTCCTTTGGTTTCCTTTAGTTCATTGTATGAAAAAATTTTGGCAAGTCATACTTTTGACAAGACCGTTTGCTAATCTCGTGGACAAATGAGATTTGGAGGAAGCTATGAAGAAACAATTCACATTCATCGAATCGATGATAAAGGTGGGAGTGTGATTGGTTTCGGCGGTGGGGAATGCACTGATTCCGGTATTGGGCAGGAAGTGGTAAAGAAAAAAAACTGGGTAAAGATGAGTATGACAAGTCGGTTATTGCCGCAACGCTGACACCAGGGGGCACTTCCGGTTGAAATTGCATCGGGGATTGGTCTGCATGTCGGCGGCATCGGTGGGATGCTCGCGGGCGGTGTATTGATGGCTCTTCCGGGAGTTGTGTTTACGGTATTGTATTTAATGCTGCTTAGCGGTGCGGATTCTAATATTTTACAGCAGATTCAGTATGCTTCCATCGGCATTACAGCGTTTATTTTGTGCCTTTTGACGCAATACATTGTGCAGACATTAAAGTCGGTACCGCCACTCTAAATTCCAGGTGGCCGCATGGTTCGTAATTCTATTTGTGTTTATTGCAACGGGTGGAAATTATCTTTGCCGTATTTTTGGATTAGAAACCGGCTTCCTAAATTTTCGACAATCCAGATACTTCTGCTTACACTTTTTAGGAAGTGTTGTTGTAGGATTATTGTACCAGCCAAAAAGGTGAAAAAGAAGGATAAAAAGCCAAAACTGGCAGCCGGAAAACTGGGGGCAGACTTTTTGTTATGGGTTTTATTTCTGCTTTTGTTTTTGTCTGCCGGCACTTTTTATGATGTGGCGTGAAGCGGCGGGCTTTGTAGGGCAGGGCGCTGTGTCTTCTTCTTTTTGTCATTTGGTGGCGGAGATGCCTATTTATCCATTGCCGACGGTCTTTTTTGTGCCGGAATATATTTCAGAAAGTGACTTTTTACAATCATCTGGTTGTAATCGTAAAGTGCTGCCGGGGTCTATTTTGTGCAAGACTTTGGCAGGGATCGGTTATTTTGTGCGGAGAGGCCGTCGTTGGAACGATAGCCGGTGGATTTGCCTTTGCGGTGGCAGGATTTGCCTGTAGTGTTGCCTGCTCCTGTTTTTGTCTTTTATCTGGTTTACCACTTGTATGACAGACTGGAAGGATGTGCCATTTTTTAAGGTAATCAAAAAGGCAATTCGCGTTGTTGTTTCGGGACTTTTGCTTACCGTGATGACAGGGGCCTTTTGTTGTCCGAGATGGAGATTAATTCAAATCCTGAGATTCCGCGTTTGGCGGTTCCCACAATGATTGCTTTCTTTTTATTTCGTAAATCTGATATTATATCATAGGAAATGGAAAAACATCGGACGCATTGTCGTATCGCTTGTGCTTTGCTTTTTTTACTATGCAATGTGCTCGAAGTTTAGAAACAAAGGAAAGCAGGTTATACTTATGCATATCTGGAAACATTTTTCTACGATTACAAAGGCACCGTCATAAAGTAATCGTGCATTGCTTTATGGCAGGAATTTTTCTGGCAGCAGGGGCTTAGACACGATTTGTCAAAATACAGTCCGGCGGAATTTATTCCGGGGGCAAAAAATTATCTCGGTGATAAAAGTCCAAATGAAAAGAGAGGGAACGGTACGGCTTTTTCGCGTGCGTGGCTTCATCATCAGGGACGCAATAAACACCATTTTGAATACTGGGTTGATTACAATCCGAAGTTAAACCGGAAAAGAACCGGTGGAGATGCCAACCCGTTATTTGATTGAAATGTTTTGCGACCGCGTGGCGGCAAAAATTTATTATGGGGATGACTATGATATAGAGAAGCCGTTTCTTTATTTTGACAAAGGGAGAAAACGACGCTGGATGCCGGTAACGTCGCAGAAATTAGAGATTTGCTGATTATGCTGCGCGATAGGGGAAAAAGAGACGTTTTCATACATTAAACACGTGATGAAACCGGAAGGGAAAAAAGATAAAGCTCATTGGAAATAAAAATTAAAAAGCCTTTTTGTGACAAAAACCTATGATAGTATTTCTTCCAGAATATGGGTGGACATGCGATTTCATTAAAGAGAAAAGAGAAAATGACGGAAAATGTTATTTGGCAGCCGAATAAAGGTTTCTGGCGAAAGACCGTTATCGTGTGCTCGGACAAAAGGGGCTTGTCGTTTGGTTTACGGGACTTTCCGGTTCCGGAAAATCAACGATTGCGGTAGAACTGGAGAAAATGTTGAATGATGCAAAAAAAGCAGTTTATCTTTTAGACGGAGATAACATTCGACATGGAATCAATTCGGATTTGGAGTTTACGGAAAAGGACCGTGTTGAAAAACATACGGCGGATTGGAGAAATTTCTGCCCTGTTTTGCGACGCAGGAGTTATTACACTGGCTGCTTTTATTTCCCCGTTTCGTAAGATGCGCCGGTTTGCGAGAGGGGCGCGTCGGGAAAATCAATTTCTTGAGGTATATGTGAGTACGGATTTTGAGACCTGTTGTAAGAGGGATCCAAAAAGGTTTGTACAAAAAAGAATATTAAAATTTTACGGGAAAAGATTCCGGTTATGAGAAGCCGGAGAATCCGGAAATTGTTTTGGATACCATACATTTCACACACCACAGGAGTGTGCAAAGTTGTATATCAGGAAATTTTAAAAAGAATCAATTAGCAAAACGTGCATGGAGGAACAAAAATGGATAATTATTTTGTGTCTTCGTGTAAGAGGGTGAAGGGATTGGATTTGCAGGCAGTTTGGGCAAAGGAAAAAAGACGGTTCACCACAAGAAATTTGCCGATGGCGGTGAGGTCATTGTGTGGGAAACCGGACGGGCAGGTGAAGAAGCGGCGTCGTATGAGCATTTATTTCTCCGCAAAGAAATCGCAGGATTTCGCACGAATATACGTCGTGAGCAGTCCTGTTCCATAAAGTCACTGACTAGAGACTATTTGTATAAGCAGCTTTTGAGCAGTGGTGAGTATACGTTTGACCATATGCTCGTTATAAAAGATCCATATGGAGAGGCACCGTTTGACTGCACTTGCTTTGTTCATTTTAGAAGAGCCGGCATGTGTCCGTGTTACGACAAAAAGGAAATTTAAAGGAGACGGATTTTGTTACAGAACTTCCTAAGAAAAAAAAGAGCATCGAGTGCCGATTTTGGGATGTATGCTGAAAAGGCAAATGACATCGTCATAGAGATTCTCGATGATGAGGGAAACTGTGTAAAAAGCCATACTTTCACGATACGAACGAAAAAGACTGCCGAAGTCACTGCGCAACGTGATTACGGTGAAAAAATGGACCGACAAAACCGGCGTATTCCAATATTATGATAAATGGCGGTGTCAAAATTCATACCTGCGTGTTTGATATCGAAGGGGAAATACGTTATTATCTCAGCCGCAAAACCGAGAGGATATGGTATATTTCCATTATCGGATGGTCACTTTTTACATGGAAAAATATATTTCCGTGCCATCCTATTCCAATCCCCAGACAGTAGAGTCTTATGATATGGACTATTTCGGTCGTGTGTTTCGAACCTATCTGACGGAAACAGGGGTTCACCACACGGCGGAAGAAAAAGGCTGGCGGCAACATTCTCACCGGAAGTAATTCGATGCTTGAGCATACGGAGGACTGCGTTATTGAGATTGACAGACAGACCGGTGAAATTGTGTGGCAGTTAAATATGGCAGAGCTTTTTTGATGAAACCCTATCAGAATATGATGGACTGGTGCCATGTAAATTCCGCTGCGTATTATGAAAAAAGACCGCACGATTTTGATTTCCCTCAGAAATGTGCATGCGGTAGTTTGTGTAGATTACGATACGAAAAAACTCCGCTGGATTTTATCCGACCCGAAATTCTGGGAGGGAAAAAGATGACACCATATCTTTTTGCAGCCGGAAGGTGATGTCAAATGGTGTTACCAGCAGCATGCGGCATTTGAAATTGCACTCCCGGATGAATCGAATCCGCAGAAAAAACGGATTATTGTTTATGATAATCACGGGGCAAAGCGTCGTAAGGCGAAGTCTTTTGATAAAGATCCGCTCAGTTATGTGAGTTTTTATGATATTGATGAGGGAAAAGAAAACCGTTTCGCTGCATAAACGATTTGCCGGACCAAAGACAAGAATCCGTGCAAATGGAATCTATGTTCCTGACAAAAAGCGTGTGTATAATATGGCAGGTTCTTATGCAGAACCGGTGGACGGTGATGGCGGTGGTATTTTCGAATACGATTATGAGACCGGCGAGGTGCTTTCTGAGTTTGGTGTAAAACCGGGATTTTTCCGCGCGTATCCGTTTGAGCCAAAGGTGCAGGAACTCGCAGAGCCGATGCAGGTGACCGGCGATTATCAGGTCGGTCAGATTAAACAGCCGCAAGAGATATCAAGCAGCAAATACTGCAAGTTAAAGTCGGAAAAGAAACATCATATCAAGAGTGCTGCTATCGAATATGAGATGCAGGAAGATTTACTCTTTGTAAATAACGTAGACCACGAAGTGGAAAAAGTTTATTTTATTGGTGACAAGGGTGGCTATCAGGTTGACTTTGATGACACATACCAGACAATGGATGTGTTCCGCACGATGGTTTTATAAAGTTGCCATGCAGCTAACCAATCTGCCAAAAGATAAATATAAAATTTATTTGCAGGTGAAAGGTGAACTGCAGACAACAAAAAAATATATCGATATATCAGCCGTTAATTAACTTTTCATAAGCCGCATAATCGGCAGCATAATATTGTCTGCCGATGAGTACCATGAGTAAGTCGCCGGGCAGAATTTCGGTGTCGCCTTTTGGCGTAATCGTGTGCCCGTCGCGCTCAATGGATGCAACCAATGTATTTTTCTGCCAGTCAATCTGGCAGATTTTTTATGGCAGACCGGACTGTCAAAAGGAATGACATAAGTAACCAAAACTTTTTTCTGCCGACTCTTTAATTTCCAGTTCAGTCTGTTTGTTCAGAATATTTTCTAAAAGGGATGTATAAATTGGTTTGCTGCCAGAAGCAGGTTTGCGATGATATAAGCAATACTGCTCACGACAGCGATGTTAACATCCGGTGCATATTGCCGGTCATTTCGGTAATCAATACAATACCGGTAATCGGTGCACGCACGATGCCCGCAAATAATCCCGCCATGCTGATAACGATAAACTGGGAAGTAAATCGTTTGGCAGGGGAGAGCATGGATGGAAAGGTTTCCGAAAATTGCCCCGATGTAGGCGCCTAAAATCAGAAGTGGGAAAAAGATTCCACCGGGGTGCGCATCATCGAAACTAACTGCCGAAAATAAAATTTAACGACAAGTAAAATGCAAATCATGGAAAGTTCGGGTTTCCCATGCTCTAACAAAGCAATCATGCTGTGACCGCCGGCTAATACCTGCGGAAGGGTGAGACAAGAATCCCGAAATGACAAAAACAAAGGCAATCGGATTTCTTTTGGTATTTTTTTCAAACGGTGGAAAAAAGCCTGCATGTTTAACATGACAAAAATTATATCCGGCACCCGCAAGACCAAGCAAAATACCAAGCAATGCTAACAGCCAATAATAGCGGAGTGCAAGAGTCGATGTCGTAAACGAAAAAAATAGCAGATTGTCCAAAAATATTTTTGCGACGAAGTCGGCGCACACCGTGGCAATCAGACCGGCGACCAACATTGTGCGGTCAAAGGTGTGTGAATTTCTTCAAGAACAAACATAATGCCGGCAAGCGGTGCATTAAAGGCGGCGGCAAAGTCCGGCACCTGCGCCACACGATAACAGACCGATTTCTGTTGTTTTATCATAGTTTCTAAGGCGGGAATAACTTTTTTTTGCCACCATCGCACAAGCTGAATGGACGAGGCCCTCTCTTCCAAGGGACAGACCGCCGGAAGATACTAAGTGTACCACCGGTGAATTTGGCTAAACGACACGCCAAAAGCTCTGGTCCAAATAACCGCGGACCTCCCCTGAAACCTGCGGGATCGGAACCGGCAGCCATTGGCTCCCATTTCAATCTTTGCGACAATACATCCCATCAAAATAAGAGCGGCAAACCAGAGGGCGGTAACACCTGCATTTCCGCGTATGAAATTCAGAACCGCATATAATCCGCTCTCTGCATAAGTTAGGCAGTATCGGTATAGAACGGCAGTCAAGCCTGGCCAAGACACCGATTAAAGCACCTTCTATAACGAGTGCAATACTTCGCTTTGCCGTATTGTTTTCCAATTTTCCAAAGTATGTTGATATTTATTCATAGGTAAACTCTCTCCTCGTTGTTTTCTTTATCCAATCAACCAGAGATATTTTACATCTAAATGCATTATTTTTGCAAATACCCTCTTATTGCTCCTAAATGTAATGAAATTAAAAAATCTTTGCCGTTATAAAACCGTAACCATACATTCCCTTTGTTACACCGTCAATCGATGCCCGGATTTTTGTTGTGCCACGTTTATTGCCGTGACTTTTCCGCGGCTGTTGACGGTGGCTACACTTTTTTTCTGAGACTTCCATGATGTTATCTTTTTTCCCGGAGGACACTTTTGCTGTCAGAAGAAGTGTCTGATTGCGGGACAAAGATGCAGAAGTATAATTAAGTGTAACTTTAGGTTTTTTTTACCGTGACATGACAGGTTTTTTTTGTACCGTCTGCCTTTGCGGTAATTGTAGTCTCTCCTGGTTTCTTTGCTGAAATTTTACCGTTTTTTCGTCAATTTCGGCAACGCTTGATTTTTGAGATTTCCATGAGATAGGTGACCTATTTGAGGTCTGCCCTTTCAGAGTAACCTGCGCTCCGTTTTCCATTGTAATGGAGGCAGTTGATAACGTAATGATAGTTTTTGTGACGGTAATTTTACAACTGGCTTCCCCACCTGCGACTTTTCCCGTAATCGTGCAGGTGCCCGCTTTTTGCGGTGACTCTGCCATATGTATTTACCGAGGCGACAGCACTTTTACTGCTTTTTTTTAAACCGAACCCACTTGCCGTTGCTTGCAATTCCCGCAAGAGTAAAAAGAATCGCCAATTTTTAATGTGGCGCGATATCGGGAAAGAATTACAAGAGCCGGTGAGGCGGCATCTGCTGTCAAAGGTGCGGAAAAACAGAGGCGGTAAACAGTACCGCTGTACATAAAAAGGGCGATGCTCCGCCGGCAAGCCGCTTTCAAAAAAAATAGACGTGTGATTCATGATAAACCCTCCTTTTTGTGGAGCAATAAGAGGGTAAATACAAGATAACACACGTCTAGTCATAAATCAAGTATTATTTTAATCTTCTTCTCGTCCGGGTAAAATGGCATTTAACAAAACGCCCATAATAGCAGCAATGGCAAGACCGGTTAAAGTGATGCTTGTTCCTGCAATCTGGAAGGTAAGTCCGGAAGAGAAACCAAGTCCGCATACTAAAAATGGTAGCCGCAATAATTAAGTTTCTTGATTTGGTGAAATCAACTTTGTTTTCTACGACGTTTCGGACACCGATGGCGGCAATCATACCGTAGAGAATAAAGCTGACACCGCCGACAATTGCTGCCGGAAGGGTACTGATGATACCGGCAAATTTCGGGATGAAACTTAAAAACAACAGCGTAAATAGCAGCCAGACGGATTACTTTCGATCATGTACACGGCTCAGTTCCAGAACACCTGTATTTTCGCCGTAAGTAGTGTTGGCAGGTGCCACCAACCAAAGCGGAAAGGGAAGTTGCCAGACCATCACCGATTAATGTGCGGTGAAGACCGGGATCTTCTACATAATTTTCGCCAACGGTTGCGGAAATGGCGGAAATATCGCCGATATGCTCCATCATGGACGCAATGGCACTCGGAGCCATAGCAAGGGATTGCAGTTAAGTCAAATTTACAAAAACTCAAATGGTGGAACATTAACCCAGGAAGCTTTGGCAACTTCTGCAAAATTAAAGATGGCGGAACCATCCGGATTTGTGATGCCGCAAAAGTGCAGAATCAAGGCAACAGCGTAAGCACCGGCGATGCCGAGAAGAATTGGAATAATTTTCCACATACCTTTTCCCCAGATGTTGAAAATCACAATGATGGCAAATGCGATAATGGCTAACAGCCAGTTTGTCTGAACATTATTAACTGCGGATGGTGCTAAACTTAAGCCGATGCAGATAATAATCGGACCGGTGACAACCGGTGGAAGAAAACGCATCGCACGTTTCCACACCGACTAGCTTTTGATAATCAGTGCAAGCACCAGATACAGAGCACCGGCTACTACGATACCACCGCAGGCGTAAGGCAGTTTTTTTCGCCCATGGACATATCTTTGAAAATTCCGGTGTCCAATTTGGAAACGGTTTCAAATCCGCCGAGAAAGGCGAACGAAGAACCAAGAAAAGCAGGGGAACTTTTAATTTCGTACACAAATGGAAGAAAAGTGTGCCGACACCGGCGCAGAATAATGTAACCTGAATGGAGAGCCCCTCTCCTTTAAAATAGTTGTTTACCAGAATCGGTACTAAGATTGTGGCACCAAACATGGCGAACATATGCTGTAGACCCAACAGCAGCATTTTGGGATGCCAAGCGTTCTGGCATCGCGGATTGCATTGTTTTTTGTTTCCATAAGAAACCTCCTCATAATCGTTATTGGTTTTATTATAAAGAAAAAAGTTCATCTGACAAGCATTGTTGCAATTGTGGCGTAAGAATAGTAAAATGAGGGAGGAAATAGAAAAGGTGAACAAAGATGAAGAAGAGATTTACGGCGGGTGTTTTATTAGCCATTTTTTACGTTTTTATTTTTAGAGACAGAATATTTATTTGTGAACATAATGGGTACGCTTTCGAATTCGCGGCAGGCAGTGAGTGCGCAGGGAATTGTGCTGGGTGTCAGCGTCATTGGTTTTGTTTTATATGCTCTATTTCACAGGATAAAATCTGCTTTTGTAAAAAAAGAGTGGTGACAGTCATGTTTCCACTTATTATGGCGGTCTGCTTGTTCTTTTTATATGAAGCGGATAGTTACGCCATCTGTCTTTTGCAGGCTGTGTTGTATTTGTGCTGCTTGGATTGTTTGGCAGTGCTCTGCATTATCATGCACTTTTTTATGTTGGCAGAGATTCGCACCTGGCACTTTTGATTGTGTGGCTTATGCACTGGGGTTACTTTTTCAGTTTATATGTAACAATCTTGTTCGCAGCCAGATGGTACAGTTGATTTTTGTATTTATTCTTTTTGCCGCCACGGTTTATTTATCTGCTCATACGAAAGGAAGCAGTGGAGTTAGAGCCTGTGGACAAGGGGGAAAAAACAGAAAGAAAATAACAGGATATATATTGGTTTTATGTGTTTTGTGTATGACGATGATTTTTGCGGCATTGGATAATGCGGTTACGCTGCAGCATGCAAAGGGAAGCTTGGATGTTGGACAGTCCGAGGCTTCTATTGGCGGTAAGTGGAATTTTGGCAGGCTTTTTTGTTTGATTTAAAAACACCGGTATATGTCGATTGTGATGTTCTGCGTCACGCTTTTATCCGTACTCTGTGTGCTTGTTATTGTGACAGGAGGCTCGGTGCTTGCCGGACTTGTTATTTTTTATTTGTCATCCGGATTTTTCGTTGTCTATTTTACGACGAGATTTATGAATTATGCGGTACAGAGTTCCATTCCTGCACTCTGGGCAGGCATGGGAAGAGCGGTAAACAATGCGGGAGCGGCGGTCGTGACCGGAGGATCGATAGCCTTAGTAGAAGGTGGGAATGTAATTTTGATTTCTTCTGTGGTGCTGGTGCTGTTTGCACTTATCAGCATTGCGATGTTTGCGACGGAGAGGCAGCAGGGAAAGAAAAAAGACAGAAGATGCAGGCACTTGACTTAGGAGCATTTCGAAAAAATATTCCCTCACAAAAAAAAGAGAAACGGAAGTTTTGGATGCATTGTTAAATTTCGATGACAGTGCGAAAGATTTGGCAAAAAGCAATTATTTATTTCGAGAGCGGCTTTGTACCGGCATATTTCTTCCTTGAATGAGAAAACGGGGTTACAAAATCGAGAATTGGCTTGATTCAGTTCTATTATCAGCAAAAAAATGAAGAATGAGATAATGCGAGATTGTATTTTTACAAGAAAAGGTACAATAATAGAAAACGCGAAAGAAAATGGAGGAAAGAAAATGAAACAGATTACTATAATGGAACATCCGCTGATTCAGCATAAGATTTCGATTTTGCGAAATGAGGCAACAGGAACGAATGAGTTCCGCCGTCTGATTGAGGAAATTGCGATGCTTATGGGATATGAAGCACTTCGTGATCTGCCGGTTGAAGATGTGGAAATTAAGACACCAATCGAGACGTGCCGGACACCGATGATTGCCGGAAAGAAGTTAGCTATTGTGCCGATTCTTCGTGCCGGACTTGGTATGGTAAGCGGTATTTTATCACTGGTGCCATCGGCGAAAGTCGGTCATATCGGATTGTACCGTGATGAGGAAACACATGAACCTCATGAGTATTACTGTAAGCTTCCGGAACCGATTGACCAGAGAACGATTGTGGTTGTGGATCCGATGTTGGCAACCGGTGGTTCGGCAGTAGCGGCAGTAGATTTTATCAAAGCGCATGGTGGAAAGAACATTAAATTTATGTCGATTATTGCTGCACCGGAAGGAATTGAGCGTCTGATGAAAGCACATCCGGATATTCAGCTTTATGTGGGCTGCAAAAAGACCGCTGTCTGAATGAAAATGCGTATATTTGTCCGGGACTTGGAGATGCCGGAGACCGAATCTTTGGAACCAAGTAAGAAATGTTGAAAATAAAATGCTTAGAAAGCGAAATCTGATGTCAGGATTTTTAGCCTTCTAAGCATTTTTTTTTATTTACTCCACAAGTAACAGTAAGATTGCGTTCTTGCGGCGAATAATTCCGTTTTCAGAAGTTTTTTGACTTCGTCTTTTTGTGTACCAGCCGGCTTTTATTTCCTCAACAGTGGAACTGCTTTTTGGAAAAGGTGCCGTCTGCAACACCGACGATACAGAGGGTTGGTTTCATTGGCAAAGCCAATGGCACTGTAACTTAAAGGAAGAATATCGTTTACCGTCAGTAAATCAAGTCCGGTTTCTTCTTTTAATTCGCGCCTTGCGCTTTTCGATTGGCTCTTCGCCTTCATCAATCAGGCCTGCCGGGAAATTATATACCCAGTCGCCTAAAGCAAGGCGGAATTCTTTTTTATTTAACAGTATTTTTTCGTTCTTCTCATCATGCATGATTAAAACAACAGAGTCCGGTGTTTTTTTGCCTGAAGCTCCGAAAGTGTGGAAATGTCCGGATTTCGGCTAATCATTTCATAAACTTTTTCTTTTCCATCGACCGTTTCATATGTGATATCATAGCGGTGGATAAAGTGACCGTCATGAATTTTTTTTTTTTTAAACTTTTTAAACTCCATAAAAACCTCCGTAGGTTCTACGATTTATTCCTGATAAGTTTTGACAGATTCAAATTCTTCAACAATTTCTTTGGATGGTGCTTTTGTCAAAAGGCCTGACAATGACAATGCACAAAAAGGCTGACAAAGAATCCTAATAACAGGGAGTAAATTCCGGTTACGGCGTAAGGTGTCTGACCGCCAAGAATTGGAAGGTAATCCCAGATGATAACAAACAATCCACCGGATACGATGCCGGCAACGGCACCCGGAAGGTTGGTACGTTTCCAGAACAGGGAGCACACAACGAGTGGACCAAAGGCGGAACCAAGACCGGGCCCATGCGTCAGAAACAAGTCCCATGATACTGCTGTCCGGGTTCCATGCGATAATGCAGGCAACGACAGCAATTACAAGAACCGTAATACGGCTTACATTTAATACTTTTTGTCTTCTGCTTCCGGTTTCAGAATATTTTTGAAAATATCTTTAGATGCGGAGGAGGCGCAGACAAGAAGCTGGGAATCTGCTTTTGACATAATGGCAGCAAGGATTCCGCAAAGGAACAAACCGCCAATAAAGATTAAAACGATAAGTTGCCATCGAAAATCTGCTGAATCATTTTGATAAATACATTTTCGGAACCGGTTTCTACGAGTGTTTCATTTAAGAATCCGCGTCCTAAGATTCCGATAAAGCATGCGGCAATCAGCGAAATGGCAACCCATACGATTGCGATTACACTGGATTTTTCAATTCTTTTTCGCTCTTAACAGCCATAAAACGGACTAAGATATGTGGCATACCGCAGTAACCAAGTCCCCAGGCTAAGTCAGAAACGATGGAAATCAGCGGATATGGTTTTCCGTCCATATAGAACAAACTTAAGAAGTCTGAATTTTTCTGTTGGCTACACCGTGAGCGGTTAATGCGCCGGAAGTCGCCGCTGATAGCGGCATAAGCAATAATTGGCACCGTTAAGAGAGCGATAAGCATCATGGTTCCCTGCACAAAATCGGTGGTACATACGGCGAGGAATCCTCCCATAAACGTGTATGCCAGAATAACGGCTGCACCAATTAAAAGTGCGTAGTGGTAATCAAGACCAAATACGGTCTGGAAGAGTTTTTCCACCGGATGCCAGTGCCGATGCGGTATACACTAAAGAAGAAAATAACGATTACAACGGAAGAAATTCCAAGAAGAATCTTTTTCTTATCGCGAAAACGGTTCTGGAAAATTCCGGAAGGGTTAAAGAGTTGTTTTACAATTGTGTAACGGCGCAGACGTTTGGAAAAAATCCAGTTAAGCGCCGTTCCGATAAACAACCGATGGCAATCCAGGCTTTTCCGGTTCCGGCAAGGTAAATCGAACCCGGCAGTCCCATCAAGAGCCATCCGCTCATATCGGAAGCCTGTGCGGAAAGAGCGGCAACCCAGCTGTTTAAGCCTCTTCCGCCAAGAAAATAATCTTCGGTACTGTTTTTTTTTTCATCGAAAAAGATGCCGATGCCAATCATCATCGCTAAATAACACACGAAGGCAATTAACACCGCAATGGTAGTTGTGGACATAAAAAATCCCCTTTCATAAAGTGTAATAATCGTCAAAAAGTATAACATATTTGAGGGGGGGTGTAGGCAAGTAATGGTTAGGAGACTTGTTTTTTAGATTTCGGCAGCTCAGAAGAAAAATTTTTCTTCTGAGCTGCCGAAATCTAAATAAACTTATAACGAATATTTGCTACATCTTTTTGTGGCTGAAATTTGAGGTTAATTCGTGACTAAAATTTGAGGTTAACACGTCCGGAACAACTCTTGTTGCTTGATTTTTTTGCTTAGAGGGTTGCATTTTCACCTCATTATTCGGTTTTATTCAGGGGAAAATTGTACGACACATGCAACTCTTTGTATTAATTTCTTGTCTTTTGGTTGCTTTCGGCTGAATTTTTCTCAAAATCTATGCAACTATTTTTTGGTATATATGAAGGATAAGGTTGCATGTGGTTCTTTTTCTTCTAAAAACTTGGCTGAAAGTATGATGGACATCATATCTCAGTTGTAGTAAAAAATACGAAGTAATAGTTTTGTGTTGATAGTTTTTGAAAAGGGAGTGCGTTACTATGAAGTGGGTTCGATATTTTCTAATTTGTTGTTTGAGTTTATTTGTTATTTCCTGTGATAAAGAAACTGCGGTGCAGCCGAGAGAGGAAGTTTCTCTAAAACGAGATAAGTCATACGAATATGAAAAAAAAATACAAAAAGCCGGATCCTGCATTTTCAAAAGATATGAAACAAATGTATCTTATTGCAGGTGAAGAGGTGCCGTATTTCATTTTTCGCATGCAGACTTCCGGAAAAGATTCTTATATGGAGTGCCGGTGGGAGGAAGATAAGAAATGGGTGATGAAAAAAACGGCATGGAGTGATTTTATTGCAAAAACTGCGGCAATGGTGAAATTCAGATTGCAGCCGATACAAAAGCAGAATTTGTACGTGATGTATAGTGATAATAGTAAAACAAAATGCCAGCTGTATAAAATCAAGAAAAATAGGAAATCCGGGAACTTCATATCCCTGATATTACGTCACGTGTAAAAGGGCAAAAGATTGTATCGTTTGGTATTGTGATTAACGAATCACGTCTTGTGTTTTTCTTTTCCTTAAAGGGAGATGCCACGGACGGACAGGCAATAGAGTACGACAGTGTAGGAGAAAAATTTCTTGCCAAAGATGGAAAAATTGATGATATATCAGCAGGGTTTGATACGGAAGGAAACTATTATGTGGTGGCACCGGAGACAACAATTGATTTTGAAAAAAGTCACTTTATGAGAGCGTGCAGATAAAAGGTTATAAAATGTGAGGGAATGACATCGGAAAGCAGCACTTCCGGTCTTGTGATTGATGACGATTTCGGATATCTGTTGACGGGGAATGGCATCTATGGTGGGAAATTGGATGCCAATGAATGGGAGAAGAAGATTGATGGGAAAGAACTCTATTACTGCAAGGACTTTCCGTCGCCGGTTCTTGGGATTGCCAACATGGTAAAGGTGCCGGGCAGGGATTTAGAATTTTATTTGATGACATGGAAAAATGCGGAGTGTTCATTTTGAATGGGTTCATTATTTTGCGGGCAAAAAACCGTAAATTACTGGCAGGAATGGCTGGGAATATGTTACATTATAACTAACGGAAATCGTTTCGATTGGGTTTATGGGAACGGTCGTATTATATAGGAGGTATTTCACATGGGAACAGAGAGATTTGTTGATTTAATCCAGAGAAAAAAAGAATGGAGAGACACTGACAAAAGAAGAAAATTGATTTTTATGATAACGGATTATGTGGCAGGAAAATTCCGGATTATCAGATGTCTGCCATGCTGATGGCAATTTACTTTAATGGCATGGAAAATGAGGAACTGGCGGCGTTTACTCTGGCAATGCGGGATTCCGGAGATTTGGTCGATTTTGTCACCGATTGAAGGAATTAAAGTGGACAAACATTCGACGGGCGGTGTTGGCGACAAGACAACACTGATTGTTGGACCGATTGTGGCGGCTTGTGGTGCCGGTGGCAAAAATAAAGCAAATTTGAACGAAGTACAAATGAA
>VOFK01000042.1_pt1 | contig 16000 bp, 31 predicted proteins | sample 5384121 | NCBI WGS metagenome assembly VOFK01 (sample SAMN12384730, study PRJNA508395) | human gut metagenome | isolation source: healthy gut J | host: Homo sapiens
GCCATATTTCAGTTCTTTTTTTTCCTTTATAACGTTTCATTTTATTATCCCGTCAGTAGCTCCACCTTGCGTGGTTCGAAGTGCAAGCTTTACGTCAGGTCCCCTAAAATCTGCAAGCCCCGCTTCGCGCCCTGCGGGTTTGATGAAAATTTTCAATCCGTCCAGTGGGGCGGTTGAAAATTTTCACCAAAAGCCTTGCATATTCTCCCCCGTCCGTATGCCCTAAACGAGCAGGTGAGGCCACCGACAAGGCATAAAAAAGTCAATGTTGGCTTAGAGCGAGGCTTCGGCTTCCTTCAACCGGCATTGAATTTGGTGAAGTGGTTGTCGGTCGGTTTCATGGTCTATGTGGCAGTACGTTTCGTGCGTGCCTTGTCGGTGGTGTAGTGGTTGGCTTGGGCGGTGGGTTGCCCATGTTGGCAGTTTTGGCGGTGGTGTTTTTCCTCATCCGTGCCGTGTGGCGCATCCTTTCCGCTTTCCTTTCCCTTTGCGTGCTCGCTCTTCTCATCCTTGTTCTTTGCGTGATACGACAGAATATTAATCATTTTTAAATTAAATCATTATGACTAAAGTACATTTATTGGGGAGCTAACAAAAGTTACGACAGAAGCGTTCAGACCGTTTCAGTCAATCAAGTGGTAGTATTGGAAGGCTACAGCTATGACAGCTATGTTGTGTATGAAGTAACCCGTGACAAGTGGGGGAATAACCTATCATCTTGTCAATTTGCGAACACACGAGTTTCACACTTCCGACCTTATCCGGCCATTATCAGAGAAATTCGGAATAGGCATCTATTACGATGATGCGAACCCCAGGTTTTTGGATCCGTTGGAAACAGCCGCTTTACTGACCAAAGCGAAAGAGAAGAAAGCCGAAGAAGAAAAGAAAGCGAAGGGAATACAACAGTATCGCCAAAATCCGGTGCGGAACAGCCCCCTTATCCCGACGGATTAAAGGCGGTCGCCATCGGCACATTGAGAGTGAACAGGCCTGCGACAGTTATACGGACTATTACGACTATAGTATAGCAAGAACCGTCATTTTAGGCTTTTTCAAACATACACGCAACCTCTTTTCAGAGGCGCTAAACATGCCGCCAATTTTGAGGAAACGGCCTATTTGGCAGAATATAACGCAGATTACGAACACCGTGAAAATTACAGCATGGGGGACGGCATGTATTTGGGCAGGAACAAGTACAGCGGTTGGACGATTGAGAAAAGAGCCTATCTACGACCTTGAAAAGTTCATAGAACGGTATGCGCACACCGCAGGGGATGAAGCCAACCTTTGCATGAAAGCACCGCAGAGGGAAAACGAAGCACAACAGCCGACAGCAACCGCAGACCTTTCAGCCCTCAGTCTTGAAATCGTGGAATACAGCGAAAAAGGCGATTGCCGTATTCGGTGACACCAAGCCGATAAAGGACGTTCTGAAAAAACTTGAACGGTCTGTTCCGTGCAAACCTCACTTATAAGGGCGAAAGGCGTGCAGGGTGGATACATTCCAAGAAGCAGGAGCTGAAAGTAAAGGGGAAGCACTCGCCACGTGCATCCATGTATGACAGCATGAACGGCAGTGGCGGAGCAATCCGCCCACCCATATCAATGAACCCATAAAAAAGTAACGACATGAGAACAGAAACAAGAACATAAACCATCTATCGGATAACCGAGTTATCCGAGGAAGCCAAAAGAAAAGGCGTATAACCAGTGGTTATGCAATGGATACTTTTTTTTACGGTTGGACGCACGAGAACCGCCAAACTCTTGACACCTTTTGTGAACGCTTCGGCATTGTGTGCCGTAATTGGAGATATGACGCATGCAATTACAGCTATGACTACCGTAGCAGGCAGAAAGATTGTATAGACAGCCTGAGCGGTTGGCGATTGATGGCCTATTTGATGAACAACCATTGGAACGACCTATACACCCCAAAATATTTTTGGAAAGGGATGAAAGGACGAAAAAGCAGGATATTTGTAGATATTTGTTGCCCTCTTACGGGCTACTACATAGATGACTGCATTCTTGATCCGATTTATAAGTTCTTGAAATCCCCCCACCGGGAATGTCACGTTTGATAACCTTATGAACAAATGTCTCGACAGCTTTTTCCGTGCTTGTCGGGATGATATGGAAAGCACCCAGACTTTGGAATACTTCACGGAAGAAAGCAACGCCAACGGTTGGGAATACCTTTCAGACGGAAAACTATTCAATTAATTATCAACATTTAAAAAACTTACCATTATGAAGACGAACAAAAAGTACAGAAGAACAGCGTACAGAAATCAGAGAAAGAAAATGCAGTAAAAGTAACTGCTTTGGCAGTTATCCCGAGGCTGATAATGTTACTCCCACCGCAGGACGCCCACGGCTACCGAAGTGGCGGAAGCACCCGAAACGGCAACCGTTCCCACCGTTACGAAAGAAGCACCGCAGCAGGTCACGTTCAAGACACCGCTTGCAACGGCCAACAGCCGAAACCGACCTTGACATAACCACCGTGCAGCCAAGCGCAGAGAACCACCGCAAGACGTTCAATAACGCATCTTTGCAGGAACTTGCGGAAAGTATTCGGGAAGTTGGCATTTTGCAGGCTATCGCAGTACGCCCCCACACGGCAGGAGGTTACGAAATCATTTACGGAGAACGCCGTTATCGTGCCTCACTGCTTGCAGGAGCAAAGACGATAAAGGCAACTATCTATAATAATATAACAGATGATGAAGCGGAAGATATGTCACTGAGTGAAAATTTGCAGCGTGAGCAGGTACGCCCCACCGAAGAAGCGAAAGCCTTCAAACGCCTGCTTGAAAAGGGCAGGTATGATATGTATTCACTTGTCAGCCGTTTCGGACGAAGCGAGAAATATATCTATACCCGTCTGAAACTGAACGAACTGTATCAGCCTATCGGTGAACTGTTGGACAATGAAACAATCACTATCAGCGTAGCCGAAGAGATAAGCACCTATGAAGCAAATATCCAAAAGGACGTTTACGAGAACCACCTCAAGACAGACAACAAGGACGATTGGAGCGGTTACACACTCAATCTGTTCAAGAAATATTTTGAGAAATACTACACAACCGACCTTGAGCAATACAAATTCGACAAGACGGAATGCAAGGCATGCGTACACAACGCAGCCAATTACAACCTCTTTGCCGAGCATAACGGATGCGGACACTGCACAAACCGCAAATGTCTGGAAACCAAGAATGCCGCCCATGTGGCAAAAGAGACGGAGAAACTTTTGAAATCCGATCCGAAGTTGGTTGTCGCACGCCCCTACTACGGAAGCCGTAACGATATGGCACTACAAAAATTGGACAAGAAAGGGCATGAAATCAAGGAACTTGACTACAACGTATCGGCAAGGGAATTTCCAAAAGCCCCCGAAGCACCGAAGAAAGAGCAGTTCACCCAAGCGAAAGAGTACGAACAAGCGGTAGAGATTTTTGAGCGCAGAAACGAGGAATACGCCCGAAAGGTGGAGGAACTTGACCGCATGAAGGAGGAAGGCAGGATAAAGACCTATGTAAAGGTAGGACAGACGGAACCCGAACTTTGCTACGTGGAGATCTACAAGAAGGAAACCGCCCCTATCACTATTGAGACATTGCAGGAAAGGGACAAGCGTTTCAAACAGCTTTCTGTTGAGAAGATTGTTGCCGACACGAAAAAGATTGTCCGGGAGAACGGCTATCCCGAAAGTCCGTTCACGCAGTATGAGGACGGCATGATTTATTTCGCCATGCTTACCCAACTGCAAAGGAAGCATTTTTTCGCTTTTTCGGCATCAAAGACCAGCCTTTTGCATTGGACGAAAAACAGCGGATGAAAATTGTAGCCAAACTGACGGATGCACAAAAGACAGTCATCAAACGGGACTTCATCAGTCACTTTCTTTGTGAGAACGGCCACGGAGACAACAACGCATCCAAGCTGTTAAGGGACTTCGCAAACATGCACTTTCCCGACCAGTACGGACTTACCAAAGCCACCCACGAGGAAGAATATCAGAAACGGCATGAACGTTTGGAAGAAAGGATAAAGGAAATGAAGAAAGCGGAAAAGAAAGCAGCCAAGGAAGCCGAAAAACAGCAGACGGCAGAAAAGACGGAGAAGAAAGTCTCCGCCCCGAAAACGGAGAAACCCGAAAGCGGAAAAGCCGCTTGAAGCCGAACAGAAAGCATGTGCCGGAGACAACATCCGGCACATCTTTTTCACCGCCCCCAAGAGAACAAAGGGCAGGGTCGGACGACCCCACCCACACCGCCACCGTAAAACCTTTAAAATACCGATATATGAAGTATATAAGAACAGCCCCGAATGTGGAATATTCCACCGACAGGGATTTTTTTCTTGAGAATCAGATTGTCTGCATTGTAAGCAGGGAGGGCACGAAGTTTTGCAGTCTGATAGAGAACCGTTTGTTCATGCGTTCCGACAGCCGTCATATCAGCAAGCGGATGCAGATGCATATCATGTATGAAATCCACGAGGACATCTGCCGTCTTCTTTATGGCGGCGAGCCGGTGGGATGACCTGCCACACCCCACACCTGAATACTTCCTCTTAAAAAAGTCGGGCAATCCCTATGCAGTTGCCCGGCTTTTTTCTATTTTTGCAGGGTTGAACCCAAAAAGAAAGTTATAAGATTAAAGATTTTGAATGATAACATATTAGAATAGCTTTTTAGCTGTTTGTTCTTACCTCGAAACGACCAAATTCAATGCAGGAGAATAAACGGGCAGAGTCCTTGTCATACACTAATGGCACGGTCTTAACTCGTTTCCCTGCATGGGTGCTTGGTCGTACCGGAGAGTAGAACCTGTTAAGTTCCGTGCTTTTTTGGTACATAACAGGAAGTTACGGACAAGGTATTACTCAAAAATCACAGGAAGATGTACAACAAGAACGTTGCCATTACCGGCAGTACCATTGAAAAGACAACCAAATACGACCAATTCAGGGAAGATAAAATCCGTATGGAACTCTACCGGATAATCCTTCCACTTTATAATGAAGGTTATCGCACATTCACCTGCAATCCGCATTCCTATATCGGATTATTAGGTGCGGATACGATAGTCATGCTGCGTGAAGCGGGCAAATGCCCGGAGATAATCCTTTCAGTAGCCATACCGGAAACCGCTTTTCCGGCAGATACCGACAAGGTGTATCGTGCCCTGTATGACGACCTGATAAAGCAGGCAGACAATAAAAAAATACTTCCGGAAAAAGAGTTTTTTGGCAATGCGCTTGTCGGCGGTCATATCATCTGTTATTACGATGACTTTTCCACAGAAATGCAGCAGATATGCGCATCCGGTACTCCTTTATACCAATATCCGTAAAATGATATAGGTACACATTCTTTACCGCAGGTTACAGCAGTTTCTCCAGCCGTGCAATCCGTTTTTCGGTGGACGGATGCGTACTCATGATATATTCGGTGAAAGTCGGATGCTCACCGTAAACGTCTTCCGTCCTTTTCAACCGGCGGAGGAAAGAAAGCAATCCTTCGCCGCAACCATATTTCACTGCATAGGCATCACAACGGTACTCGGCATATTTATTGATATTCACGTCAGTTATCCGGCTGATACCGTATATAATCCGGTGAAGCAGTTTGTAAACGGCCCACCATAACTTCGCTATGAGTTCACCCACAAAGCCCAAAGCCGGAACCAATGCAAACACCATGCTGCCAATTATCCCGAATATCAGAGCCGGAATAAGAAATATACCATAAAGGCAGCGGTAACCGAACGACTCCATCGAGAATAAAAGCACCTGATAGACGAAGTCGTAATGGGAGATATGCCCCACTTCATGACTGATGATGCCCTTCAGCTCCTCATCCGAAGCTGCGGCGAGTACTCCGCCCGTCAGTCCTATCGTATTGAAACCGAATGCGGCGGCATTTACCCGAGCGTCATTGTTACGATAAAGTTTCAGCCTCCGGTTCATACCCATTTCTGAAAGCAACCGTTCCAGCCTCATGCGATCGGAACTGTTCAAAGGACGGTATCCTTCTTTTCTGCGTAGCACCCACACATTTAGCGGAGAAATGGAATAAAGGATGAATAACAGCAAAAGATAATACGGTAACGTATTGACTAAATACGGAATCACCCCCTCATCAAACAGCCCCGGTATATATGCCGGCCATATATGGCGCAAGATTGAAAGTAGCAATGCGTAAAACACCGTAATAAAGACAAAATTCACTATCGTGACATAAGCCAGCAGCAACAGCTTGCTGATGATACGGAATATTCTGAGTGTTGTTTTCATGCGTATATGATTGAACTATTAACTTCCGGCTAAATATAAAAACAAATTTTGTGCAATCCGGAACAATTACTTATTCATTTGTTTTCATTAAGCAAATTTCATAAAACAAAGACGACAGGTTTCCCCACCGTCTTTCTTGATAGATAATGGTAGCAGTTATTCCTTTGCCGTAGTGTTTTCTAAATCGAACGTCACCGTCATTTCTCTTTCCCTGCCAAAATTATCCCGGACAAAGAATTTCAGTTCCGAACGTCTGGCGCTTGTCGAACGGTAAAAGAGGGTGAATATCTGCCTGACCGGATTTTCCGTATCCAGTCCCGGCACCTCTGCCAGCGGCCTCACTTCCCTGTTCACAAGTTTTATGCCTTCACTATCGGACACTTCTCCCTTGCCTTCCATCTGGATGTAACCTATTTCATACTCCGCCTTTTCATAGTCCCCTTCACGGTCAAGATAAAAGCGTATCTCCACCGTTTCACCCGTTGCAATCTGCTTTTGCAGATACCATGACGAGAGGCCGAAATCATAATCCTGCCGGATGTCTATCCCGTCGTTACAAGAATTGAAGGCCAGCGCCGCAAGCAGTGCACCTATACATTTATATAATACGTTTTTCATTTTTTGTTTCTCCTTTCTCTTTTTATTAGTTAATAATAAGGCGAACGCCCAATCCTATCTGGGTATGGAAGTTACCCGCATCCGTTCCGAAGAGCACCCTTTCCTTTACCTGCATCAGCAGGATAATCCGGTCTGTCAGCCAGACATCGAAAGCCGCCGTCAGACCGCCGCCATAAATAAAGCAGTCACCGTTTGTCACCGCCGCTCCGTCAGGAAGCAGGGAGGTTCCCCAGTTGACTGTCTCGAAGCCGCCCAAAACGGAAAGTCCGATACGGAAACAGACGTTCCGGCTCTTGTCCGACAATACGGGAATAAAATAGCCGAGTTCCCCCGTGAACTGCGCTTTGGGTATTGCCTTATTTTCGTAGGTGTACTCCTTTATCTGATAATCCAGACCATACAGCCAGCAGGTACGGTTACGGTTGGTATGTGTAAAGGCCAGCGAGGTGAAGTAGTGGCGTTCGCCGCCACTCTTCCATGAAAGGAAATGATTGACTCCCCCTGTTGTAAATTGTACACCCGTCTGTCCCGGCAGGTCACGCTGCGCGTATGCTTCGCCCGCAAAGAGCGACAACATGGCAACTGTCAGTATGAATAGTATTCTTTGCATATACATTATATTATATATAGGTTATTATTTCAGATGCAGTTCACTGATTGGTTTTGCCGCCACAAGGTCTGTGTTCTCTATGCGGAACGACTGGTGACGGGCACCGCCCTTTTCGTAAACCTCCACCACAAGCAGTTTGTCATCCGGCAGGGTGAGCTTGGGCAGCACGAATATACCCCGCACCGTGGCTTTCCCGTCCACCGTTATCAGGCGGTTGTATGTCCTTACAGGTTCTATGAAGTTCTCCTGCATGGCCGTGCGCTTGGCTACTTTCTTGTCCACCACTTTGAAACGGATATAGTCAATGTCGAACGATATATCCGAACTGTTGCGCAGGGAAGTATGCAGGTATAGCAGGTCATTGTTGATATAAAAGGCCCTTTGAGCAGTGTCTGAATCCCGTACTTCTTGCAACCGATATGCCTGATGTCCCTTTTGTTCTTCTTATACAGCGTGTACATGATACGGTTCACCACCAGCGGTGTCTCCCCGCCGAGTTCTTTCAGCTTCACGAACATGCGGTCGCCCGCAATCCCGCCTTCGGGATTGTCCCGTAGCCAGTCTTCCATCTCAATGGAAAGCTACGCTGGTTCGTCCTTATAAACCACATTAAAAGAATAGAAACAACCGTCGGCAGTGATAACGGAGAAGTTCGTTTCCCCTTCAAAACCTTTCACCGCCGCCTTGATGCGTACTACATTTTCCGCTCCCGTGGCCTTGTCCGCTATGATGTCGAACGAGCCCAAATCCACATATTTCACTTCGGAAGGGAAAAGGATATGTACGGTTTTCTGAAAAGTCACCTCAATCTTATGCGGTGAGATAATCTGGTTGGTGGGGAAAATCTTTGTTTCCACCGGTTCCTGCGCCTTTACCGACAATACGGTTAAAAGTATGACTAATGATAAAATAATTCTTGTCTTCATACTCTGATTACTGTTTTTTTGAGATTAATAAAAGTTGATAATTCGCTTTTACAGCCACCTTCACCTCACGCATCTTTGTGGCCAGATATTGTGATCCGCCGCCAAGCACGCCCCTTGTCACGTCCATGACGAGTTGTTGCGAGGCACTGCGTGCGAACGAGATGCTTGTTCCGAAACTGCCCCCGATATTGGCGGCGGCTTCTTTCATGGCGGTACGTTCTGCGGTATTCGGAACGAAAAGTCCGGCCTGCCCGTCCATATCGTAAGCCGTTAGTTCCACCGGCAGGATATTCCCGCCGCTCTCTATGGAGTTTACTGTGACTGCCATCCGTTGTCCTTCGATACGCACCGTACCATATAGCGGAGTATTGGCAGGTACAAGCACACCGCCCACTTGCAGTGGTTCCAGCAACCGGAACTTCAGTCATGCTCCGGTGGTCACTGTCTGGTCTTCGGCCACGCAGGCACGTATCGTATTGGCTCCGGCAAGCTGTCCGCCGCCCACGGCAGTGGCAAAACCGTAATTGCGGGGGATCGTGTCGGGTACCGGAGGTACGGCCAGTGACGAAACCACATTCTCCGTGGCACGTCCGGCAGCTATGGCGGCAGGATTGCCGGATGAACCGCCCGCAGGCTGTATGTTCTTCACCTGTCCGCCCGTCTGTCCGGGAAAATAGCGTGCCGCCATCTCATACGATTTTTCCATCAGTTCCAGCGGGTCTTGTCCTTTCTGTTCGCGTTCCAGCTTTTCGTTAAGCTCCTTCACCTGCCGCTCCAGTTCGTCCACCCTCGGACTCTCCTTCGGTTCCTGATAGAACGAGGTGATCTGCCTTGAAATCTGCCGCTGTTTTTCTCTGGACTCCCGGATAGCATCCGCTTTCGGTACATCTTCTTCCGGTTTCAGCCCGTCCGTTGTGTCCGGTGTCAGATAGCCACCTGCCATGTCCTGCAAGGTTCTCACCTTCTCCTGCCTGCGTTTCTTCATCTCTTCCAGTTCGTAAGCCTTCTGTTTGTCGGCCATTGTCTCCGGTGCGATAGCGTCGGGTATCGTTGTATTGATGCCTGCCGTCCCTTCCACCGTTTCTGGCGTGTCCGGCTTGAAGATAAACCAGATGAACCCGGCGCAAAGCAGGGGAGAGGAATGTCACCACGCCATAGAATTTCAGCTTGTCGGCAACCTTGCGGTTTAACTTCTTCTCCTTTTCGGATGCAGGTTCCGCTTTCTGCGTTTCTTTATTCTTTTCTTCTTTCTTATCGGATTGTGTCATTGGATACATTGTTTTTTAATGGTTGGATACTGTCCGTTTGGGGAAGCGCAATCCTTTGGAGATGCTGTACCTCAATCGGAAATTTGTCTGTCCCGCAAAATCCGCCCACGATGTAGGCAAGGTCGATGGCGGCGAAGAGTCCGAGCAGGTAAAGGATGATAATCCTTTGCTGCCGGTAGCTCAACCGTTGCCACCGTCTGCGGAGTTTTGCTATATGTCGGTCTTTCTGCGTTCTGAACGAGTGGAAGACTTTTTTTATACCGTTATCTTTCATACTGTCCGATGTCCCTGTTTTCGATGATGGTAAAACTCTCTATCAGAAAGCCCTGCGGGTTGTTGTCGCTCCGGGTTACATTCCTCAGACGGCAGGTGGTGACAAGCGACCTTTCGGTAACGCTGCTCGAACGGATGATGTGCTGTCGGCTATAGGTCTTCATCTCGTAGGGATAACTATTGAAGTTCCCCTGTATGCTGTCCACCGTCAGCGTCTGCGAGATGTTTCCCGCTATCATCCGGTTGAAGTAGCCTTTCTCCTGCAAGTTCCGGTAGTAACCGATGGCACTTTCATCCGAAAGGTAAAGGGCACGCTGGATGTTGCTTTCAATGGCGCTCTTGTCCGGTGACAGGGTGAAAAACAGTTCGTGGAAACGTCTGATATGTTCCCTCGCTTCCACGGGGCGGTTCTGCTGCACGTCCTGCGAGAGTGCCAGCATCAGCGACTTTCCGCTGTCCAACACATAAATTTTCTGCCGCTGCGCTTCTGCAAACTCGTATGCCTTTCAGGTGGCGAAGACCGTTACCAGTGCGCATACTCCCAGGAATACCATTCCGAACAGCCGTAGCTGCCGGAATGATGTCTCGATGTTTTTTAATGATTTGAACTCCATGTCTTCTTTCTGTTTTTTTAAGTGATACGTTTAGAACATTTTCTTGATGCGTCCGGCTACCGATCCGCCGACTGCCCCACCGACTGCCGCCGCACCGTTTCCTGCCATCTTCCCTGCACTGTTGGCCTTCTGCCCGTAAGCTCCCGCACCGCCTGCCTGGATAATCCACGAGGACACCGTGGGAACGCAGAAATAACCGATGATACCTATAATCATGAATATACAATACACACTGTTGGATGCGTCTGGTATGAACGTCGGGTCCTGCATCTGTTTGATATCCTGCTGCAACATCAGAACCTGTATGCGTGAGAGGATAGCCCCGAACAGGTCACCCACGGGCAGCCATAAGTAAATACAGATATAGCGTGACAGCCAGGTAGTGAGCGTACTCTGGAATCCGTCATAAACGGCCAGCGCAAAGGAGATTGGCCCCAGTATGGAAAGGACAATCAGAAAGAAAGTCCTCAGCGTGTCTATCAGCAGCGAGGCTGCCTGAAAGAACAGTTCCAACAGTTCGCGGAACCATTGCCGCACCTTTTCCCCCATGTCATACACCGCCTTCTGCCCGTACATGTTTATCATCGTGTCCATGTCCCCCAGCGACCAGCCAAGCTCGTCTATCTTCTTGTCAAATTCCTCATCGCTCACAAGAAAAGCCTTTGCCGGGTCACGAAGCATCGCTTCCCGTTCCAGTTCGTCCTTTTCTTCCTGATACTTCTTCATGTCAAAGGTCTGCTGTTCCACCAGTGAGGAAGTGGCACTGCATACAGGGGGAAAGAATCCCGTTGATTGTCCCCAGCACCATAGTAGGAAAGAACATGATGCAAAGGCCCAGCACAAATGGTCTGAAGAGTGGGAACACGTCTATCTCTTCCGCCCTTGAAAGGGACTGCCATACCCGGTAGGCCACGTAGAACAGGGCACCGATACCGGCCACTCCCTTTGCCACGCTTGCCATATCCTCGCACAGCGGCATCATTTCATCGTAAAGCGAACGCAGCAACTCATGCAGGTTCGTCCAGTCTATTGATAGTAATACCATAGTCTATCTTTTTTTAAGGATGAATGATTACCAGTAACGCTGGTCGTGTGTCCCGTACAGGGCAAGTACCCGCTGGGAATCCCCCTTCTTCTTGCTGCGCAGGTACGATATGCCGATATTCTTGCGGGTATAGTACCATGTCAGGTTCTTGTATTCCAGCACTTCGCCGTATATCCGGTTGATGATGTCCAGCCGTTCCTTGTCGGTCATCGAGAGTCCGGTAGCCGTAGTCACTTCCTTCAAGTCCAGCAGCAGGTTACTGCTTTCTTCAAGCAGCCGGTTATACCCGAAAGCAATGGCCGAGAGTTCTTCCACGGTGAAATTCGGGTCGCCCATCATCGTATTGAAATTAGTCACGTAAATATCGCTGATGTCACCTACCAGAAGGATAGTCTGTTGTACCTTGCGTGCCCCTTTTACGAGATCGTGTACGGATTTCAAAGCGTCGTAGTAGGCCTTTCCCTGCTGGTAAATCTTTACAGTCTCCTGAAAGTTACTTCACATGTTCTGTGCCGTTGTGGAGAGTCTCAGTACAATTTCATTGGCCGAGTTTACAATGCCTTGAGCAAGGTTCGTGGGGTCTATCACTGCCCATTGTGCTTTGCTTGTCACCGAAAGGGACAGTAGTGCCATGAATAAAATTATCATTCTCTTTTTCATGCGTCTATCTCCTTTCTTTCTTTGGTAAATACCGGCTGTCGTCATCACGGGCAAAACAGTCGTAACAGCCGAACAGCAATACCTCGCTTCCGCTGAAATACCCGATACATCCGGCATCCCTTGTTCCCGTGCAGGAAAAGGTCGTCCCCTTTCCGAAGCGGGATATTGATTTCGGTATAACTCATTTCTCCGGCGAACAGCGTGGCCTTTGTATCCCTTTGAATCCGTCCGTCACATGGTTGGATTTACGGATTGTCAGCGTGGAGCCGCCTTCCTTGTTCATTCAGTGACCGCAGATGCGGTCGTGTTCCAGTTCCTTCTTCATTTCCCCGATCAGGTTCAGCAGATCCAGATTGGTCAGGGTCGCATCTCCGAGTGCTTCCCTGCATTGGCTTAATAAATCTTTCTTACTCATTGTTGTCTATGGATTAATATGGTTACTTGTTTTCCTGCCGCTTGCTTTCGGCAAGTTGTTTGATAGCCAGCTCGATGTTTCCGCCCAGCTTTTTCCGTAAGGCGGGTAAGTTCCAGTTTTTCTCAGTCTCTTCGGTGGTGTAGCAAAAAGGTACTCTTCAGCCGAAACTTCTGTCGCATATACCGCACTTTGCGTACCGCCAAGCCCAATCCAGACCTCTTTATAAAGGCGGTTCGCTGCATTGGCAAGATTGATAGAAAGTATCTGGCTGCGTTCCTTGTCCGTCAGGCCGAGCAGGTTCTGTATTTGGTCGAACTTGTTCTGATACTTCCGCTGATCGAGCAGTATTTTGCAGTCGCTGTTGTTGATAATCGTCTCTTTCACAACGGGGGAAGAGATAATATCATCGACTTCTTGTGTCACTACAACCGCCTCTCCGTAAAACTTTCTGACTGTTTTAAAAAGATAACGGATGTAGTTTGCCATACCTTCCTTGGCGATTGCCTTTCAGGCTTCCTCAATTAATATCATCTTGCGGATACCTTGCAAACGTCTCATTTTATTTATAAACGTCTCCATGATAATGATGGTGACAACCGGAAAGAGGATTGGATTATCCTTCACAACATCCAACTCAAATACAATAAACCGTTTGTTCAGTAAATCCAGTTCCTTGTCCGAGTTCAGCAGATACCCGTATTCACCGTTCTTATAATAAGGTTCCAGCACGTTCAGAAAACCGTCCACATCAAAGTCCTTCTCCCGCACGTTCTTGTCTGCCAGTATCTTGCGGTAGTCCTTCCTTACAAAGTCATAGAACGAGTTGAAGTTCGGCTTTATCTTCCGGTTCTTCTTTATCTTTTTTCGATATACAGGCTGACTGCGTTCGAGAGCGCCACCTCTTCCGGAACGTCGGGGCGGTTCGTCCTCCCTTTCCAAAGGGTGAGTATCAGTGTCTTGATGCTGTCCCGCTTCTCGATGTCATACTGGTAATCCTCGGTGAAAACGGATTGAAAGAAATCGGGTCCTTTTCCTTGTATGTAAAATAAATCCCGTCATCCCCTCCGGTCTTCTGATGTATCAGGTCACAGAGTCCCTTGTACGAATTTCCGGTGTCTACCAGCAGGATATGCGTCCCTTGTTCCCAGTACTGCCTCACGAGATGGTTGGTAAAAAGCTCTTTCCGCTGCCACTGGGGCCGAGGATAAATTTGTTACGGTTCGTTACTATCCCTTTTTTCATGGGCAAGTCCGATATGTCAAGAAAGACGGGCTTTCCCGTCGGTCCTGTCCACCATGCGGATGCCGAAAGGGGGAAAGCGAGTTCCGGTAACAGGTTTCGGCCGTGAAGAAATTGTTGCCTGCCCGGTGAATGTGTAGAACGTCTCTTCCGCAGGGGAAGTCCCAGCCTCGTTACCCGGTATGCCGGCCCAATAGAAGCCGGAAGGTCGGTCGTGTTGTGGTGCGGTGTACATTCCATCAAGCCAGTGCGCTTCCCACATCGTTCTTCACCCTGCGGGTTCGTCCCCGTTTTCCGCCCATGCGATGATATTTGCAATGGCAGCGCACCAAACTGCAATCCATTGGTATGCTTCATTCAGGTATTCGTCCAGCCACTCCCTTGTTTATCTGGTTACTGCGGCTGTACCGGGAAAGCGACTGCATGTTCTTCGCCATCTTCTCGAAACGGGAAAGGTTTTCGTTGCTGTCATCTATGAATATCCACTGGTTGTAGATATGGTCGCCGGGTGCCTTACGCCCACGGGGGCGGCATAACTCAAACGGCAGTCGAACGGTCTGTCGAGAGGCGTTCATTATGCGCCCGTCCCGTGCATACCTTTCCCACGACGGGTCATCGGTCGGAAAGTGTGCGAGGCAGAGCCGCTTGTCACCGGCATCACGATAATGCCCGGTTCGTTCTCCGTTCTGAATCTTTCCGTGGTCAGCCGTTCCAGCCCGACAAGTCCGCTGTCGTTAACGATACTTTCAAACTGTCCCACCGCTTCCATGAAACGCTCCCACCGTTTCGTCCCTTATCTCTTCGAACCAGAAAACCACGGCAGAGCGCATGTTCCCAGTTGCTTTGCTGCCGAGCGCCTCTTTTGGTGGTCTTGGTGAGGAAACAGCAGCAGGCGTGGTGCAGGTAGGGGACGCCTCGCTGCAGCGGCGTTCAAAAACTGCGGAGAGAAAGCCGGAGTCTTCGTCCCGGCGAATGTCCGGCTTCGTGGCTTCTCCGTGATGAAAATATCCCAAGTTTGTGCAGGATTGAAATAGTTCCTCGGCAACACCTTGATTGCTCTCTGCCTGGCGTGGCGTGCATCGCCTCATATTCTGCGGATGATACCGAAAATACTTCCGGCAGTGTGACCCCGGAAAGCGACCGCGATGTCGGCGTCCTTGTTGACGATGCAGCCGTGTTCCACCGCCATGATGGGAAAACTTGCTTTCCAGTGGGATGCTTTTTAATATACCTTCATACCTCCTTACGATTGTTGTTTCGTTGATCGACGTGGATACGTTTCTCGTGAGAGGATTCTCCGATGCCGGGCCGCGAACAGCTTCATCAGCCCGTGGCTGCCGTGGCTTACTTGTCTGCGCGTAAAGGTCAGCCATTACTAGTACCGTAGCCGCCGATACCCCTGAAAACCGATGCAGATTCACTGTCCGACGCCCGCCACTTTATACATGATGACGAACATCATCACGGCAAGCAGGCCTATGGCGAAATAAACAGGTATTGTGCCCTCGAAGCCCTTGAACTCAACTTCACGGCCCACCGCATTTTATTTCAAAATCAGCCATAAGTTATTTGTCTTTTTATGTTTTTAGAGGAAGAACGACCTCAGAATGGTGGCGGCGACTATCAAAAAGATATAGGCTCCGAACCACGAACTGGCAGTTTTACTCGTGTCCGGGGTCGCCCGAACTGAAGACTGATATACCTCGATTCCGCCAACGAGGCCGATTACAGCACCGATTGCATAAATCAGTTTTGTGCCCCGGGGATCAAAATATCCGGTCACGAGTTGTGTCGCTTCGGTGATACCTGCCTGCCGTTTCCTTGTTACCATTGCACTTTGCTGCCGCAACAGCAAGCATCATAATCAATCTTTTCTTTTTTTGTTTATTTCCACGTGATTTTGGGTGATTAAACCACGGACTGCTATCCCCATAGGTAACCCGCAGCCAACATGGTTTTATTGATTCAGGGGTAAGTTCGGCGGGAAATCAGCCGAGTCATAATATGTTATTCG
>VOFK01000063.1_pt1 | contig 16000 bp, 24 predicted proteins | sample 5384121 | NCBI WGS metagenome assembly VOFK01 (sample SAMN12384730, study PRJNA508395) | human gut metagenome | isolation source: healthy gut J | host: Homo sapiens
ACCTGTAAGTGAGGTAATGAAACATGTGTACAGAATTTAATTTAAAAATAGATGAATCTACTGAGTTGCTAGATACAAAAACATTTGATGACTACGATACAAATGGTGCTACTATTATCCGATACTATTAAACAATCATGCTTTGAATTTCTATTCAATTCTCATATTGAGTCTTTGCCCTTATTGTGGAAGCATTCATATCGTTAAGGCTGGAAAAACAGTAAAGGAAGACAACGTTATAAATGCAATAATTGTAAACGAAGATTCATTAATAGTACAAATCATCTAATGCATTGGTCTCATTTATCAAAAGAACAATGGGAAATCTTATTCTATTCTTCATTGAACAATGATTATTTATCTAAAACTGCAAAGCTTGTAGGTATCAGTATCGTTTCAGCTTTTTTATAACAGACATAAACTTATGTATGTGCTTAATGAATTGGTAAACAAAAAGCAATTGTCAAAAGAAAATTGCACTAGATGAAACATATTTGACTTATACCAAGCTAAGGGGTTTGTAAACCAAAATGGTAGAGGTATAAGCAAAGATAAAATTGGTATCGCATGTGCAATAGATGAAGAGGGAAATTATATTGTACACACAGCAGACAGAGGTCGGCCCACCTCTAGCACGCTAATAGATATTTTTAAAAACACAATACGTCCTGGATCAATCGTAATCAGTGATAGTCAAAGAAGTTATCATCAATTAATGGATGCATTGAATATAAAATGGATCAAAAATACCATCAGGTGAAAAATCGAAAGATGGATATACCTTAGAAATGGTTAATCGTCTTCATGACAGAATCAAAGCATTTTTCAGAGGCAAAAGAAATGTAATGACACATTATCTACAAGGTTATCTAGCATTATTTCAATATAGTGAGTTACATACAATGATGATTGGAAGCAAGATGTTTCAAGATGAATTCATGAAAATCAACAATATATTAAGTGGCATTCGAAATAAAAGATATATGCCCAGAAGTCAATTTTATATAAGACGTTGTATGAGTGTTGATTTTAGCTTTATATCCTAATTTATTAAATGTGTCTATATCCTTTAAAAAGGACAAACAATCCATCTTTTATATTGGATTCACTTTAATATGATTATATCCACAATTCCAAAAGAATATAGATTACAACTCCAACTATAATACCAATTCAAATCTTTTTCTTGTCATTCTTGGCATAAACTAAATCATAAACTTCAAAGAGCCAAAACCCAAATTGAAATGTATACTTCGTAAAATAGTAGATCAAGAAACATATAATCAATGATCCAATATAAATCATTCCTTTAGAATATTCCACCATGGATTTATGTCCTTGATTTAATGATTCATTATCCTTATTCAATTTATCAATAATGTTTTTCTGTTTATCATCCATAATCAATTACCTATACTTTCTTCGTAGCCAAATATAGAAAGCAAGTGCACAAATCACGATTATACCCGCAAGTCCATATTGCACTATTGCCTGTTTATCACCTAATACTCTTCCTAGAAATTGTGCAATTCCATAGCTGCATAACAAACATATAGCTACACACTTCATCCAAAAGCTAGATTCCTTCTTTTCTTTTGGAGTTGTATCCAACATGTCTTCATCTAAATATTTTTGAAGATCTTCATTCATATCTTCCTGTAATCTTTGAATCCGATTCTTTTTCATATCATTCTCTCCAAAACAATGTGGTTTTTAAATAAGATACATAAAACGCAAATATTAAGAGGATGATCAACAATATGATTTCTCCATAATAGATATATTTTTCTTTGTATCTAAAGTCATACAATGGTTTATCCAAATATACACGACCATCTACTTGTACTAATAATTGAGAATGTACTAAAGCTTCTATTGTATTATGATCAAATTTGGAAATCTCAATTGCCCTTTCTTCATTGAATATTCCATTCTTAATGAAATATCGAATGACTTTGAATTTATTTATTAAAGTGTTCATACGCATACACAAAAAATCCAATATCTGCAATACACATCATTGCTTGTAAATAATCGTGAATATAAAATCCATAGATAGCTCCACCTACAAGTAGAACAACCGTAGAAATGAGGCCCCATTTAGGAAAGTTCATCTGAAACACGAATTCCATCACAAGTACTATGATGCATATTACGCCTATCATCCAATTCATTCTCCTCTCTGGTTTTCAGGATTTGCTTAACCTCTTCTTCCGTCATTTCAACAGGAATCAACGGAATAAAAACATTTTTATTATTCTTTTTTCTCTGTCTCTTTTTCATAATCTTACTTTGCATCTGGATATGTGTCTTCAAATTTATCGGCATATCGATTGTGCTTTTTATACTTGAAGAACATACCAACCAAGAACACAACAGCTACTACACCTAATACGTAAACTAGCCAATCTAATGTCATCTTACTATGTCCTCCTTTTCTAATTTCATATTATCATAGTTGCAACCGTTTTCATACAATTTTTTTATTCCATTTTCATCCAACGTATCAAATGTTAAAAAAAAAACGGATATACACTGTATCCGTTCACTTTAATTATTTATCTTTCTTACTCATTCTTATTCTTTTAAATATTTCATACTGACGCTGTTGCTCTGTCTCTTCATCAATAAACATTCCTTTTGCCTCTAGTATTCTCTCAATTGCTTGAGATGGATCCATTGTATGATATGGTAAGAACAATCCTCTCAATTCTTTTGGTTTTATAATTTTGTAAACTTGTGAAGAAGATAAATCGTAGGTAAATGAAAAATATCTGTAGATATATCCAATCCAATACATTTCATTATGCGTATATTTTACAGAACCATAATCAGTAGCCCCATATTCTTCATCTACTAACGTTAAAATATCATTTGCCTGAATATTACCATCTAAAATTGATTGATTATCCAATCTTTTTGCAATCTTACTTTTCATAAATCGCCTAATAAATATTTCTGAACTTGACTCCATCTTATCAATAGAATTTTCAAAAGCTTTTGCCTGAAGCTCGCACAAAAGCAACCCATCACTATTTATTTTCTTTATTTCCCTCATGCATCGCACCTCCTTTTATACTAGGATTTCATCGATATACTTTCCTTTTCCTCTATATTGTTTTCTCGCTAATTTAACCTTATTATCGCCTAATCTTGACTCTTCTAGTCGAATATTTTTATAGTATTCTTTTTCATTAACCGAAATATAGCATCGCTCTAATGGTTTAATCTGAGATAATGACCTTTGAGTTTTAAAAATATATTGCATCCCAAGATTTGTTGCAGCCAAACAATGCTTACACTGCTCATCTGTAATTTCGCCATCGATAAAAGAATTAATAATTTGAAACATACGATTATCCGCAATAGGAGCAATTATATAATCACAATCCTTTGTATCTTCTATAAGTTTTTTTATTTTTAGGATGATTTTTATATTCTTCAAGTGCACCTCTATAGTACGCAATTGTCATCATCCATTCTTGATCCACTTTATATCTCTTACATTTCAAATTACTGTCATCAAAACAAAAATAATATACAGAAGAATGTTCAAATCCTGAAACAAAAGAAATAGCTTGTTCATAACTTTCCCCTGTATAGAACCCTTGTCCAAAATCATTATTATATCGACCTTTATGAATGTCTATATTCCCAACTATTTCACTTTTTGCTCCATGGAAAAGTAATTTTTCATTTTGAGTTAAGTCATCTCGATAGAGCATTTCCTTTAATCTGTTAATTTTAAGATTTTGTGCAAATGCAAAAGCATATACACCCTCCAAAAAATTTGCTGATGCATCTAAATCATTTACTTCATTTCTTGAAACAGTAACCTGCTCAACTCCAATCTTATCTGCAAATTCGCTTTTGTGAAAGTCCTAAAATTTCTCGAATTGACTTCAAATCCTCTGAAAACTTATATTTCATCCTACTCACCATCCAACTTGTTTATAACATATTACTTAAACAAGTTCAATATAAACTTGTTTATAACATATTACTTAAACAAGTTTTATTCACTTTTTTAAAATAATCTATGTATTAGACATCGATAATGTCATTTAAGATGATATGGTTGGCTTGAACGAGGGCTTGAACATGAATAAGAACATAATGGGGTATTTTAAATCTATCCAAACATTTATCCGAAGTTTATTCTATAAACAACAAGAACAAACAAAACAAAATAAGTGTACACTTCAACAGGAGAAATATTTAAAAATTGGAGCTAATATTTGTAATATTGGATTTAAATCCAAACATGCCTATGAAGATTGGCAAGAAGATATTTTCAATCATATATCTGTAGGTGATTTAGTATATTGTACAATGCCAGTTACAGATAAAGTTTTAAAAACAATTCCTGAAGGACACACAACAAGGCCTTTCTTGATTGTAAGAAAAGGAAAGGATGAACTTTATGGATATGCATGTGCTACACATCCTAAACCATTAAGATCTTACGAGAAACATATATTCATCAATGAAGTCTATGATTCTCAAAACGCTCGGTACAAAGATTCTGTTGTGCAATTTGACTGTGCTTATGTCATTCCAATTGCACATATCCAATATATCTATAAAGAATTGGATGAATATTGTGTACGTCAAATTGCCAGAGAATTAAAAGCCTATGCCAATATTCGTGGAAAAGCTATATTAAATTTTGATATGGAGATTCCAATTCATAAAGGTGATATCTTTAAAATCAATAAGTCTTATTATTACTTTAATGAGAAAAAGGATCATAAATACGAAATGTATAAGTGTGTAAATGGCGGTGATTTAATCGATTCTAAATATTTTAGATTCAAAAACATACCACGCTCTATTGATTTTTCTAATACATATACATTTGAGGATTTAGATATCAATAATTTAATTGAAGTATCCTGCACATGTCGAAATGATTGGGTAAACAAACAATTGAATAAGCCTAGGCCAAAAGAAAAGAAAAAACAATACGAGCGTAAATTAACGCCTGGAACCATTATTTTTGAAGAACCATGGATCATCTACTTATTTGATTGTGACAACATATCTTATGGTATTGACTACAACAAATTTAAAAATCACACATACGAACTTGTTGAATTTAAACTCAATATGGACAAAGCTACTCACATTGTATTTACCGAACAACAATGCGCTTCAATCTATAAAGCTTTGATTGAACAAAATGATATTTATTCAGATTATTTAAAGAAACGTTTAAGTTCCATTGAAAATACAATGATTTTACCTTATGAATTAGAATATCCAGTAGGAACCATTTTGGAAAGTCGTTTTGATGAAATAAAATATATCTATCTATATACCTACAACAAGAAAAAGTTTGGTTTAAAAATCAATTCTAAGAATCATAAAAATAAAGTTGTACCAATCCATGCCAAAGAATTCGATGTTGTTGATCAGTTGCGGTTTGAATGCATGAAAGAAGAGTTAAAGATTGTTCAAAAAAGCGCTCTGGATTTTGTACGAAATATTTTAAGGGACATCGATCAAAATTTAATTAATCATGATTTGGAACATTCTATTTCATTTAGTCAAAAATATCCAGTCGGCACTGTACTATCTTGCACATACAATGAATCTGAAGAATATATGTATTTATATACAATTAGCGATACGCATTATGCGATTTATTTAGAAGATGCATGCGAAGGCGTTTATATTGTTGAGCCAATTATCCTATATGACTACAAACCAAATGGTGAATTGGTCGATGAAGATACGAAAGAGATATTAACAGGCATCTTAGAAACAACGCATAGGCTAAATACCTATAATTGTACAAAAGCATTATTAGAACAACTTTAAGCAAAAGAAAAAGCAGTTTAACGACTGCTTTCTTTCATATATTCAAAATATTCTCTACCTACTTTATTCTTCTTCCAGTTTTGTAGAATCTTGAAACCAGGATATGAGAAGATGACTTCACATAGTGTTTCTACAATCATACCTGTAAAGGCACACACAACACATTGTACCAATGTCCATCCAAAGAATTGGTGTGACACAATCAATGCGAACGTTAGATTGTCGCAAAACTGACCAATACCCGTAGATACATAAGAGCGGAATGCATACGATTTAAAGTTGCTGTTGTTGTTAGAAATCTTTCCTAACATGGAATTCGTATAGTTATTCACAATGGCAGAAACAATAAACGCAATTGTACTTCCAAATAGTACATACCAAGTACCACCAATTGTTCCGTCTAATGCCCCATTAATAATGGCTTCTGATCCTTCTACATAGGATTCACCCCATACGCCAGGAATCTTTGATGCCAAGAAGAAGACTAGGCACATACCTAAATTCACCAACACCGCTACAAGTGATGCTTGTGTTGCAGCTTTAGGACCAAAATGTTTTGTGATGACATCCATACATAAGAATGAAAGCCAGCTTACCACAATTCCACAATCTAGTGCCATAAAGCTAAATGGCAAGTTAATACTTTTGTTTGCCAAAAGATTCATAGTGATGACCGAAAAATAAAAAAAGTGTCATCGTAAGTGAAGGTATACTTCTTAGTAATACACTCACTTCTTTAACTTCCGTTTTAATTCTATTCATTTTTTACCCTCCTGTTTTTTTAAAGATGGTTGGGAAGCAAAACATCTTTGTTCAAACCATATAAGTCTAATATGTTTTTAATTATTTGTCAAAAGTATATATCACTTATGCTATGATTAATTCCGGTGATATATATGACAATTAAACTATACGAACAAGAAGGCTACCAAACAACATTTCATGCCCATGTTATTTCATGTGTTAAAAAGAATGAATTATATGACATAATCTTGGATCAAACCCTTTTCTTTCCTGAAGAAGGTGGACAAACATGTGACAAAGGAACGTTGAATGGTATTGAAGTAGTGGATGTGCAAATCATAAATGATGAAATCCATCATTATACGCACTCTGCATTAAATGGTGATGTACAAGGTATTATTGACTGGACTCATCGTTACACCAATATGCAACATCATACAGGAGAACATATTCTTTCTGGATTGATACACAAAGAATTTCATGTGGATAATGTCGGATTTCATTTAGGATACAATGAAATTACAGCTGATTATGCGATGGACTTAAATAATGATCAAATTAAAAGAATTGAAGCTTTAGTGAATTCTGTCATCTTTTCAAATAAACCTGTTAAGTCCTATTACTTAGATGATTATTCCAACATTGAATATCGAGCCAAACTTGACTTAGCCAAACCACGCCTTGTCGAAATTGAAGATGTAGATTTATGCGCATGTTGCGCACCCCATGTAAAAAGTACGATTGAAGTGGGATTGTTTAAAATCATTAAATCGATGAAAATCAAAAAAGGCACACGCCTATTCTTCTTATGCGGAAAACTTGCCTATGAAGACTATGTCTTAAAACATGATCAGTCTATTCAAATCTCAAATCAATTGTCTTCAAACATTGAAGCTTTATCATCCAATGTACAACGCGTATTAGATGAGAATTATGCTTTGAAACAAAGAATCAAACAATTAAATAAAGAGATGGTTGATCACTTAATCATTGAACATAAAGAAAACCAAATCATTTTATGCGATGAATTGGATCGAGATACACAATTGTATTACTATAATAAGCTTGTATCTTTTAGCAACAACTATGTTTTACTTGTTTCTAAACAAAAAGATAATTATCGGATCATGACAAATTCTAAAGACATATTCTTACAACTCAAAGAAAGACATCAAGTTCGTGGTGGAGGAAAAAATGATTTCTTTCAAGGAACGCTAGATACAGTTAATGAGCAGCTATTTGATTAGCTGCTCATATTTTTGTATAGCGAGTGTATTTAAAGCCTCTGAAATCTCTTCTTTCGATAAACATACCATTCTATGATTGGCATCATAATAATCAAACTTTTTAATAAAACTCATTAGATCACGATACTTCACAAGGCTGTCATTCATAAATACATACCACTCTTCTATCCCTTCAATTTGATTCAATACAACATATGGCTCTACTGGAAGAATCGTTAGTATATTCGCTCCTAATGCATACATACCAATTCTTCTACCATGTGCATTATAGATTCTTGGCGTGGCATAATATGCATCCAAAGCTTGTTGATTATGCAGATATTGACCAAACAAATCTAAATCTGTACCAAAATCATTCAATTCATTTTCCCCAATTGAAATCGGATGAAGAATGCCAAAGATTTCAAAATACTTATGATCCGATAATTTACTCTTCAAGTCCATAAGTGCATCGGCGCTCGTTCTTTTATCATACACCATCTGCAAATCAATATCCTTTATGTCCATTAGCCAATCGTCTTTCACAAATTCATCAGTATCCATATATTCACAATATACTTTTACTAAATAATAAAACAACTGAATTTCATCCATACTTGTAGGAAGACTTAAATTCAAACAAATATCATGATTTTGAATATAGATTTCAATCCCTCTTTGAAGATATTTACGATCAAACAAGATCGTATGATCTCCAATTTGATTTGGGATCAATTGACAGTTTTCATCCATAACCCCAAAAGATAAGTGAGACATTTTAACTAAATCATCGATTATAAACTTTTTTCTACGAAAGAAACCCTTCTGCATAATACGAATATTCACAGACATACAAACACCCGCTCTCTACCAAAATCATACACTGAAACAAGCGTTTTTTATAGCTAAAACCATTTTTTCTTTTTAAAGTAAATCACTTCTAAAATAATGATCAATATACAAACTCCAATCACAATGAAATATCCATAGGAACTATCTAATTCTGGCATAGCCCTAAAATTCATGCCATACCATCCAGTAATTAAAGTTAGTGGCATAAAGATGGTTGTCACAATCGTTAAAAAACTGCATGATTTGATTCTGACGCATCTCCACTTGAGTTTGATGCATTTCACGAAGCTGCATAGAATACTCTGCCAAACGATCCGTAACATTCGACAGACGTGTTAGTCTTTTCTCTAGTGTTTCAAAATGTGTATCATTATAAAATTCCTGCAAGTTTTGTACCACTTCAATCATCTGATCATAATACGAATCAAAAGCACTTATCGTTTTCCTCATTTCAAAGATTTGCGACTCATAATGAGATCCCGTATGCGACATTAACTGATCTTCTATTCTTTCAAGTTTCATTTCTAATTTTTGAAGAAACTCCATATCCTCTTGAATCAATATATTCATCAAATTTAGAATACATTCACTAGGTTTGTTCCCTACAATCTTTTGTTTAAAAATATGTTCTGGATCACAAACCAAAAAGTCACTATCATTCAATTCAAAACTAAACATCTTCTTATTCTTAGATTTTGATTTTGAAGGAACCCAAAAAGAACCCGATAGTTGCTGATTCTCTTTATGTACCCTACAATAATGAATATGATTTAAACGCTTTTCATTTATTACCTCTATCTTCATAATTTCCCCCTTTAAAAAAAAAGAATACACCATATAGGTGCATTCTTGTAGTTATTCAATTGGAATAAATTTATTTTCTTCGACTTGTTTAGGTGCTTCCTTAGGAACAACGATCTTCAATTCACCGTTGTCAAATGAAGCTTTGATATCTTCCTGATGAATACCTTCACCAACATAGAAGCTTCTTGAATAAGATCCACTAACACGTTCTTTACGAACAACACGACCTTTTTCATCCTTGTCTTCTGTGTTCGAACCATGTGTAGCACTGACCTTTAAATATCCATCCTTCAATTCCATCTGGATATCTTCCTTTTTAACTCCAGGAAGTTCCATGCTCATTTCATAGTTTCCATCTTTTTCCACAATATCTGTCTTCATGACATCACTTGTAGTGTTTCCTGTAAAGAAATCATCAAATAAATCAAACATTGGATAGTACTTCATAAATATCGCCTCCTGATACCTTATTCAATAGGGATAAATTTGTTTTCTTCAATCTGTTTAGGTGCTTCCTTAGGAACAACGATCTTCAATTCACCATTGTCAAAGGAAGCCTTAACATCTTCCTGATGAATACCTTCACCGACATAGAAGCTTCTTGAATAAGATCCACTAACACGTTCTTTACGAACAACACGACCTTTTTCATCCTTGTCTTCTGTATTAGAACCATGAGTAGCACTGACCTTTAAATATCCATCCTTCAATTCCATCTGGATATCTTCCTTTTTAACTCCAGGAAGTTCCATGCTCATTTCATAGTTTCCATCTTTTTCCACAATATCTGTCTTCATGACATCACTGGTTGTGTTTCCTGTAAAGAAATCATCAAATAAATCAAACATTGGATAGTACTTCATAAATATCGCCTCCTGATTTCTAGATTATGAAATCTATCTTCAAGTTACGGGATATCTTTTGACTTATCTCTAACTTCAATTCTTATTATAGTCACTTTTTTAGCACTGTCAACACTTAAGTGCTAATTTTTTTACAAAAATTAGAGTGCGATTTCTCACACCTTAACTTTGCAGAATTTGTACAACTAAAAAATAAAAGAAGCATTAATAGTTAAATTTACCAATGCTTCTGTCAACATATTTTTCATCCATATCAAATCGTTTTAATATCAATTTCTATTTTGTTGTTAATGCATATTTTCTTCTGTATTTACCAACACTGTTTCTTGTACATTCTATATTTTCAAGCTCTGATATCATTCCTGGAAGCGTATATGCTTTACGGTTCTTTTTTTCTTAGTACTTCTGCTTTCTGGAACAGCTCATTCCTTACGATCAACCATTTATTCAAAAATTCAATTGTAGTTATACATGTTTTACAAAGTTAAAAAGTGTTCTTAGACTGCATTATAAATTCTCGAGTGTTTGACTTATCATGATAAATTGCTACATTGTTTTCCTGTTATTTCCTATACTTACTCCGTTAACCCCAACAGCCAGTCTCTTGCATTGATTCGCCTAATTCCATCGTATTGTTCTTCCGGCTCCTCATCCATCGTCAGGATTATCTTTGGATAATGATCTCTAATTACCTGCAATGGACGAAGTTCTTTTTGAAGTGTACTTTCGTCATGTGTCGTCAATGCCACCTGATAATATATTGTTCCTCTGCTATTTTTTGCTACAAAATCCACTTCAAAAGTACCGATTTTTCCAACATACACATCGTATCCTCGCCGCAACAATTCTAAATAAACAACATTTTCCAAAATATGTCCAGCATCTGCCTGCCTTGACCCTAAAAGCATATAGCGCATTCCAATATCAACAATATAATACTTTTCAAGTGTTTTCAGATATTGTTTTCCTTTGATATCATACCTTTTCGTCTGATAGATGATATAACTTTCGCGGAAAGCCTCCAAATATTTTTCTATCGTTCTTGTATCAATCTTTCTTCCTGCTGATGTCATCGTATCTGCAATTTTTTTTGATGACAATGGGTTTCCTATATTATCAAAAATAAACTGTAGAACACTTTTTAGCATCATAGTATCTGTTATTTTTTTCCTATTTACAATATCTTTTACAACAATCGTGTTATAGATTCCTTCCAGATATTCCCTAATTTCATTTGGTTGATTTTTTAATTCCAATGTATAGGGAAAAGAACTATTTTGCAGATATTCCGCATAAGTAAATTTTCTCCTTCTCTAATAATTAAACAGTTGGAGATAAACTCCTCTAAGAACCGTACGTGCAGTTTTCCCGCATACGGCTCCCCACTGTTACTTTTAAACATTCTTGTTGTAAATGACTTTATCACCGCTCCAAATATCAACATGGATATAAGGATGAATGATTCGGTCATTCCATATTTCATAGAACCTTTCCAATTTAAAACTTCTTCTTTGACTCCTTCTGTTTAACCATTTGAACGTTACATATAGTGAATGTTGCCAAAGGTTTCTAACCTCTTTTATCATTCCACTCAAACTGTAGTAGTTAACGCTACCAGTAAGTTTCTTGTTCAATGTCTTCATAAATTCGTCAAATTGAGTGTTTCTATTCTCTTTGACCCATTTCTTTAAGTTTGACTTGAATTGCTTCTTCTTTTTGCGACTTATTTTATGTCCTACAGTGTAGTAGCCTTTTCTTGTTTTACTGTTGAAATGTGTAAAAAGCCTAGAAAATCAAATGTTTCTCTTGAAACACTGTATCTTCCAAATGGAAGTATTCGTGTCTTTTTCCTTGGATAGTTCCAATCAAAAAGTTCCATTCTTTTAATTACCGCTTCATATACTCTTTTGTGCATCACTTTCATATTGAAACATTATTAAGAAATCGTCGGCAAACCTTACCAGGTATGCTTCTCCATACAACTGTTTCTTGATGCACTTTTTCAAACCATAAATCAATACATAATGTAAGTACACATTGGCAAGTATTGGACTTATTAGTCCTCCTTGAGGTGTTCCTACACTAGTATCCTCATACTTTCCTTCTATCATGACACCTGATTTGAGCATTCTCGCTATATATCTCAGGTAGTTCGGGTCTGCGATATCATTTCGAAGGAATTTCATGAGCCACTCATGATTCACATTGTCAAAGAAACCTTTAATGTCACAATCCAGTATATAATTTACCTTCTTATACATAATGGTATCATTGATAACTTTAATTGCATCATGAGGACTTCGTTTTGGCCTGAATCCATATGAACAATCTAGAAATCTAGGTTCATATACATCACTAAGTATATCTGCCATGGCTCCTTGAAAGAGCCTGTCTTCATAGGCCGGTATCCCTAAAGGTCTTTTCTTGCCATTTTTTGTCGATTTCAACTCGTCTTACGGGTTGTGGCTTATAGCTAAAACTCTTTAGTCTTTGCATCAAGTCATCTATATTTTCATTCAGATTTTCCTGATACACTTCCTTGGTTATCATGTCTATTCCTGGAGCTTTTGTCTTTCTTTTGTAGACGATGTTGTCTTAATAAAGACTCCTTGTCTACTCGATACATCAACGTTTCCAGTTTAGGATGTCTTTTTTTGACAATGTTCTTATATCTTGTCGTTTTGTTCCCATGTCTTGGTAACCTCCAGTGTTTTCAACATGTTTCCCTTCAAGAAACGTAACTGTGTTTCGGTCCTTCGCTCCATGTACTTTCATACACTTCATAGCTACAATATGACCTCATCGGACTTCTTGCAGTTCTTCCCGTCGTTCTTGTGGTATTGGCACTTGTAACAACAGTACCGTGTTTATCGCCACCTGAAACACCTCCCAGGTATGCAGTTGATACCTTGACTTCTCGCCCTGCATTACAACGCCGGTGGTGTCCGATTGAATCTGGCATAGCGATTCGATCTATGTTGGTTGCGGCTTATATGAGAGCATCACCCACCACTTTGTTGGAACTAACGACGCTTAGATTGCTTCAGGCTTTCGCTTTAGGGGCTCTAAGTCTTTCCTTCCTACGCTTAACACTGTACCTCACGATACAATGCCCAAGGACTAGATACTGGCCTCTTTGCTCCAAGAGTTACCAGGTTAGGAGTCTCACCCAACTAAATCAACTGCACCGAACTGGCGCACCATATTTTATTCCTCTGTCATTCATACTTCCTGTACTTTCCATATATTCACGAAATGATAATGGAAGCATCTCAATCTGTACATATCTTCCAGAAATCATCGTTGCAATCTCACTGGATAGCATATAAGCATTCGAACCTGTAACATAAATATCTACATTGTTCTTTATATATAAACTGTCTAATACTTTTGGAAAATCTGGCACGTTCTGTATTTCATCCAGAAAAATATATGTCATTTTATTTATCACCAAATGTTCTTTCAAATAATTATATAGTTTTTTATAATCCGTAAGTTCCTCATAATCAAGATTTTCAAAATTAATCGCAATAATCTGTTCTTTTTCTACATTATGTTGCTTCAGATAATTTTGATAAATTTCCAATAACATTGATTTACCACATCGTCTTACTCCCTGTAACAATTTTAATTAATTTTTTATCTTTCCAGGCAATTAATTTTTTCAAGATATTCTTTTCTTTCAACAATCACACGATCACCCCACATTCGGTTTATATATTATAATCCAAAAAGTAATAGGACACAATAGTTTTTTTACATCACAATGCAATAACTATTTATTTTTCATGTTTTTTCGCACTCATTATCTCTTCACGAAAAAAAGGAGAGTTCCGAACTCTCTGCCTGATATTCTGGGAAAACTTTTGTTTCCGTCATCATTCCATATCTATTTGACATTTAATTTGATGTATTGCTGACTATATCTATAATTTCCCAACAGGTATATCCTATAATCACACGCCATCTTCTATTGTTTCTGCCATCTGCTCACCGAATTTAAAATTGAGATTCACAATTAGTTAACCATTTACATTTGTAGTTTCGGATAAAATTTGGCTTAACAGATACATTGGTGACATGTTAATATATTCGACATTAATGATGTCTATTTAAGAATTATTGTATAGGTGTAAACGAAAGAGAGACTACACTTATGACAAGAACTTCAAAATATTTAAACCAAGATACTATTGCTGCTTTACAATCTTTTCAAATTGAAAAGATTGATCGTGAAATCACTGATTATTTAGATACAAACAATAAAATGAATACGTATCATTTTGAATACTGTCTAAATGCGGATGTTATCATCCTCATTTAATTAAGAGTGGTTTTGCCAACTCTGGTAAACAAATGCTTCGTTGTAAATCATGCGGAAAACGTTTTGTTGTAGACCGCGGTCAGCTTACTTTTTTATTCTCACCAAGACCAATCCAAATGGAATGAACTTATTCTGGATACATTGAATGGTGTATCTCTTAAAGAAACGGCTGCTAAAATCAATGTAAACGAACGCAATGTTTTTAATATGCGTCATAAATTATTGGTTAGTCTAGGAACTGAGGAACGTCCCATACACAGTGGGAAATGAAGTTGAAATGGATGAAAAGTATATACTCCATACAATCATAAAAGGGACTAAGATTGATGGAGTAGAACCTAAACATCGTGGAACACCTGCTACAAAAAGAGGATTATCTAATCAGCAGGTGTGTATCATCACTGCAATTCAGAGATTCGGTCATACAATTGCCAGAACATTAAATTATGGCAAGCCATCATCCATAGATCTATTAAGATTTGGTGAATGTCTTGAATCAAAATCTTTTGTAATGCTAGATGGTTCTAACAGTTACAACGAACTTTTAGAAAGTAAGAATTGTACTAAGAAAGTGTTAATCAGTCATGAGTCATATGATAAATTCAATCATTTAAATACAGTGAACAGTTTCCACAAATTGATTGAAGAAAGACTGCAAAAATATAAAGGGGTAGCATCAAAATATATAAATCGTTACAACGCTCTTTTTTGTCATGCAAAAAGAGAAACCCAAGGAATGGATAATACAGAAAAGCTACAGTACGTACTACTTAGATTGAAAAACATCTATAAGATCACTCGCTTAAAGGATTTGAAGAATGAATGGTTGTTCGCATAAGTGATAAAACGCAGAATTATAGCAAAATCACCAAATTGCTAGTTAAGCCTAAAATTTTATATTTTGTGCCACTTCTTTCCAACTGTGATTTATACTTCTCATACTCCTGTACAATCGCTCTTTTTGCATACTCTGTCGTTTCTTGATCATGATTGAAGAAACACAATGTTGGAGTGATACAAGCTGCTTTAATTCTTTTCATTCTCGCTACCTCTCCTTCATTTTACAGATACATTACATTAAAAGGGATCATCCCACTCAATAAATTTGAATGAAATGATCCCTGATTCTCATGTAAATTGTACTTGGCTTTTACACAATTATTATACTTAATTTTTTAAATGTGTAAAAATAAGGCTTAACTAGCAATTTGGTGATTTTGCTATAATTCTGCGTTTTATCACTTATGCGAACAACCATTCATTCTTCAAATCCTTTAAGCGAGTGATCTTATAGATGTTTTTCAATCTAAGTAGTACGTACTGTAGCTTTTTCTGTATTATCCATTCCTTGGGTTTCTCTTTGC
>VOFK01000138.1_pt1 | contig 16000 bp, 17 predicted proteins | sample 5384121 | NCBI WGS metagenome assembly VOFK01 (sample SAMN12384730, study PRJNA508395) | human gut metagenome | isolation source: healthy gut J | host: Homo sapiens
TTCAGTGACAATATGGTGTTGCAGCAAAGATAAATAATCCGTTCTGGGGTTGGGGAAAACCGGGAACGAAAGTGACTATTTCCACTTCATGGAATCCGGATAAAGAATATACGGGGAGTTGTTAATTCTAAAGGTACCTGGAAGATAGCCGTACCTACGCCTGCTGCCGGAGGACCTTATGAGGTGACAGTCACTGCCAATAAGAAGAAAGTCTTTCAGAATGTGTTTGTGGGAGAAGTATGGCTGGCAAGCGGACAGTCCAACATGAGCATGCCGTTGAAAGGATATTATTGCCAGCCGGTACTGGGATCTACAGAGGCCATATTGTCTTCAGCAAAAAGCAAATACATTTCATTAATATACCTACTTTAGCGGCCTATAAACCATTGGAACATTTTGAGGCCGAATGGGTGAAGGCTTCTCCGGAGAATGTGGCGGAATGTACGGCTGTGGGATGGTTCTTTGCAGATTTCTTACAGCGCAATATGGATGTGCCGGTCGGGTATTATCAATGCCAGTTATGGAGGTTCCAACATCGAAGCATGGATGAATGCGGAAGCTTGTAAACAATTTGATGATATCCCCGTACCGCCATTGAGTGATGAAACTTCTCCGTGGATTAGTAATGTGCCTACGGTTTTGTATAATGGTATGATTCATCCGCTAGTGGGATATGGCATATAAAAGGTATTATCTGGTATCAAGGTGAATCCAACATTTTCAATGTGCTTCGTTATGCTCCGTCAGTTGCTGCCATGGTAAGTAAATGGCGCGAAGCCTGGGGATTGGGAGAAGTACCTTTCTATTATGCACAGATTGCCCCTTACGATTATAAAGAGTGGAATTTTTCACACCTCAATGGCCGGAAGTTTCGGCTTATCAACGGGAAGCGCAAAGACAGTGTCTAAAGCTGATTCCAAACTCTGCAATGGCGGTATTGTTGGATGTAGGAGAGCGATATCTGATCCATCCGAGAAGGAAAAAAGAAGTGGGCGATCGTTTGGGCATGCTGGCACTCTCTAAAACCTATGGAATGAAAGGATTTGAAGCGGAAAGTCCGACTTTCAGCAAAATGGAGGTTGAGGGAAATAAGGCTATTATTCATTTTGACAATCAATTTAATGGGCTTACCAGCTATGGAAAGACTTTGGAACTGTTTGAGATATCCGGAGACAATAAGGTATTCCATAAGGCGGACGCCTATATTGATGAGGAAAAAGGTACTGTGGTAGTCACATGCAAGTATGTGGCAGAGCCTAAAGCTGTGAGATATGCATTTAAGGATTTTGTAAAGGCGGAATTATTTGGTACGGGCGGTCTGCCGGTATCTTCCTTCCGCACTGATGATTGGGATTAATTAATAACATGATACTATGCGAAAACTATTGTTTTTATTCGTATCGGGCTTTGCTCCCGTGGTTATCTGTCCGGTCACAGAAACCGGTTTATAAAGATGCGGGACAGCCTGTTGAAACCAGAGTGAAAGATTTGCTGAATCGGATGACATTGCATGAAAAGGTGCTTCAGCTGAATCAATATACATTTGGGGAGAATGATAATCCCAATAATATAGGTAAGGAAGTGAAAAAATCTTCCGGCGGAGATTGGTTCGCTGATTTATCTCCATACCGATCCGAAGTTGCGTAACCAGATTCAGCGTAAGGCAATGGAAGAATCTCGCCTGGGGATACCCATTCTTTTTTGGGTTTGATGTGATTCACGGGTTGCGTACGGTGTATCCGATTTCATTGGCACAGGCTTGTAGTTTTTAATCCAGATTTAGTGACTCAGGCTTGCGGGATGGCTGCTAAGGAATCTGTATTGTCGGGTATCGACTGGACATTTTCACCTATGATTGATGTGGCGAGGATCCCCGTTGGGGGACGTATTTCGAATGTTATGGAGAAGATCCTTACCTGAATACAGTCTTTGGTGTAGCATCGGTGAAAGGTTACCAAAAGGCGAGAAACTGTCTGATCCGTATTCTATCGCAGCTTGCCTGAACATTATGTAGGTTATGGTGTATCCGAAGGCGGACGGGATTACAGGTATACGGATATATCACCCAAGCTTTGTGGGGAAACCTATCTACCGCCTTATGAGGCCTGTGTGAAAGCAGGTGCCGCCACTCTTATGAGCAGTTTTAATGACCTTAGCGGGTACCGGCTACTTCAAACCATTACATCTTAACTGAAATACTGAAGAATAAGTGGCAGCATGACGGTTTTGTCGTATCTGACTGGAATGCAATAGAGCAGCTGATTTATCAGGGGTGTTGCCAAGGATCGCAAAGAAGCTGCGTATAAAAGGCTTTCCATGCCGGTGTGGAGATGGATATGCGTGATAATGTATATTGTGAATATTTAGAGCAGTTGGTTGCTGAAAAGAAGATACAAGTGTCGCAGATAGATGATGCGGTTGCCCGTATACTCCGAGCTCAAATTTCGCCTGGGCTTATTTGATGAACCTTATACGAAAGAGCTGACCGAGCAGGAACGTTATTTGCAGAAAAGAGGATATTGCTTTTGGCTGCGCGTCTGGCAGAAGAATCAATGGTGCTGTTGAAGAATGAAAAAAGAACTTGTTGCCCTTTTTCTTCAACGGTTAAAAGAGTTGCGTTGATAGGACCTATGGTCAAGGATCGTTCCGATTTGTTGGGTGCCTGGGCGTTTAAAGGTCAGGCCGAAGATGTAGACCATTTATGAAGGAATGCAGAAAGAATTTGGCGATAAAGTACGGTTGGACTACGAGCAGGGTTGTGCATTGGATGGGAGTGATGAATCGGGTTTCTCTGCTGCCTTAAAAACGGCTGAAGCATCCGATGTTGTAGTACTATGTTTAGGCGAGTCCAAACAGCGGAGTGGAGAGAGAATGCTTCACGCTCTACGATTGCTTTGCCCGATATTCAGGAGAAGTTGCTTTTGCATCTAAAGCAGGCGAATAAGCCCATTGTACTTGTTCTTTCCAGTGGCCGCCCTCTTGAATTGATCAGACTGGAACCCTCAGGTAGAAGCTATCATTGAGATGTGGCAGCCCGGTGTTGCGGGAGGAACTCCTCTGGCAGGCATTTTATCGGGCAGGGTGAATCCTTCTGGAAAGTTGTCAGTGACATTCCCACTGTCTACAGGCCAGATACCGGTCTATTATAACATGCGGCAGTCTGCCCGTCCGTTCGATGCGATGGGGGATTATCAGGATATTCCTACCGAACCTTTATATTCGTTCGGGTATGGATTGAGTTATACTACCTTTGTTTATTCAGATGCGAAACTTTCTTCCTTGAAAATCAGGAAGGATCAGAAGATAACAGCCTGAGGTCACAGTGACTAACGCGGGTAAGGTGGAAGGAAAAGAAACCGTGTTATGGTATGTGTCCGATCCGTTTCTGTACTATTTCCCGTCCTATGAAAGAGTTGAAATTCTTCGAGAAACAGTCGTTGAATGCCGGTGAAAGCAGAGTCTTTCGGTTTGATATTGATCCTATGAGAGATTTGAGCTATACCGGATGCAACGGGCAAACGCTTTTGGAGGCGGGTGAATTTATAGTGTCGGTAGGTGGCCGGAAACTGACTTTTGAAGTGGTGGACTAAGTTTTTCGATGAATAAACAGTCTTTGATAAAAATAGATATGATTTATGAATAGAATAAGAATAAATATCTTGTTGCTGTTGTTGTGCATATTCATTCCTGGAGTGGCGCAGAATGTATCTGACGGATGGAATAAAAATAGAACGGCAAGATTGACCAAACCTGTATTTGTCTATAACAATTGGTCCGCCTATGATGAATTGTCTGATAACATTCCTCTGGATGAGGCATTGGCAATGAAAGAGTTGGATCACATTGTGCGTTTGAAAAAATTGGGTGTACAGGTGGATTATTATATGATGGACGCATTCTGGTTTGATGTGAATGAAGGATATCGTAAGTGGAGGCCGGACTGTTGGCCGGAAGGTCCCAAACGTTGGCTGGATGCGTGTAAAAGAGAAGGAATAAAGCCCGGATTGTGGTTTTCTACGAACCTGCTGCGCATAGGTGGAGAGGCAAATACGATGAGGATTATTCCGGAGTGGGAAAGCTCTGTGGCAGAAGACGGAACAACTCTTTGTCTGTTCAGGGGAGGATATTTGCACCATCTTATGCAGACCCTGCAAATGTACGCGGATATGGGTATCAAGATGTTCAAATTTGATTTTGCTTATTTTGATGCGGCAACTCCTGATGCCAAATGTACAATGTTACCTGCTGACATTGAGGAACAGAATAAAAATGCCTTTATTTCTGCCATAAAAGAATTTCGTTATAAGAATCCGGATGTACTTTTTATTGGCTACAATGGTTTTGGGGGTGATATGGAAAATACGGTTACCCCGTTTCGAAAAACGGTAGACCTACGTTGGCTGGAAATATTTGATACGATGTATTGCGGTGATCCCCGTCTATCCGATGTGCCGATGATGAATTTCTGGCGCTCACAGGATTTGTATTCGGATCACATGACCTTCCAATACTTGTTTAACGGAGTGCCGGTTCAGCGCATTGATAATTGTGCTTTTTATGATTGGCACCACGGGTACTTGTTATAACAGGGCCTTAAATGCTTGGAAAGGTATGATGATTTTGACGATGGCACGCGGAGGCTGGTTGAATGTTTGTCATGGAAATATTGATTTGTTAAGTGATGATGATGCTTGCTGGATGGCTAAAAGTGCAGCAATTGTATATGAAGGTACAGCAGTATGGAAATATTTCGGCATTCGGTTCCATCCCCGGTAAGGCTCTGCCATACGGATATATGGCTTCCGCTGAAGGAGGAAACCTTTATACTGTGGTAAACGCCTCACAGGAGAAAGCCAAAGTAACCTTGCCTGAAGCGACAGGAACGGGGAGGGTGCTTTTTACGGACAGTGGTTTTATGCCTGTTTTAGAAAAGAATATTGTGGAATTGGGGCCTGAACAGATGGTTGTTGTCGGATACGGCAAGTTCAGTAACCGGGAGTATGATTTAGGTATTGAGAAAGATATCGTTATCCCTGCAACAATTCAAAAGGTAAAAATAGATGTGCAAAAGAAGAATGAGCATACCTTGCAGGCACATTACACCCCTTCGAAAGGGAAAACTGTACGGATTCTCTTTCAGCAATTGGATGAGCATGGAAAAGCATTCCGTTCGTGGGGCGGTGCTCCTCCTACCGGGATTAAAATGGACCATTTCTTCAATATAGAAGTAAAAAGCAGGGCAAGCGTTCTGTTCCGATAAAGAAATCGCATGATAAGATGATCTGGTGCGGTTTGTCATGGGCGGTAGGAGAGGTTTCTGCTGACGATATAAAAGAAGGACGTCCGTTGGAAATAAGTTGTACCGCTATAGATGGGAATAGCGAACACTGCTTATTGGAAGTTTATGAGGTTGAATATTCTGCTGATAAGAAATAAAATTGGAAAAGGGATGGCTGGAACCGCTTCACAGTCATCCCTTTTTTGAGGTTATCGGTCTCCTTTTTTTAGATCCCTGAAATTCTTGGGTGTTTCATTATATACTTCCTTAAAAGCACTTAATGAAATAATGTGCCTGGTTAAAACCGGTCAAGTAGGCAATTTCCGCAATAGACAAATCACTGTTTATCAATAGCTCGGATGCTTTTCGAAGCCGGATGGCCCGGATAAACTGATTGGGTGTCTGCCCGATGAGCATTCTGAATTTCTTATGAAGCACTGTCTTACTGATATTCATGGCTATTGAGAATTCCTCAATGTTGAAGTCTGCCTTGTCCAGATTCTCTTCTATCACCTTCATGGCCTGTTGCAGGAATACTTCCTTGGAATTGAACTCAATGGTATCACTGTCTTTGGCTATCAGGTTCTTTAGGAGTTGTTCTTTTCGTTTTTGGCGCGTATTCAAGATATTCATTATTTGATTAATCAATGCTTCCGTATCAAAAGGTTTCTTGATATAGATGTCAGCGCCTTCTTTATAGCCTCTCAGTTCATCCTCAGATGAAGTTTTGGCAGTCAGTAATATAACGAATATATCGGCATAAAGGGAATTCTCCTTTATGTGGCGGCATAGTGTCAGACCGTCCATACCGGGCATCATGATGTCCGATATTACGATTTCAGGAAGATACTCATCTACTAATTTCAAGGCCTCTTCTCCATGGGTGGCTGTCACTATGTTGAAGTGCTCCGCCAATTTGCCCGCAAGGTATTTAAGTATCTGTTCGTTATCTTCTACCAGTAATATGGTGGCACTGTTCTCTATATTGGTTGCCTGTGCTTTAAATTCGGTAATATCAGTTGTTTCCTGATATTCTTCTGAATTCTCTACCGGTAGTTTGATGCACAGTGTGGTGCCTTGTCCGGGTTGTGAGTCAATAGAAACTGTGCCGTTCATTACTGATACGAATTTCTTCACGACATATAATCCTATGCCCAATCCGTTGGGAGTGTTTTTCTTTATTGTATTGGGGTTCCCGGTAGAATTTATTGAATACGGTTGCCTGTGGTATAACTGATTGATACCCGGTCCCGTATCTTTTTATGAATACACTCAATTGTCCATCTATATATTCCAGTGCCACCGATACACTGCCTTGATCGGGGGTGTACTTAATGGCGTTACTCAGTAAGTTATATAAAATCCTTTCAAACTTCACACTGTCAATCCATATGTGTATGGAGGGGATGTTGGCCTGATAGGATAGCTGGATTTTTTTAGAGCTTGCCAGATAATTGAATGCATTCACTATGATGCGGCAGAATGATACGATTTCTATGGTTCTATTGTTTATCTTTACTTCAGAGAATTCCACTCGCTTGAAGTCGAGGATTGTAGAAAATAGATCGGATAAGAATGCAGCATTCTTGGTGATAATGGATAGCCTTTCATACTGAATATCATCTTCTTTGGTTTCACGCAACATATCATTGGCAGGTGCCAGTATCAAAGATAAAGGCGTAATCAGGTCGTGCCCGAGACTTTCGAAGAAACTTTCCTTTTCCTTTAATAGTTCTTCTTTCTTCAATGTCTCCATCTCCTGTATCTTTTGTATGCTCTTTCTTCTGTAGTGTCTGATAATCATATATATTATGAGTGCGATGCTCAACAAGATAATCAGGCAGGAAATGGAATAGAACAAAGGTGTTTTCCACCAGGGTGGAGCGACAATAATGCTCATGGACCAGCATGGCTTGGTGCCTGACTCTTCGTTATATTTCATAATTTCCAGGGTGTATGTGCCGGGGTTAAGTTGTGAGAAGGTCAGGGGTACGGACATATCAAGATATTGCCAGCTGTCGGTAAAACCGATCATCCTGTATAGGTATTTATTGCAGTAGTTGGCTTCCCCTATTTCAGTAAAGGACAGGGATATCCATTTGGAGGCATAAGACAGGGTGATGGAAGGAATATATTCGGTATTCTCTTTTAAAATCACCCGGTTGTTTATCGTATCGCCTACCTGTATCTTTTGGTGGTTGATTTCCAGATCAGTCAATATGAGTTTGGTCTTATCATACTGATGCAGCGCCTTTTCCACATCCACAACCATGAGTTGTTCGGTATTGCCGAACAGGATATATTCTTTGTTTTCATAAGTTATTTTTTCAGCTGAAAGGATGGAAGAAAGTTGCCCCAATAGCTGATATTCGGTTCGCAAATGCGTTGTTCATTGTTTATGTAGCAGAATATCTTTTCACCGATAAAGAACCATAGATTTTGGTTATCATCGAGCAACAATGACTTGATGGCCCCTTGTGGCAATGGGTATGTAGGGAATGCTGTAGAAACTTGCAGTGAATCATTGGATACTTCCATCTTCAACAGATTGTTTGATGTTCCTATCCACCAGCATTTATTACTCTTATCTTCTATGATAGAGTAGACAATCTCCTGGTCGATGATTTTGTCTTTTAGAGTGACCTGATCTGATGCATTGAAGATGGAGAGCCCGTTATGTGAAGCTATAAACAATTGATTGTCACGATAAGGTATGATAGCGTTTATCCTGTCCCGACTGAAATAGTCATAATGGATATAATCTTTTATTTGCCGGTTCTTCTTGTCCAGGCATAGGGACATCAGACCGTTTTGTTTGGTGCCTATCCACACCTTTATTGTTTTTATATAGAAAGTCGTAATCTTTTCTAATTCAGTGCTTGCCGTAAATTCTTTCCATTGAATTTCCTGCGAATTATTATTCTGGAAAGAATATAATAATCCTATGCCATCGTGCCCCACTAATGTAATATCCTTATTTTGCCCGATAGATAAGATATGGTCCTTGAATTTGTCTTTGCTTTTATAATTCTCCTTTTCAGTAGAGGTACGCATATCGAAATGATACATGCCGTCTCCTAAAGTTCCCAACAATATTTTATCTTGTAAAAGGGCGATAGAAGTGATAGGAGAATGTGTTTTACGAATTGAGAGTAACTGGCTGATTCCCCTGTCTGAGGAGGAGTACTTATAGAGTCCTTTTCCGTATGAACCTATCCAGATGTTATCAAGGCTATCTTTATAAATGGCATTGATAAAAGTGGTACCCAGATGTTCTGTGCCGGGTAGTGGATAAATACGCTCTTGCTCTTTATCATATACTTTTTATTCCTTCTCCCCCAGGTGCCGATCAGAAGTTTGTTTGCTTCTCCTTCTATGCGGTATATGGGGGTATTGCTGTTATGCAGATGGATGGTCCGGGCTTGTTCGGGTTGTTGGCTCCAGGTTAATTCATAGAGTGCATTATCCCATGAAGAAAGTAATATAGTGTATTTTCTTCTCCGGTGTCGTGTAGTTGTGTGATGGTTTGATTCTTGGGAGTAATGTCTGTCCATGTTTGTTTTCGGGAGTTGTACATCACAAGTCCTGTATAGGTGCTGATCCATATATATCCTTTAGGCTTTTCCACAAAACTGGAGACAATGGCTCCTGAATGGCTGCGTTCGGCAGTAAAACTGGTACGTTCTGTATTCTTGGGAGTTAATTTGCATATACCTTCTTCCCAGCTTCCCAGCCAGATGTTTATGATCAGAGTCTTCGAATATGGAAACAATTCGGTTAGGGATGGGTTCGGAAACTTGTTCATTGAGGTGGGTGAACTGGTCGGTCCGCGGATTGTATATATCTACTCCTCCGGTTTTAAAGCCAATCCATAACAAGCCTTTGGAATCAAGGAACAAGGTTTCTATATTGTTATTCTTAAGACTGTTATTTGCTGATTTCCCCGATTTATAGACTTTAAACCGATGTCCGTCAAAACGGTTGAGTCCATCTTCTGTAGCAATCCACATATAATAGTCATTTTCACAGATGGAAGTGATTTCAGAACTTGATAACCCATCTGCTAAATCATAATGCAATAACTTCTGTGCTCCGGCAGTGGAAGCTAAAAAGAGTGCGAATATAAATAATAACTTTCTCATAATTTTAATGTTTAGGACAATGCATCATATATTGTTCGAGTAAATCCTCCATTTCTTTTGCAGGTAAAGACTCTATTAAACGGATATGCTTTCCTGTTCTTGTAGTTCTCCACGTATTATTACCCTCAGAGTCTACAGATATAACTCCCCGTTCACTGATATAATAAGGTGTATAGTCTTTTATAGCTACCCAAACGGTTGCCTGATCCCAACTCCATCTACCTTGTGGCTCTCCCTGCGACATGCTTAGTAAAAACACATCTTTTATAGGATGATTTTCTACAGGCATCCGGCTAACCCGGCGACCGGTTATTATGTTGTAGCCAATCTCGAATCCACAGAAAATAATTTCTGTAGGCCAATGGTTCACAACGAAAGAGGAGGAGGAAGCGTCACAATATACATTATATTCTCGTCCTTCGGGGAATACTCCTGCCATGGAAACCAACTGTTTAACCTTTCTGCGTACAAGTTCTACTCCTGTTTCCGGTGAAAATTCGTCTCCTTTTGATTGTAGCAGTTCTTTTAGGTTGGAGAAAGCTCCGATGGTGCAGATTGTGACACTATTATCCGGTTGCGTGCATAAAACAGAGCGATATACCTTGACGGCATCTGGGGGCATCTGATGATTTTGGCTATTCGGTGGGGTATATTTCTGAGGCAAGACTTCAGTCCATTTCTTGTTGTGCGGGCATTCCAATGTGACTGCACTTTCTCCTTTGGCAACGCCAAGAGAAATATCAGGTCGCTTGAAGTATGTATTAATGATTTCAATGCAAGGAATTGTTAATTCGGACTTATTAGACGATACAGTAGCCAGTATATCTACATATCCACTGTCTGCTAATGCATGCATCACTGCCATGGCACCCACGTCATCGTAGTCAGGTCCCAAGTCCGTATCTAAAATCAATCGGACCTTATCAGCATTAGTTATATTTGAAAGGCTACATCCACAAAGGAGAAACAATAAGAAAGAGTATAAAATAAATCTTATTCTAGTCATAGCGTAGTGATTAAAAAATTCAATATTCAAAAGTAGGAAAAAATAAGCGATCCCCTTCTTTTTGAAGGCGCTTAAAAAAAAAGAATCGTGCCGATTGATAACAAATTCCTGTTTTTGATAGCGGATACAGGAATTTGTTATTCTTTTGCGCTTTTCTGTTATCCTGTTTATAAAGAAACAGAGACTTTTACATCAGTAACTTTTTAATTTAAAATATTATGAATAAACAACATGTTTTGCAAAGACGAATCATCTTCGGATTGCTATTCCTTGGTGGAGTAACTTTCTCCTATGCATCAAACGGAAAAAGATCTCGGTTCTTCAACATCAGCCGTTACACAACAGGCTGTAACAGTAAAAGGTTCTGTGAAGGATGCTGCCGGTGAAGCGATAATTGGAGCCTCTGTAGTAGTAGAAGGTACTACGAATGGTCTGATTACAGATGTAGACGGACATTTCTCTATTCAGGCATCAGTCGGACAAAATCTTGTAATTTCTTATATAGGTTATGAGACGCAAGTCATGAAAATAGTCCGGGCAAACCAACAAATTAATATTGTATTAAAAGAAAGCTCGGAATTGATCGATGAAGTTGTGGTTGTGGCCTATGGTACACAGAAAAAAGCCAATCTGACGGGAGCAGTATCTTCTGTAAAGGTCAATGATATTAAAGACATTCCGGTATCCAATACTTCCAGTTTGCTGCAAGGACGAATGAGTGGCGTTACCGTGAGCTCTTTCTCTGCGCAACCCGGTGCTGAGGGAGATGTGGAAATCCGTATCCGCGGTATAAACACTTTTGGTGACAGTAATCCTATGGTGTTGATTGATGGTGTGGAAGGAAGTTTAAATAGTGTATCTCCGAATGATATTGAAAAGTTTCGGTTTTGAAAGATGCAGCTTCCGCTTCTATATATGGTGTACGTGCAGCCAACGGTGTAGTCTTGGTAACAACGAAACGTGGACATACGGACAAAAACTTTATCTTATAGTGGATCTTACGGCATTCAGAAAGCTACGGTTCTACCTACCTATATTAATTCATGGGATTGGGCAACTCTTTATAATGAGCTTGAGCAGAATGAAGCTATGGGAGATGTAACTACGAATTTTACTCCCGAAATGATTCAGCAAATGAAAGATGGATCTAACCCTGATTTATTTGCTAATACTCGTTGGTCGGATAAAATATTCCGTTCTGCTCCTATACAGACACATCATTTGTCTATGTCGGGTGGAAATGCAACTTCTCATTATATGGGGTCGGTAGGATATATGGGACAGGATGGTATCATGGAAGGTACAAGTACTGACCGTTTTAATTTTCGTTTGAATGCTGACAGCAAATTCATTGATATAATCACTTTAGGACTGAATGTTTCTGGTAACCACGAAGAAGTAGAGGAACCTACCATTGGTACTTACTATGTATTCGAACAGATGAAATGGCATTCCCGTCCTTCGGTGCCTTATAAATATAGTAATGGTGATTGGGGATTTGTAGATGGTAACGACAAAATGCAGGCCATTAAGAATCCGGCATATGCCACTACAATTACTTCAAAGAAGAAGTACAGTCGCTTTGATGGTAAGGCTTTCTTAGAAATTGAGCCAATTAAGAACCTATCTATAAAAACGAGTTTTGCTTATCAATATAACCAATGGAACAGTATTGCTGCTGAACCTGCTTATATCCCATTGGACTCGTATGGTAATCCTGTAGGAGGAAGTGGTAAAAATTACCTGACCGATGCTTATTATTCCGAAACTCAGTGGATCAACGAAAACATTATTACTTATCACTTTGATGTGAACGGCCATGCTTTCAACTTCTTGCTGGGGCAGTCTAACCAATATAATAATTTCCGTTCTACCACGGCAACAGGTGAAGATCTTCCGAGCGACAATATCACCGTATTGAACGGTGCTTTAAGTACTTCTGCTAAGGGAGATGCTGCCGAAGCTGCTTTGAGATCATTCTTTGGCCGTGTGAACTACAATTACAAGGATCGCTATTTGGCTGAATTCAACCTCCGTCGTGATGAGTCTTCCAGAATACCCTTAAAAAGAACCGTACCGGTTATTTCCCTTCTGTATCTGTGGGCTGGAACATTGCTCAAGAGGCTTTCATGGAGAAATATAGCTTTATCAGCCAGTTGAAACTAAGAGGTAGCTGGGGTGAACTGGGTAACCAGGAGATCGGTTACTATCCGTTTGCACAATATATCGGTTTGGGTAATAACTATGTATGGGGTGACAACAAAGTTTCGGGTGTGGCTATTTCCTCATTGGCTAATCCTGACATTAAATGGGAAACAACCGCTACTACGGATATAGGTATAGACGCCGCTTTCCTGAATAACAAGATTACCCTTACTGCTGACTATTTCTACAAGAAGACTTCTGATATTTTGCTGCAATTGCCCATCCCCGGAATTGTAGGTATTTCTACGGAACCTTATGTTAATGCTGCATCAGTAAAAAATGAGGGCTGGGAGTTTGCTTTAGGTTATAATGATCAATGGGGAGATTGGACATTTGGTGCAAATGTTAATTTCAGTAAAGTGAAAAATGAGATTCTTGACTTACATGGTAAAGATTCTTGGATTACAGATTGGTCTATTAATTTGGAAGGACATCCTATCAATTCTTATTATGGCTATGTAGCTGATGGATTGTATCGCACACAGGCTGAAGTGGATGAAGCTAATGAAAAGAATTCTGTTGGCGGTGGTGCTTTGAAGTTGGGTGATGTCCGTTACAAAGATGTCAGCGGTCCGGAAGGCAAACCGGATGGAGTGGTGGATACTTTAATGATCGTACAGTAATCGGTAATCCATTTCCTGATTTTACTTATGGTTTTGGTTTAAATGCTGCTTATAAAGGATTTGATTTTCTCTGCTTTCTTCCAGGGTGTAGCTGGTGTAGATCGTGTCGTAATGGATTATCCTACCGTTTCGGGTAATGTTACGACGGCATTCCTGGACCGTTATTCTGAAAGCGCTAACCCTAACGGGAACTTCCCGCGTCTGGGTAATGGTGACTATAACAGCCAACCCTCTTCATTTCTGGTTGAAAGATGCTTCTTACCTGCGTCTGAAGAATATTGAATTGGGATACTCTTTCAAACAAGAATGGATTCGCAAGGCGAAACTGGAACGCCTGAGAATATATGTTTCTGCACAGAATATTCTGACTATTACTGGTATTGATGATTATGATCCAGAAAAGTATGGTACTGATACTCGTGGTCACGCTTATCCTAATGCCAAGACGTTCTCTGTGGGCTTAAACATTACATTATAATTTAAAAAATAAAGAAGATCATGAAAAAAAATATATTATTCAGTTATTTTGTCATTAGCCTTTTCCCTCTTTTCTTGTTCAGACTTCCTGGATCGTGAATCTTTGTCAGAGTTGTCTAACGGTAATTTTTGGAATACAGAGGCTGATGCGACTAAAGCGTTGGTAGGTTGCTACGATGCTTTGCAAAGTGAAGGTAGCTTGGGATTTTGCTGGCCGGGTGGAAATACTTGTAGTTTGCGTGAATTGGAATTTGCTACACGGATAACGGCTATTTTGCCTGGATTCCGTGGGTGGGCCCCGATGTGAACACTACCAATACCATGAGCCCCACAGCAGCTGTTACTAAGGCTGTATGGAATGCTTCTTATGCAGGTATTGCACGATGCAATAATGTTATTGAAAAAGTACCGCAAATGCTGGAGAACGGTAAAATAGGTGAAGAAGCAGGTACAAGAATTGTTTGTGAGGCTAAGTTCATTAGAGCGTTGTTTTATAATCACCTGACCAGTCTGTACCGTGATGTTCCGAAGGTGTTTAATGTGTTGACTACTGAAACGAGCCAGGTACCTAAGTCGCAGAAATCAGAAATTGTAGCTGACATAATCAAGGACCTGAAGGACATTACTGCCGAAGGTATGTTACCTGTTACGGCTGATAGAGGCCGTGCTACCAGAGGTGCCGCATTGGGCTTACTGACCCGTGTATACCTGTACAATGAGATGTATAAGGAGGCTGCCGATGCTGCTTTACAGGTTATTAACCTGAGCCAATATGAAATAGACCCGAATTACAGTACCCTGTTTACGGAAGCTGGTGGTGCCAGCAAAGAAATAGTATTTGCCATTCGCTTTAAAAATACTGATCAACAAAATGGTGAAGGTGGTTTTTTAGCTTATAATTATGGTTATCCGATGGAGTGGCAGTTGCCTTATCCGAATTTAGCAAACGATTTTTATTGCAAGGATGGTAAACCTATTACCTCTTCGGGAATTTATGATCCGGATGATGATTCAACTCGCGACCCGCGTTTGACATATACACTGATGACGAAGAATGGTGATACGTATGATGGTAAAGTTAGTGATGCATGGTGGTCCTGGAACAGTCCATTCCAATTGTTCATGCGTAAATATCAGAATCAGCCTACTACATGGGCTGCCGATAATCAGGATATGTATGTCATTCGCTACGCTGATGTACTGTTAATGCGTGCTGAAGCTTTTGGCTAAGCAAAAAATACGGGTAAAGACGAAATTATGTCAATGGTGAACCAGGTGCGCCAGCGTGCCGATGTGATGATGCCGAAGGTGGAAGATGCTGAAGGTTCCAATCTCTCTTATGATCAATTGCTCGACGTGGTGAAAGCATGAAAAAGAAGAGTGGAACTGGCTTTTGGAAGGTACCCGTTATTTTTGATCTTATGCGCTGGAAAGAAATGGATAAAGCATATGAAAGATGCCGGGCAGACGGTGGGGCAGGTTCTCATATCTTCGATTCGTCAAAGGGATATGTATGGCCTATTCCTCAATCAGAGCTAGATAATAATAGGGCTTTGGTTCAGGCACCAGAATGGGGTGGTAAATAATTGAAATAAATTCCAGAAAGAGGCTGGTCGGATGAAATCTTGTCTGAAGGCCAGCCTTTGCTCTGCTAAATGTAATGATATGAGAAGTATATACAGCCTATTGCTTTTGTTAATAACGTTGGAATTGAGTAGTTGCAGTGAAAAGAAGCCCACCCCTCGAGAACAATCTTTCGATGAGGAGTGGTTGTTCCATCGTGGAGATATTGTTGAAGGTGAGAGATCAGATTTAGACGACTCACAATGGCGTCTGGTGAATCTTCCCCACGATTGGAGTATTGAAAATATTCCCGGAACAAACTCTCCTTTTACTGCTGATGCTATCACTGAGGTTTCGGGAGGTTTTACTGTCGGTGGAACTGGCTGGTATAGGAAGCATTTCTATGTGGATACAGCTGAGAAAGGGAAATGTATAGTTGTTGCTTTCGATGGAATTTATATGAATGCAGATATTTGGGTGAATGATCGCCATGTAGCCAATCATGTTTATGGATATACTGCATTTGAGCTGGATATAACAGATTATGTGCGATTTGGAGAAAAAAACCTGATAGCTGTTCGCGTAAAGAATGAAGGTCTGAACTGTCGTTGGTATACAGGTTCGGGAATCTATAGGCATACTTCCTTGAAAATAACCAATCCGCTTCATTTTGAGACTTGGGGGACATTTATCACTACACCTGTTG
>VOFK01000236.1_pt1 | contig 16000 bp, 18 predicted proteins | sample 5384121 | NCBI WGS metagenome assembly VOFK01 (sample SAMN12384730, study PRJNA508395) | human gut metagenome | isolation source: healthy gut J | host: Homo sapiens
AAAGAAACGATCCTTTTATACACAAAAAAACACCTCCTTTTTTGTTAGCATTAATACAGAAGCTTTTTACTCCCTCATTCATTACGCAATAAGTTACAATGCCGGAGATACCTCGCCACCATTTCCAATCCATAATGGTGTCGGCATTGCTCCCCGATGAAATTTGAGAAGATCTTCCAACCATTCTACCAAGTGGCTCAGAACGAACATTCCAAATCGGGAACCGGCATCGGACTAAGCCTCAGCAAGGCAATTATAGAGATGCATCACGGGTGGTGTGGGCAGAAAAACGCAACCGGAGCGAATATGTCCGGTGTAGGCTTATCAAGCTCCGGTGCAGTATTCAAATTTGTACTGCCGGTCGACAAAATCTTTTTCGCTCCCGAAATGATAATCGAATCGGCCGAAGATAAAAGCCGTATCTTTCAGCGTTGAGCTTCCGGACGCCGCTTACGAACCGGACAATTCCTCCAGAAAGCAAGCTACGATTCTGGTAGTGGAGGAGGACAATCGCGACCCTGAACAATTATATCTGTTCCTGCCTGGCGGATAGATACAATGTAGTGGGCGTGACAAACGGCGAACGCTCTTGCCAAAGCGGTCTATCTGCTTCCCAACCTGATTATCACCGACCTGATGATGCCCAAGATGAATGGTATCGAACTGATCCGTCGGTTGAAGAAGGATATGAATACCAGCCATATCCCGATTATTATGGTGACGGCAAAGACTGGCACGGACGATATCAAAGAAGGCTATGCAGCAGGTGCTGACGAATATATCACAAACCTTTCGACGCCTCCATCCTGAAAATCAGAGTAGACAACCTGATCCAAAGCCGCGAGAAACTGAAAGAGCTGTATAGCAAAAAACTTCTCACTCGAATCACTCGGTGTCGACGTGACTTCCGTCGATGAGAAGTTTATGCAAAAAGCTATATGCCACTCTGCAACAGAATATCGCCAATTCGGACTTAAACCTGGATGCCTTCTGCAAAGAACTCGGACTAAGCAAATCGAACCTTTACCGCAAGATTAAGCAAATCACCGGATACTCTCCCAATGAGTTTATCCGTAATTTCCGGTGGAGACAGCCGCCAAGATGCTAAAAAAGAAACGGATATGTCGATAACGGAAGTATATTGTGCCGTAGGTTATAATAGCCTGGCTTACTTCTCTAACAGTTTCAAAACACTGTACGGAGTATCTCCGTCGGAGTTTAAGAACAGGTCGGAGGGCGAAAGAGAATAAAACCTTGTAGACACGGTGTTCACGGCAAACGATAGATTTGTAATATTCCGTCATTCATTTGTAAAATGAGGTATTTTCGATGGAAGGGGCGTTTTTATAAGTATTAGACTTACCTTTATAATCAATTTTCCTCAAGATGCGATAACTTTGAAATCGAAAAGCTGGAAATACTATGGACATCAAGAAAGTAACATTCATTATCGCTTCATCACTTGTGCTCTGCTTCATGGCGAGTGCACAAAGTAAGTTGATTATCAATCAATGAGAAGGGAAAGCTCTCTTATCATTCGTATACAGACAAAGGAGATTTACTCCCCGATTTCTCTTTCTGCGGTTATAAGGGCGGTGGAGTGGCCATTCCCCATATAAAGGTAACCGCCTCTATCAGTCCTTCGCCCAACAAAGAGGACGATACCCCTTTTATACAGGCCGTAATAGACAAAGTAGCAAAATTGCAACCGGATGAAGATGGATTCAGGGGATGCATCCTGCTCAGAAAAGGCGTATATCATATAGCAAGCCCTATCCGGATTACAGCAAGCGGCATTGTGCTTCGCGGCGAAGGGAATAATAAGGAGAGCGGAACGGTACTCATTGCCACCTCTCCCAGGAAATACAATGTCATAGAGGTCGGCTTTAACGGAAAAGCCAAATACAACACCAACGATGTACAGGAAATTATCGACAAATATGTTCCTTCGGGCACACGTATCCTCCATGTGAAGAATGCGGATAAACATTTTCGTACTGGCGACGACGTAATTGTCCGACGCCCCAGTACGGCAGCGTGGATTCAGACCATCGGCATGGATTCCATCGCCCCCGCCCCCGCAAAGGAGAAACTACATGGGAGGCTTTCGAACGTTTCCGCCGCGAAGGAAAAGATACGGACATGAACGGAACGATCCAATGGAAACCGGGGAGCAAGGATCTGACGTTCGAACGGAAAATTGTATCAGTGAAAAAAGACGAAATCACACTGGATATCCCGTTGACGAACGCTTTGCAGAAGGAGTTCGGTGGAGGAACCATCTATAAATACAGGTATGACAAACGCTTCACACAATGTGGCGTAGAGAATCTGTACGGCATGTGCATCTATGATGAGTCGGTTAAAAAGAGCTATCGGGGCATAGGCGAATACTGCTGCGACGAGAACCATGCCAATACATTCGTTGCTCTCCGGACGGTCGAGAATGCATGGGTACGCAATGTCAGCGTAGAGCATTTTGACTGTTGTGTGACTACCACTTCTGCCACCAAATATATCACGGGACAAGACCTTTCCGCCATCAACCCCATCTCGCAGATTACCGGAGGAAGACGGTATGCTTACCACATCAACGGCGGACAAATGTGTCTGTTCCAACGTTGCTACTCCAGCCATCACCGTCACGAATTTGTATTGGGGGCCACTACTCCCGGGCCAAACGCTTTTGTAGACGGTTATGGTGAAATGACCTTTGCTTCCAGCGAACCGCATCACCGCTGGTCGGCCGGATGCTTATGGGACAATATAGTATTGAAAGGTCCGAGCGCATCACTCATGGCAGCCAACCGGGGATCGATGGGTTCGGGACACGGATGGGCTGGCGCGCAAATGGTATTCTGGAATTGTGCCGCCCCGCTGATTTTGGTCATGCAGCCGCCTACGGCACAGAACTTTGCCATCGGACTGCAAGCCACAGAAGTAGACAATAGCAAAGAAGCCCGGTCCGGTGCGAAATCGACCTTCAACAGCATCGTCAACAACACTTCGATGATAGATATGAAATATAAAGACCAACCGATAAACGGAACCGGATGGACCGAGCAGACAGCCGGAACAGTGGTTCCTTCGAGCCTGTATTACTATCAGTTACGTGACCGCCTTGGAAAGTCGGCACTCAAGAAAGTAATGGACGAACCACAGTACAATAAATATTTCAACCGATAAAGATAACCATGAAGAAGATTCTATCAATCATACTCACCCCTAACTCTCCGCAAACCGTTTTTGCGCAACCTCTGCCCAAAAAAAGCTTGAACATAACGAGAAAATGGCCTGGTGGCGCAATGCCAAATTCGGCATGTTCGTGCACTGGGGACCTTACTGCCTGTACGGCGGCGTATACAACGGATTCAACCAAAGACGAGGCGGTGCGGAATGGATTATGAACCGTTGCAAAATACCTGTACGTGAATATCGTGCGAAAGCCTGCACCTTCAATCCCGTGGACTTCAATGCCGAGGAACTGGTGCTGACTGCCAAAAATGCAGGTATGAAGTATATCATATTCACCACCAAACACCATGACGGATTCGCGATGTTCAAAAGCAATGCCAGCGAATTCAATATCGTAGACTACACCCCGTTCAAACGTGATATCGTAGACGAACTGGCAAAAGCCTGCCGTAAGCACCATATAAAACTGGGATTTTATTATTCCCAGACACAGGACTGGTGCAACCCCGGCGGCAGCACTATCCGCAAAGAAATGAAAGAAGGATGGGCAAACCCCTGATTCGGTAGCCATCGACAATTTTACCCAAGAGAATCTGGGAGGTTGGGATTGCCTGCAACGTTCCGCCTCTCTGGATGATTATTTCAGAAAGGTAGCCATCCCGCAAATCAAAGAACTACTGACGAATTATGGTGACGTAGCCGTCATGTGGTGGGATACCCCGCACCGTATCAGCAAAGAGACAGCGGCGGAAATCACTGCCGAACTCGCAAAGTATCCGCAGGTAATTACCAACGACCGGTTGCGCCGTCCCGATTTTCCCGGCGACTATAAGACTCCCGAAGGACGTATCCCCCACGCAAAGGACATCGAACGCGTAGACTGGGAGACGTGTATGAATATCGGCAGCTCCTGGGGATACAAAAGCTGGGAGAAGAACTGGAAAAGTGCGGAAACAATTATCCGTAATCTCAATACCATTGCCGCCCGTGGCGGCAACTACCTGCTCAACGTCGGCCCCGACCCGACAGGTGTTGTGCCTGCTCCCCGCACTGGACTGCCTGAGAAAAGTAGGCGAATGGATGCGGGTGAACGGTGAAGCGATTTACGCAACACAGCGCAGCGAAATATTTCCTCCCTGGGGCGAATGTATCCGGAAAGACGAAAAAGAAGAACTCCGTATATTATCTCTCCGTCTTTCAATGGCCGGAAGACGGCAAACTGGCATTCGACACGAAATATACAGTGAAGGAAGCAATGCTGCTGGCCGACGGTACGAAACTGAAATTTACTAAAACGCCCGGCGGCATGCATTACGATACAAGTTCCCACGCAGGCTCCTGACAAGATAGCTACGGTTGTCAGACTGGAATTGAAAGAGAAACTGCCCGCAATCCAATTAATATCCAACACCGCGAAAGCATTCGAAATAGCTGACGAATGAGAATCTACGGACGAATAAAAAATAGCAGACGATGAATATGAAGGTACGAAGTATATGGTTTTTCAGGATGTATATTCCTTTCCACGACATTAACGTTTGGAAAAGAATACAAGCTTTTGGTATAACGCTCCGGCTACCGTATGGGAAGAAGCTCTTCCTATCGGTAACGGACGTATCGGAGCGATGGTATATGGCAACCCGCTACAGGAAGTATATCAACTGAACGAAGAATCGATCTGGTCGGGCTATCCGCAGGACTGGAACAACCCCAAAGCCGCGAACGCGTTGCCACAGGTACGGGAAGCTGTCGACCGCGGAGACTATGCCAAAGGCAAGCGAACTCTGGAAAGCCAATGCACAAGGTCCGTATACAGCCCGTTACCTGCCTATGGCAAACCTGATGCTCGACCAACTGACGCGGGGGGAAGCCCGGAATCTGTATCGTGAACTCAACATATCGAACGCACTGTCTACCGTCACCTACGAAGCGGACGGAGTGAAATACCGCCGCACTTCCTTTATCTCCTATCCGGACCAGGTGATGGTCATAAAAATAGCCGCAGACCGTCCCCAGGCGGTATCGCTCCATATTCGCTTGAACAGCCTGCTGCGCTATACCGTGCAGACAAAAGGGGAAAAGACACTGATCCTGAACGGCAAAGCCCCGCCTATGTTGCCAATCGTGACTACGACCCACATCAGGTGGTATACGATGACAAACGGGGACACAATTCAAAGTGCAAGTGGAACTGCTGCCGGATGGCGGTCACTGTGAGGCAAACGACTCTGCACTGACCGTTCGCAATGCAAATGAAGTAGTGCTGCTACTCTCTGCCGTCACCGATTTCGGGAATAAGAAAATGACACTCTCAAAAAAAATGCAAGCGTCCCTATCAGGAATTACTGCAACGACACACGGATGACCATCAGCAACTCTTCAACCGCCTGCAACTATCACTGGGCACAGAGAATCTGCAAAAAGAAGCACTCCCCCACCAACGAACGTTTAAAAAGCTTCGAACAAGACCCCACTGACAACGGATTGACGGAACTCTACTATCAATACGGTCGTTACCTGCTGATTGCCTCTTCCCGCCCGGGCGGGCTGCCCGCCAATCTGCAAGGCATCTGGAACCGGCACGTTCAACCGCCTTGGGGATCGAATTATACGACCAACATTAATACTGAGATGAATTACTGGCCGGCGGAAATAACCAATCTTCGGAATGCTTCCTGCCATTGTCCGATTTCATCGGCCGCCTGGCTGTCAATGGCGCACAAACGGCCAAAGTTAACTATGGCATCAATCGCGGATGGCTGGCCCACCATAACTCGGACGTCTGGGCACAAACCGCTCCGACCGGAGGCTATGATTCCGATCCGAAAGGCGCACCTCGATGGTCGTGCTGGCCAATGGCAGGCGTATGGCTCTGTCAGCATCTATGGGAACACTATGCCTTCGGCGGCGATAAAAAATACTTGTCCAAAACGGCTTATCCCCTGATGAAAGGCGCAGCCGAATTCCTGCTGCAATGGCTGCAAAAAGATCCGGAAACAGGCTACTGGATTACCAACCCATCCACTTCACCCGAGAATCGCTTCCGCTATATCGACAAGGAAGGAAAGAAACAGAACGGAGAGATCAGCCGTTCATCCGGTATGGATCTCGGTCTGGCATGGGACTTACTGACCAACTGCATCGAAGCAAGTATGGTGCTGGATACGGACAAAGCATTTCGCCAGCAGTGCATGGATGTACGCGCCAACCTGCAACCGTTCCGCATCGGTTCAAAAGGACAACTACTCGAATGGGATAAAGAGTTTGAAGAGACAGACCCTAACCATCGCCATGTATCCCATCTGTTCGCCCTGCACCCCGGACGACAGATTATCCCCGAACAGCAGCCGGAACTGGCAGCCGCCTGCCAACGGACACTCGAAATCCCGCGGAGACGGCGGCACAGGCTGGGCTATGGCATGGAAAATTAACTTCTGGGCACGTCTGCGCGACGGTAATCATGCTTTCGGGATGCTGAAAAACGGATTGAGATACGTAGATGCCACCCAAGTCAGCGTCCGTGGAGGGGGTACATACGCCAATCTCTTCGATGCCCATCCCCCTTTCCAGATTGACGGAAACTTCGGATGAACGGCAGGCATTACGGAAATGCTGCTGCAAAGCCATGCGGGATACATACACCTGCTACCTGCCCTGCCGGACAACTGGCAAAGCGGAAGTATCAAAGGCGTCCGCGCCAGAGGCGGATTCACCATCGACATGGAATGGAAAGAAAGCAGGATTACCCGGCTGTCCGTTACTTCCCATTCGGGAGGAACCTGCCGGATACGCGAAGCGACCTCACCCCACGAAGAAGTGATTGAAACGGAAAAGGAAAGACGTATCAAGTGAAATAAAAAAGACTGCTTATCAAGTTTAATAAAAGAGAGAACAATCATGAGAAACTATTATCAAACCATAACGATTGCCTGCTGCATGGCAATGAGTGCTTCTCCCCTCGCTATATGGGCGCAGAGTGGCGACGAACAAGGGCTCGAAATCCCCGCAACCTGCAATTGCAACAAGACAAAGACGAGCTTCGCAAAGCCTACGACGGTTGGTGGACAGCCTCTCAAAAAGAATAAGGAGCAACGAATGTCGTGGTATAACGAAGCCAAATTCGGTTGCTTCATCCATTGGGGCCCTTACTCCGTACCCGCGGGTCTTTGGAAAAACAAGATGCAGAGCGGCTATACCGAACACCTGATGCGAAAAGCCCGCATCCCCCTGGAAGAGTACAAAAAAGAACTGATACTTCCTTTCAATCCTACTGAATTTGATGCCGAGGAGTGGATGCCATGCATCGGAAGCAGGCATGAGATATTTCGTCATTACTGCCAAGCATCACGACGGATTCGCCATGTATCCATCCGATGCTTATCCCTACGATATTCGCCTTTCCAAATTTCAGAAAGATCCGATGGAAGCATTGAGCAGAGCCGCTAAGAAATATGGCATCAAGTTCGGTTTCTATTATTCGCACGCTTTTGACTGGGAACACCCGGACGCTCCGGGAAACGATTGGGATTATCCCACGAATCCCGGTGGAGATAAACTTGTGGGCGGCAAAGAACTGGTGGCTGGAACGTAAAGACTTTCTCGCTAATGCCGAGAAATATGTAAACGAGAAATCCACTCCGCAAATACAGGAACTTATCAGAAAGTACGACCCCGACATCTTATGGTTCGATACTCCGCAGAAGCTTCCGCTCTATCTCAATATCCGCATACTGGAAGCTATCCGCCAAGCGGACCCACAAAAACAAAATCGTCGTAAACGGACGACTAGCACGTTTTGGCTCTAATAATATAGGTGATTACCGCAATACTGGCGACCGTTCCGCCTTCTTTTTCCCCACCGAAGGGGCATGGGGAATCTATTCCCCACTACCAACGAGTCTTATGGATACAGCGTAGTGGATACAGTGCGCAAACCTGTTTCATTCTTTGTACAATTATTACCCAGCGCCACTTCGAAAGGGGGTAATATACTGATGAACGTAGGTCCGATGGGCAATGGCCGATGGGACAAGAGAGACATCGAAGTGTTTCAGGGCATAGGACAGTGGTTGAAGGTGAACGGAGAAAGTATCTATGGAGCACAACGCACCAATCTGCCTATACAGCCGTGGGGCGTAACGACACTGAAAGGAGATACGCTGTATGCACACGTATTTCATTGGCCAGCCGATGGAAAACTGATTATCGGCGGACTCCGTTCCGACATCGGAAAAGGATGGCTCGTTGCCGACAAGAAGGCGGCGATAAGATTCAAGCGCTTAAACGCGGATGATTACGAACTGACCTTGCCCGCCAATGCGCCGGACAGCATGAATTCCGTCATCGCACTGGTACTGAACAACCGGAAAGTGCCGAATCCCATCCGTCTTATCGACCACAAACAGAGCAATACGCTCTATACATTCGATTCCGAACTGCAAGGGCGTGGATTGGGATACGGTGACGGCAAACCGAACCGCAACTACGTTACCAAATGGAAAAATACGAATCAGTGGATGAAATGGAACTTACGGTCAAGCGCACCTGTCGAATATACTGTTTATCTGGACTACAACACGCCGGGGAAAGAATGATACGGGAACAGTCGTGGTAGAGATAGCCGGACAGAAACTGGAAGCGAACTACTCCACTTATCCCGAACAGAAAGGGACCAACAGTCTACGTCTGGGAAAAGTGAAGCTGCCGAAAGGTAGTTTTGAATGCAGCCTGAAAGGAAAAACAATACCAGGGAAGCCAATACATGACTCCTATTGCCGTACGGCTTGAAAAAAGAGTAAGCATGGCAGTAATCTCTGTATCGCAATAACTTCGAAATAGCAAATACATTGAATAACGCTAACAAATAGTATACATATATGAAATTGAAATTATCCACCGTAACCATAAAGTTGAAGCTCCCCATAGCAGCTTTATTGCTCGGAGCCGGCCTCACGGCCTGTACTCCGCAACCGGATTCAAACATAGTGGAAGACAACATGGAGTTTGCACAGCAACAACTCCGATGCGCTTTTGATGAAATAGACTACGCCGTAGCCAACGAATCACCCGAAAGCCGTGCGCAACGCGAAAAGAACGGATGGGGGCCACTCACCAATCCCCGGAATACGGAACCGGACGGGACGCTTCACCTCGTCCCGTCCAAAGACTGGACCAGCGGATTCTTCCCCGGCGAGCTCTGGTTTCTCTATGAGTATACCCAGAATAATTTCTGGAAAAAAAGAAGGCGCAGCAACATACCGATATCCTGGAACAGGAAAAGATGAACGGCGGCACTCACGACATGGGCTTCAAGATGTATTGCAGCTTTGGAAACGGTTATCGCCTGACGCAAGACGAACGCTACAAAGAAATTCTGTTGCAATCGGCACGCACACTTTCCACCCGGTTCAAACCCAAAGCCGGCATTATCCGCTCTTGGGACCATAACAAGGATAAATGGCAATGCCCGGTCATCATTGATAATATGATGAACCTTGAGTTGCTGTTTTGGGCTACCAAAGAAAGTAAGGATTCCACCTATTATAATATAGCGGTAAGCCACGCACGGACTACGATGAAAAATCATTTCCGTGCAGACTATAGTTGCTATCATGTGATAGACTACGACACCATCACCGGACAAGTACTGAAAAAGAACACACATCAGGGACTTGCGCACGAATCGGCTTGGGCACGCGGTCAGGCATGGGCACTGTATGGCTATACGATGTGTTACAGGGAAACCAAGTTACCGGAATTCCTCGAACAGGCTAAAAAGGTGGAACAATACCTCTTCACCCACAAAAATATGCCCGAAGACCTGATCCCTTACTGGGACTTCGACGCTCCCGGCATTCCCAACGAGCCGCGTGACGCCTCAGCAGCCACAGTGATCGCTTCCGCACTCTACGAACTGTCGCAATATGACCGCAAAAACAGCGAACGCTACAAGAAAAACGCCGACAGGATAGTAGAGAACCTGACGAACAGTTATCGCACTACGCTGAACAAAGACAACGGTTTCCTGCTACTCCACAGCACAGGAACCAAACCTACCAACGTAGAAGTGGACGTACCCATCGTATATGCCGACTATTACTTTATAGAAGCATTACTACGCAAGGATAAACTGGAGAAAACCGGCAAACTTTTCTAAAAACGAGAAAGAAATGAAACGACTGATTTATACGTTATGCCTTATTATAGGCTGCGCCACCCTATCCGAAGCTAAAGTCCTCACCGGGCATAAAACCCGGCTAACCGACAACTGGCTGTATCTGCGGGGAGACATCGGCAATATCTGGGAAGCAGTGCGTCCCGCCGCTCCCGGCAGTTCGGAATGCGTTCCCCTATGGACGCCTGTCACCCTGCCCCATTGCTTCAATGCCACAGATGCCGTAGACCCGGACATGAATTACTACCAGGGCCCCGGGTGGTATAAAAACACTGCTCGACATACAAAATCCCTATCCCAACGGACGAATCCTGCTCGACTTTGAAGGAGCGGGACAAAAGACCGAAGTATACATCTACACGACACGGGTCGCTTCCCATATCGGCGGATACGATGAATGGACGGCAGATATCACCGAAGCGGTGCAAGCATTCGTCTCCACTCCCGAATGTGTTCAACGTTTTGGCGGTAAAGTTCCCCTATCCATCCGTTGCGACAACAGCCGGGATGCGGAAATGATTCCTTCCGACTTATCGGATTTCAACGTTTATGGCGGACTATACCGCTACCTCAACCTGGCGTATGTCCCCGAAGTTTCCATAGATCGTGTACAAATAGATGCCGTATTAGACAAAAACCTGAAAAAGGCAACACTTGCCGTTCAAGCTTTTTTCTATAATCCGTCGGATATCAGGAAAACAACTGCGCATATCATCGTCAAATCTCCTTCAGGCAAGATAATACTGAATGAAGAAAAAGAAGTGATGCCGCTTGGAAAGCTTCCCTGCTGACGGCAAATATTCAGAAGCCGGAATTATGGTCGGACGAGGATCCTGCTCTTTACACCTGCGAAATTACCCTGCACCACAACGGACAGGAGCAGAAAGCCATCGAGCGATTCGGATTCCGCCATTTTGAATTTGTGGAAAAAGGACCATTCCGCCTCAACGGTTCCCGCCTTTTTGCTGCGCGGTACACACCGCCACGAAGACCATGCGGGCGTAGGCGCAGCTATGACAGAAGAACAAATGCGGGCGGAAATGACGCTCATGAAAGAAATGGGGAGTGAATTTTATCCGGCTGGGACATTACCAACAGTCGGACATTATTCTTTCTCTTTGCGGATGAACTGGGCATTCTTGTATGGGAAGAGATTCCCTGGTGCCGCGGCGGTCTGGGTGGCGAGCAGTATCAGGCACAAGCCAAACGAATGTTGACGAACATGATTCATACGCATTATAATCATCCCGCCGTCATCATCTGGGGATTAGGTAATGAAAACGACTGGCCGAACGACTTCCCGGAATTCGACAAGGGAAAGATACGTAGTTTTATGAAGGAACTCCATGAATTGGCGCATCAATCGGACGATAGCCGGGTGACCGCTATCCGCCGTTGCGACTTCTGTAAAGATATCGTAGATGTTTATTCTCCTTCTATCTGGGCGGGGTGGTACAGAGGCATCTTCACCGATTATAAAAATGCTTCATTCCATGAGATGCAGCAGGTGAAACATTTCTTCCATGCCGAATGGGGAGGCGACTGCCATGCCCGCCGCCATGCGGAGGACCCGTTCATCAATTTGGATAAGATTGAAGCGGGCAAGGGAGCAGACGAACGCGCGGGAGATGCTTCGCTTTACGGTGGAAACGCACGCGCTTCCAAAGACGGCGACTGGTCGGAAAGTTACATGGTGCGCCTCATCGACTGGCATCTGAAAGAACAGGAAACGATGGATTGGCTGACAGGGGCGGCATATTGGCCGTTCAAGGACTTCTCTACCCGGTACGTCCGGAGAATCCTGTGCCTTATGTCAATCAAAAAGGAGTAGTGGAAAGAGATCTCACACCGAAGGAGACTTACTATGTATTCCAATCATACTGGGCGAAAAAGCCTATGATACATATCTATGGGCATACATGGCCGATTCGATGGGGCAAACCGGAAGAAATGAAAGAGATATTAGTCTACTCTAACTGTCCGCAAGTGGAGTTGATTGTCAACGGAGTGCCGCAAGGAATAAAGAAGCGTAACAGTCAGGACTATCCGGCGGCAGGTCTACACTGGAACTGCAAGTTACAGGCAGGGGAGAGAATACAGTCATCGCCCTTTCCAAAGGGAAAGCAGTCGTGGCAGACACGCTCCGGTTTGTATACGAAACCCGCACATGGGGTAAGCCTGCGCAACTGCAAGCGAAAGTCACTCATTGCGGCGGAGAAAGTTCAGGCGATATATCAATGGTGGAAGTCCAGCTGACAGACGCTAAAGGCGTACCCTGTCTGGATGCCGTAAACTATATAGAATTCGGACTGGCAGGAGACGGGCAATTAATCGAGAACCAGGGGACTTCTACCGGTTCACGAAAGGTACAGGCCTACAATGGTCGCGCAGCCATCCGTGTAGATAAAAAGGAAAGGAGAATCGGTAGTATCCGTGCGGTGTGATATCCCGGAAGTTAAAACGGTGTTTGTCAGGCTATAAAGTTTAACAAGTATATCTGTTATTTTTAAAAATACACTATCTTTGCGTATACCGTATAGCTAAAAAAATATTCCGTTAAATTTCTCTTTTATGAAAACATTGAAAGCTGTCTACCTAGTAACTGTCATTACCGGCTTGTTGACCGGTTTATCCTTGTCATCTTCCGCATCCGCCCAAGATATCTCAGGAACCTGGCACGGAAAACTGACTGTTCCCACCGGTTCGCTGACCCTTGTATTCCATATCAATCAGACAGGAGAAGGCACTTACATAACGACACTCGACAGCCCCGACCAGGGGGCTAACGGAATAAAGACGCAAACCACTTCGTTCAAAGATTCCATATTGACTGTGCAGACACCTGTTATCCACGCTTCTTACAAAGGAAAGCTGAGCAACGACCGTAGTATTAGCGGAACATTCACACAAGGCATTCCTTTGCCGTTGAATCTGGAAAAAGGAGAAGCAAGCCGCTCCAAACGCCCGCAGGAACCTCAGCCGCCTTTCTTACAAAAAGCGAAGAAGTCACGGTAAGAAACGAACAGGACGGAATCAATCTCGCGGGAACATTCACTCTTCCCGAAAAAGGAACAAAATTTCCGGCGGTAGTCATGGTGACAGGAAGCGGTGCGCAGAACCGGGATGAGGAGATTATGGGACACAAGCCTTTCCTTGTCATCGCCGACTATCTGACGCGAAACGGCATCGCCGTATTGCGCTGCGACGACCGTGGCACAGCCGCCTCACAAGGCAACCATGCAACAGCTACCAACGAAGACTTTGCCAGAGATACGGAAGCTGCCATCCACTATCTGCGCGGCAGAAAAGAAATAAACACGAAAAAGATTGGAATCATCGGACATAGCGCAGGAGGAACCATCGCATTCATTGTGGCAGCCAATGATCCGTCAGTGGCATTTATCGTTTCATTGGCGGGAGCCGCCATCAAAGGAGACAGCCTGATGCTAAGGCAAGTGGAACTGATTTCTAAATCTCAGGGAATGCCGGATGCGCTTTGGCAAGGAACGAAACCGTCGCTGCGAAACAGGTATGCCATACTGCAACAAGCGGACAAGACAACGGATGAGCTCCAAAAGGAACTGTATGCAGACGTTACCAAAACCATGTCGTCCGAACAACTGAAAGACTTGAATACCGTACAGCAGATTTCCGCCCAGATACGTTCGATGACCTCGCCCTGGTATCTTCATTTTATGAGGTACGACCCGGCTAATGCCCTGAAGAATGTGAAATGTCCGGTACTCGCCCCTAAACGGAGAAAAAGGACATTCAAGTGGACGCGACTATGAACCTTACAGCCATCCAACAAAGAATCAGCGAAAACGGAAACAAAAATGTAACTGTAAAAGCCTATCCGAACCTGAACCATCTGTTGCAGACCTGCGAAAAAAGGCACATTGGCCGAATACGGGCAACTGGAAGAAACCATCAGTCCGGAAGTATTGAAAGATATGACCGAGTGGATTCAGAAACAGTAAGGTGATCAGCAATACACTTTTTCGGACAACATTGCCTGGTAGTACATCCATCCCCTTGATTACATACATTGCATAAATTGACTTAAATCAAAATCTTTCCTACCGAACTCACCTTGGCCGATTTTGTTTTACCTTTTGCACCCGCAAAAAAGAAGAAGGTAAAAAAGTAACAGGTATCAGGTATAGTTTGGTATGAAGAAAAGTCTGATTGCATTGGCGTTCGGCACCCTGGGATTGGGTATTGCCGAGTTTGTGATGATGGGAATTTTGCCCGACGTGGCAAAAGATTTAGGAATCAGTATCCCCGTTGCGGGACATTTCATTTCCGCCTATGCGTTGGGCGTCTGTGTGGGTGCACCCGTACTGACATTAGCCCGCAAATATCCTTTGAAACATATTCTGCTGGTACTGGTCACCCTGATTATGATAGGTAATATCTGTGCCGCTTTGTCACCCAACTACTGGGTATTGCTTGCCGCACGTTTCATCTCCGGACTTCCTCATGGAGCCTACTTCGGTGTCGGCTCTATTGTTGCCGAGCGACTGGCTGATAAAGGAAAAGGTTCGGAAGCTGTTTCGATTATGATTGCCGGAATGACCATCGCCAACCTCTTCGGCGTCCCATTGGGAACTTCCCTCAGCACTATGCTTTCCTGGCGTGCCACTTTCCTGTTGGTAGGCATTTGGGGAATCGTAATCATGTATTACATCTGGCGCTGGGTTCCCCACGTAGAAGGGTTGAAAGACACCGGCTTCAAGGGGCAATTCCGCTTCCTCAAAACTCCGGCCCCGTGGCTGATTCTGGGTGCCACAGCATTAAGCAACGGTGGTGTATTCTGCTGGTATAGCTATATCAATCCGATGCTGACAAACGTTTCCGGTTTCTCTGCCGAAAGCATTACTCCTCTGATGATTCTTGCCGGATTCGGTATGGTCATGGGGAATCTTATCAGCGGACGTCTCTCCGACCGTTACACACCGGGAAAGGTAGGAACTGTCGCACAAGCGCTCATCTGTATTATGCTACTCCTCCTATTCTTCCTTTCACCTTATAAATGGGCAGCCGCTCTACTGATGTGCCTTTGTACGGCAGGATTATTTGCCGTATCCAGTCCGGAACAAGTATTAATTATCTCCGTGTGGCAAAAGGCGGAGAGATGCTGGGAGCTGCCAGCGTGCAGGTTGCATTCAACCTGGGAAATGCCATCGGCGCATATGCAGGAGGACTGGCTATCAGCGAAGGCTATCGTTATCCTGCGCTTACAGGGGGTTCCTTTCGCACTGATCGGATTTATTTTATTCCTGATTTTCTATAAGAAATATCAGTTCAATCCCAATTATCTTTAAGAGTTTTTGAGGGAGAGATATAAAGTTTCATCCTATAATAAATAGCAATATCTTTTAAAATTATTATCCTTGTGAAGTATATTAGCTGGGTTGAGTATAAAAAGTACTTCGATGACTTTGAGTTTTCACTGCACTCTATTAGAAATTCCACTGCACTGAACTAGAATTTTCTATGCACTCGGGTAGTTGTCCCCTTGCAAGGGGACCATTGTCATCTTACAAGAGGACTAATGTCACCTTACAACAGGACATTTGTCACTTTACAAGATGACAACTACAGAATTACGGACGGAAAATCTTTAAA
>VOFK01000275.1_pt1 | contig 16000 bp, 20 predicted proteins | sample 5384121 | NCBI WGS metagenome assembly VOFK01 (sample SAMN12384730, study PRJNA508395) | human gut metagenome | isolation source: healthy gut J | host: Homo sapiens
TCACCGGCGCCCAGACGCGCATAATGCGGCTGCCCGCGTCCGGCATTTCCAGCTGCACGGCGAACTGCTCCGCGTCGCCGGGGGCGCGGAAGATACCAGTCGTAGCCGTGCCAGGCCTTTTCCTCGCGGATGGCGGCGACGGGCTCGTCCATATTGCTGATGGCGCGCAGCGGCGGCGGCGGGCATCATACAGCAGGTCCCTGCCCCACAGGGCAAGCAGCAGCAGGATGCCCGCGACCGTGCAGAACGGCGTGCGCCCCTCCGCCACGGCGAAAAACGCATCGGCGACGACGGCGCAGAGCGCCAGAAACAGCATACTGTATTGATCGAAACGGAACCGGAGCAGCGCAATGACGCCGGACAGGCACACATCATAGCTGCACACGGCCTGCAGGAGCAGAAGCCCCAGCATGGCGGCGGAAAAGACCGCGGCATGGTCACTGAACGCGCCGGTGATGAGCGGCGTGGAGAGCACGAGCAGCAGTACCGACCCGAGGCACAGCAGCGTGCTCACCAGCAGCCGCAGCCGCGTGCCGGACGCCGCCGCGTAGAATGCATACGCGGCCTCCGGCGAGGCAAAGGTGTGCTCCGGCTGCTCCTGCGCGCGTTTTTTCCGGGCCTCTTTTTTCTGGAAGCGCTCGAGCTGGCGGCGGCGCTTTTCCGCCTGCCGCTTTTCCCGGCGCTCGGCGCGGGCAAGCTCTCTGGCCTCCTTGGGGTCCGGGGCCGGACGCTCCGGGTCAGGCTCGCCGCGGTAGGTCCAGACGGCGGGACGCTCCGGCTCGGGCGCTTTTTCTTCCTCGACCGGGGTGAAGCGGATGGTGTCGCCGCCGGCGGGCGGCTCAGCCGGCTTTCCTCCCCTTTCGCCTCCGCGGCGGGGACCGCGAGACGGACGGTCTCGTCGGTTACAGGCTCCGCAGGCGCGGGCGCGTCACGCTTCGTCCAGCCGCCGAACTCGTTCATGATCTCCTCGAGCGAGTAGGCAGGCTCCTCCTGCGGCGCGTCGGCTGCAGCCGGGGTCTCAGGCGTCTTGTTCAGTTGTTCCTCGTCCTCCGGACGCCTGGTCTGTTTCATAGGCTGCTCCAAAATGAAATGTGGATAACATCATCGAAAGGCTCCCCCGCAGGGGCCGATTCCCCCTATCAGGGGGGAAAAATGTCCCGAAGGGGCAAAGGTGGTAGGGACGCTGTCTGCGAAGCAGACTGAGAGGTTGTCTCAAATCCGGCTCAACCTCTCCGTCACGGCTTACGCCGTGCCACCTTCCCCTCATAAGGGGAAGGCATTGCGTGCGCACCACGCACGCAAGACTCCTCCGTTACCCTCTCTGCCGTACTGCCTCATAGAGGAGGATGGCGGCGGCGTTGGAGGCGTTGAGGGATGAGATGCGGCCGTGCATGGGAATACTGACTTTGAAGTCGCACGCTTCTGAGACGAGGCGGCTCATGCCCTCGCCCTCGTTGCCGATGACGATGGCGGCCGGGCCCTTGAGATCGGCCGTGTAAAGGCCGGTATCGCCGTCGGCCGCGGTGCCGAAGACCCAGACGCCCGCCTTCTGCAGGTCGCGGATGGTGCTGACCAGGTTGGACACGCGGGCGACCGGCAGGTATTCCAGCGCGCCTGCCGAGGCCTTGCCGACGACAGCCGTCAGGCCGACGCTGCGGCGCTTCGGGATGATGACGCCGTGCGCGCCCGCGCACTCCGCCGTGCGGATGATCGCGCCGAGGTTATGCGGGTCCGACAGATCGTCGCACAAGACGATGAGGGGCGCTTCTCCCCTGCTTTTCGCGTTTTCGAGGATCTCGTCGACCGTGGCGTAGGCGTGGGCCGCGACCATGGCGACGACGCCCTGATGCACGCCGGTGGCGGAGAGCTGATCGAGCTTGCGCCGGTCGGTCTCGACGACGGCAGCTCCAGCCTCCTTCGCCATGGCGGCGAGGCGGGCAAGGGCGCGGTCGGTCTCGCCGGCGGCGATATAGAGCTTGTCGATCGGGCGGCCGGCAGCGAGCGCTTCCTGCACGGCGTTGCGGCCCTCGAGCATATTTTCTGCCGCCTCCGAGGGCTCCTGCGCGCGGCGCAGGGGCGGGCGGCGGTCATTGCGGTTCCATTTTTTCTGTTCCATGATCTCTCCAGCTTCCGAGTGATTTCGTCAGGATTTCTTTTCATAGTATTTCATGGTATAGTATAACAGCTTCTTCGGCAAAGCTCAATCCCAATCTCACAATTCACAGAAAATTTACCGCCCTGCCGCGGGTTCTTTCTTGTAAAAGCCGGGCGGGTGTGATAAGATTTGAAAAAGGAAAAACAATACTAAATTTTCCCATGTTTTTCGCAGAAAGAAGGTGCGTTTTTGAATAACGACCCCAAGGGCAAAAAGCCGCAGGACAATAAGCCGCAGAACGGCGACGATGGACGGCAGGGCAGACGGATCGTCTTTTTGATGGTCGCGGCGCTCATTGCCACGCTGCTCATCAATTCCGTCTATACCTCCATCGCCAACGCCTATCTGTCGGAGATCCCGTACAACGAATTCCAGGAGTATCTCGACAAGGACGAGATCGCGGAGCTGGAGTTCCAGTCGGACCGGATCGTCATCCTGACGCGGGAGGAGGCCAAAAAGCCCGCTGCGCAGCAGCGGATGTACTACACCGGCATCATCCCCAACTACGATAATTCCGAGCTCAAGGCGCAGCTGGACAAGCAGGGCGTCATCTACAACACCGAGATCGTTGAGCAGGCCAGCCCCATCGTGACCTTTGTCGTCACATGGCTGCTGCCGGTCATCATCATGTACGCCCTGTTCAGCCTGCTGATGCGCAGCATGACCAAGCGCATGGGCGGCGGCATCGGCGGCATCGGCGAGAGCAAGGCCAAGGTCTACATGGAAAAAGTCCACCGGCGTCACGTTTGCCGACGTCGCCGGTCAGGATGAGGCCAAGGAATCGCTCGTCGAGATCATCGACTTCCTGCATAACCCGCAGAAATACGCCGCCATCGGCGCAAAAAGCTGCCGAAGGGCGCGCTGCTCGTCGGCCCTCCGGGCACCGGCAAGACGCTGCTGGCCAAGGCCGTCGCGGGCGAGGCGAACGCTCCGTTCTTCTCCATCTCCGGCTCTGATTTCGTCGAGATGTTCGTCGGCGTCGGCGCGAGCCGCGTGCGCGATCTGTTCCAGCAGGCGGCGAAGGTCGCCCCGGCCATCATCTTCATCGACGAGATCGACGCCATCGGCCGCACGAGAGACTCAAGTTCGGCGGCAACGACGAGCGCGAGCAGACGCTCAACCAGCTGCTCGCCGAGATCGACGGCTTCGACTCGAGCAAGGGCGTCGTCATTCTGGCCGCCACGAACCGGCCGGAGATCCTCGACAAGGCGCTTCTGCGCGCGGGCCGCTTTGACCGCCGCATCATCGTCGACCGGCCGAATCTCGCCGGGCGCTATCAGACGCTCCGCGTGCACACGAAGAACATCAAGCTCGCCGAGGACGTCGACCTGCACAAGATCGCGCAGGCGACCGCGGGCGCGGTCGGCGCGGATCTGGCAAACCTCGTGAACGAGGCGGCGCTGCGCGCCGTGCGTCTGGGCCGCAAGGCCGTCAACCAGCAGGATCTGCTGACGTCGTTCGAGCTCGTCATCGCGGGCACGGAGAAGAAGGGCACGGTGCTGACCGACACGGAAAAGCGCATCGTCTCCTACCACGAGGTCGGCCACGCGCTGGTCGCGGCGCTGCAGAAGCATTCGCAGCCGGTTTCCAAGATCACCATCGTCCCGCACACGTCCGGCGCGCTGGGCTACACCATGCAGATGCCGGAGGAGGAGAAGTTCCTGTCGAGCAAGGAAGAGCTCATCGTCGAGCTGCAGACCATGCTGGGCGGCCGCGCTGCCGAGCAGATCGTCTTCGGCATCGCCACGACGGGCGCGTCCAACGACATTGAGCGCGCCACGGGCTGGCCCGCAAGATGGTCACGCAGTACGGCATGAGCGACAAGCTCGGGCTCATGGCCCTGTCCACGGTCTCGAACCCGTACCTCGACGGCAGCACGATGATGAACTGCGCCGACTCCACCTCCTCCGCCGCAGATGAGGAGATCCACAAGCTGCTCATGGACTGCTACGAAGACGCCAAGCGGCTTCTCACCGAGCACCGGGCGCTGCTCGACGAGATCGCCATGTATCTGCTCACCAAGGAGACCATCACCGGCGACGAGTTCATGACCTACGTGAACGCGGAAAACAAAAAGCTGACCGACGGCAGCGAACCCGCGCAGGACGAGCAGGACGCGGAAGCCCCCGCCTCCCCGGACGTCCCGCAGGAAGACGCGCCGTCCGCCTCCGACTGACCTTTTCCACGCCCCTGCCGCGCAGGGGCGTGGCGTTTATCCATGCCTTCCCCTATGAGAGGAAGGTGGCACGGCGGAGCCGTGACGGATGAGGTGGGGGGCAGTTTCGTTACGCAGCTGCGCCCACCTCATCCGTCAGCCTGACGGCTGACAGCTTCCCCTCATAGGGGAAGCCATGGGGGTGCACAGATCCAAAGCCTCCCCTGGGAGGGGAGGTGGCTCGGCGTAAGCCGAGACGGAGAGGTTGCAGCAAATTTGCGACAACCTCTCAGTCTGCTTCGCAGACAGCTCCCCTGGGAGGGGAGCCTTATGAAGATTTTTTATCACCCGGAGGGTCGTTTATGATCTTTTCTTCCGTTCTGGATACGCAGACCATCGACGAGCAGCAGGTGCAGTCGTTTTTTTCGCGGCTGACGCTGGAGAAGCTGCTGTATGCGGCGGTGCTGCTCGTTTTGTGCGCGGTGCTGATCCGGCTGATCTTACGGGCGGCGGACAAGCTGTTTTCGCGCTCGAAGCTCGACCATACGATCTTCGGCTTCCTGCGCACGTCGGCAAAGGCGATCTTGATCTTCATCACGATCATGCTCGTGGCGGGGACGCTCGGCGTCGATACCACGTCTTTGCTCGCCATCCTGAGCGTCGCCGGTCTGGCCGTCTCGCTCTCGCTGCAGACGGCGCTCTCCAACGTGGCGGGCGCGATGATGATCCTCACGGCCAAGCCCTTCCGTGCCGGGGATTACGTGCAGATCGGAGACAAGGCCGGGACGGTGCTCACCATCGGCGCGGTCTATACGAGCCTGCGGACGTATGACGGTCAGCGCATCTACCTGCCCAACAGCCAGGTCACCGCGGCCGCCATCGTCAACCAGACCGCCGAGCCTGCGCGCCGGATCGACCTGAACGTCTCGGCCTCGTATGACGACGCGGCGGACACCGTCCGCGCCGTGCTCACGCAGGCCGCGGCCGCGCATGAGACGGTCCTCAAAGACCGGCCCATCGAGGCCCACGTCACCGGCTACGGCGACAGCGCGGTCAATTACGTCCTGCGCTTCTGGGCCCGCACGGAGGATTACTGGACCTGCTGCAATGACGTCCTCGACGGCCTGCAGGCAGCCTTTTCCTCTGCCGGCGTCACCATGACGTATCCGCATATCAATGTTCATATGGAACCATAAAAAAAGGAATATCCGAATATCGTATATCATTTTGTGCATAAAGTCAGAATCGTCCGTTATTTGTCGACGATTCTGACTTTTTATTTGTTGTTTTTATTTCGATTTCGTCTGATTTCCGCGTTTGCCGATAACCCCCCGCCGGGGTTCGGATCGGTTGACTTTCCCGCGGGGGCTTGATAGAATAGACCCAAGCTGTATGAGGCGTATTGCGTCGCTTTTGGTTTCGAGGCGAAAATACGCCCGCTCGGTTTGTCCGGACGGACACGCCACCCCCCTTCGGCCTGGGCAGCTGCTGCGCGGGCCGGTCCAGAACAAAATTTAGGAGGATACATCATCGATGGATTGGGATCGCTTAATCACAGTTGAACAGATGGAAGCAGCGACCAACGAATTGCTCGAAACCGGCAAAAAAGTTGGCGCGGATTCCTGGCAGCAGCGCGTCAAGAATCAGACGCCGCACTGCGGCTTCGGCGAAGCCGGCACCTGCTGCCGCATTTGCTCCATGGGCCCCTGCCGCATCACGCCGAAGGCCCCGCGCGGCATCTGCGGCTGCGACGTGCACGGCATCGTCGGCCGTAACTACCTGCGCTTCACCGCAGGCGGCGCAGCCACGCACTCCGACCATGGCCGTCAGATCTGCCACACGCTCTATCAGGCGAAAGAGGGCGGCTCCTACCAGGTCAAGGATCCGGAAAAGCTGAAGAAGATCGCCGCCGAGTGGGGCATCGAGACCGAGGGCAAGGATATCTACGATCTGGCCCACGAGGTCGCCGAGACGGGTCTTCTCGAGTACGGCAAGCCGTTCGGCGTGCAGCGCTACCTCAAGCGTGCCCCGGAGCACACCCAGAAGCTGTGGCATGACGCCGGCATCGAGCCGCGCGCGATCGACCGTGAGGTCTCGCAGTCGCTGCACATGACGCATATGGGCTGTTCCTCGCTGCCGGAGGCTCTCATTAAGCAGTCCCTGCGCGCCGGTCTGTCCGACGGCTGGGGCGGCTCCATGATGGGCACCGAGTTCTCCGACATTCTGTTCGGCACCCCGCGTCCCGTTGACACCACCGCCAACATCGGCGTCATGGAAAAGGACATGGTCAACATCATCGTCCACGGCCACGATCCTTCCCTGTCCGAGATGATCGTCATGTACTCGCAGGATCCCGAGATGATCGCGCTCGCAAAGTCTGTCGGCGCCAAGGGCATCAACATTGCCGGCGTCTGCTGCACGGGCAACGAAGTCGCCATGCGTCAGGGCATCCCGATGGCCGGTAACTTCCTGCAGCAGGAAAACGTCGTTCTGACGGGCGCATGCGAAGCTATCGTGGTTGATGTACAGTGTATCTTCCCGGCTCTTGGCCCTCTGTCCAAGTGCTTTCCACACCAAGTTCATCACCACCTCCCCCATCGCCCGCATGCCGGACTCCGATTTCATCGAGTTCCATGAGGATACCGCGGCGGACAACGCCAAGGCGATCATCAAGGATGGCGGTCGAGAACTTCAAAAACCGCAAGCCCGAACTTGTCAACATTCCGAACCTCAAGACCAAGGCACGCGTCGGCTACTCGGTCGAGGCCATTAAGAAAGAACTCGACGGCGTGTGCAACACCCATGTCGACGCGTTCGGCACGCTGGAAGCCTCTGGCAGATGTTGTCAAGGCCGGCGTCCTGCGCGGTGCTGTCGCAATGGTCGGCTGCAACAACCCCAAGGTTCGCCCCGACACTGCGCACATCGAGCTCATGAAGAAGCTTCTCAAGAACGATATCATCGTCATCGTCTCCGGCTGTTCGGCACAGGCTGCGGCCAAGGCCGGCCTCATGGATCTCTCGACGCCGCCGAATACTGCGGCGAGGGTCTGCGCCGCGTCTGCAAGCTGGTCGGCATCCCGCCCATCCTGCATATGGGCTCCTGCGTTGATATTTCCCGTATGATGATCCTTGCTTCCGATCTTGCAAAGGATTGGGGCATCAACATTTCCCAGATTCCGCTCTGCGGCTGCGCGCCGGAATGGATGTCTGAAAAGGCAGTTTCCATCGGCAACTACGTCGTGGCCACCGGCATCGACACCTACCTCGGCGTTGACCCGTATTCCAAGGGCTCCAGCGAGATCACCGAGCTGCTGCAGGGCGAGACCCGCGGCTGCAAGGAGTGGGTCGAGGCGCACTTCGTCGTCGATACCAACATCGAGAGCCTCGGCGACAAGATGATCGCCGCCATCGAGGCCAAGCGCGCAGCTCTCGGCATCTAAGCGAAGCTCCCGGAGGGTCTTTACCGATATGAAAGTAGCTATCACCGGCAAGGGCGGCGTCGGCAAGACGACGCTGGCCTCCACGCTCGCGCGGCTGTACGCCGACGAAGGGCGCACGGTCCTCGCCGCCGACGTCGATCCGGACGCGAACCTGGGTCTGGCGCTGGGGCTGAGCGAGGAAGAAGTCAACTCCATCGTTCCCGTGTCCAAAATGAAGCAGCTGGCCAAGGAGGCGCACCGGCGCCAACGACCAGAACAGCTTCTATAAGCTCAACCCCGACGTCTCCGACCTGCCCGACAAGGTCGCCAAGGACATCCACGGCGTGAAGCTTCTCGTCATGGGCACCGTCGACACCGGCGGCACCGGTTGCGTCTGCCCCGAGCATGTGATGCTCAAGGCGATCATGACGAACCTGGTCTTCCGCAGGGACGACGTCGTCATCATGGACATGGAGGCCGGGCTCGAGCATCTCGGCGCGGCACGGCCAGCATGATGGACCAGTTCATCGTGGTCATCGAGCCGGGCGCGCGGAGCGTACAGACCTATGTGCGCATCAAGGAGCTCGCCCGCGACATCGGCATCACGAAGGTGCGCGTCGTCGCCAACAAGATCCGCGACGAGTCCGACCGCGAATTTATCCGCAGCCGCATCCCGGCCGAGGATCTGCTCGGTTTCATCAGCTACAGTCCCACCGTCATCGACGCGGACCGCAAAGGCCTTCTCCCCTACGACTGCAGCCCCGACGCGCTCGACGAGATCCGCGCCATCAAGGCTGCCATCGACGCCAAAGAATGAATCTGAAAGGAATGAAACCACAATGAAGACATTGTTTGAACTCGTCTTCAACGGCTCTGACCAGATGTTCGCCAAGGCCGAAGAAGAAGTGAACAAGATCGTTGCCGAAGTCGGCCGCGACGCCCCCCTGACCATGCCCTCGACCGCGTATTTCTGCGCATGTATCTATGCATACATCGGCAAGAAGGTCACCACGACCGGCGAGCTGCAGGACGCGCTGGCCGACGTGAAGGCCATGATGCTCCGCGAGCCGCGCACGCACTCCATCTTCCAGTCCGGCGTCGGCACCGCCATCGCCGCCGAGATGATCGAGGCCTGCAAGTACGTCAAGACCCAGACCCCGTATGAGGGCACCAACTACCACGGCCACTTCACCGACGCGGAAGTGCGTGAGCTGGGCGTTCCCCTTGTCACCGGCGATATCCCCGGCTTCGTCGTCATGATCGGGCCGGCTCCGTCCACCGAGGAAGCGGTCGAGACCATCAAGGGCTATCAGTCCCGCGGTATCTTCGTGTTCCTGATCGGCGGCATCATCGAGCAGGCTGTCGAAGCTGGTCTTTCCATGGGCTTCCCTGTCCGTGTCGTCCCCGTCGGCGAAGAGATCTGGTCTGTCGGCCATGTCATTTCTCTGGTCGTGCGCGCAGCCATGATCTTCGGCGCCATCCAGCCGGGCGACGTCGAGGGCTTCCACAAGTACACCTTCGACCGCATCAACGCGTTCGTCAACGCTTATAAGCCCGTCAACGACATTACCGTCGCCTGCGGCGCCGGCGCCATCAAGCTGGGCTTCCCGGTCATCACCAACGACCACGACGATATGTGGGCCGTTCCGAAGTCCCTGATCATCTATGACGACACCAAGGACTGGATCGACACCTCCATCGAGGCGCGCGGCATCAAGCTGAAGATCACGAAGATCGACATCCCGGTCTCCTTTCTCCTCCGCGTTCGAAGGCGAGATCATCCGCAAGGGCGACATGCAGATCGAAATTGACGGCTCCCGCAAGGACTGCTTCGAGCTGGTCACCACGAAGGAAGCTTCCGAGGTTGAGGACCACAAGATCGAGGTCGTCGGCCCCGAGATCGACGAGTTCCCGGCTGGCTCCAAGATTTCTCTGAGCTACACGGTCGAGGTTGCCGGCAAAGTCCATGCAGCCTGACTTCGAGCCCGTCTTCGAGCGTAAGATTCACCAGTTCCTCAACTGCGTGGAAGGCGTTATGCATACCGGTCAGCGCGACATGATCCGTATCCGTATCAGCAAGGCAGACTATGAGGCCGGCTTTCAAGTTCAAGCACATCGGCGAAGTGCTGTATGCCAAGATCAAGTCCGAGTTCGACACCGTTGTCGACAAGTGCCAGGTCAAGATCGTCGTCGGCGACGAGCCCAACGCGGCGCTCCGCAAGCACGCCAACGAGATCTTCGACAAGCGCGACGAGCGCCTGAAGTCCATGACCGACGAGTCTGTGCCGGTCTTCTACTCCTGCATCATGTGCCAGGCGTTCTCCCCGAGCCACGTCTGTATCGTCACGCCCGAACGTCTCGGTCTTTGCGGCGCTGTGTCGTGGCTGGACGCAAAGGCAACCAACGAGCTCGACCCGCAGGGTCCGTGCCAGGTTGTCACCAAGGAGCGCTGCATCGACGAGCGCACCGGTCGTTACGAAGACGTCGACGAGGCTGTCGCCGCAGTACTCGCACGGCGCGCTGGAGCACGTCACGCTGTACTCCCCTGCTCGAGGATCCGATGACCTCCTGCGGCTGCTGAGTGCATCTGCGGCATCGAGCCGTGCTCGATGGGCGTTGTCATCACCTGCCGTGAATACGCCGGCATCACCCCGCTCGGCATGACCTTCTCCGAGATGGCCTCCATGACCGGCGGCGGCGTCCAGACTCCGGGCTTCATGGGTCACGGCAAGCACTATATTGCCTCCCATAAGTTCCTGAAGGCTGAGGGCGGTCTTGCCCGTCTGGTCTGGCTCCCGAGCGAGCTGAAGGATCAGATCCGCGACAAGCTCAACGAGACTGCCAAAAGGACATGTACGACATCGACAACTTTGCCGATATGGTCGCTGACGAGACCAACTGCCCGAACGGCGATCCGGAAGAGCTGCTGGCCTTCCTGTCCGAGGTCGGTCACCCCGTCCTCAGCATGGACCCGCTGGACATCTAAGCATTCCAAAAGAACCGGAGCATCCGCTCCGGTTCTCAGCGTGTCGAAAAAGACTTTTCGCCACGCTGAGGCAGTTTTTCGAACTTTTTAAAGTTCGAAAAACTGGTTGATTGAACGCGAAGGGGGCTCTTTGCCCCCTTCACTCTTCCCCTGCTGCTCTATCATCCAGCTGCCATTCATAGTTTTTGACAGTCTCGAACCGGAGCATCCGCTCCGGTTCTTTTCATAAGACATAGAAAGGAAAGCTCCCATGATCAATTTCAACGGAGACTCCATATGGAACCTCAAGCCGATCGACGTGTCGTCCGTCAAGACGCAGGTCTTCGGCCTGCTGATCGAGGGCGAGGAGATCGTCGCCGCGTTCCGCACCATCCGAGATCAGCTCGTCTTCACGAACAAGCGCATCATCTCCATCGACGTGCAGGGGCTGACGGGGCTCAAGAAGTCCTTTGCCATCATGCCCTATTCCAAGGTCCAGTTCTTTACCATCCAGACCCCCGGCTTTGCCGAGCTGGTGTCGGATTCCGAGCTGTATCTGATGTTCTCCAACGGCTTCACCGCGAAATTCGAGTTCCGCGGCAGCGTCGACATCGGCGCCCTCGGCCGCACCATCTCCACCTACGTCCTGTAAGCCCTGCAAAGCAAGTCCCCGGCTGGCGCCGCCAGCCGGGGATTATTTTTGCGTAAAAATTAGAAAAGCGGCTGATCAAAGATCAACCGCTTTTCTGGTACGCCGGAAGGGACTCGAACCCCCGACCTACTGGTTCGTAGCCAGTCACTCTATCCAACTGAGCTACCGGCGCATACCACGCTTCCTCAGCGCCCCATTATATTAGCACAGTCGGTCAGAAAATGCAAGCCCTTTTTTATGTTTTTCCGCGAGAAATCCTGTTACAGCTCCTGCACGTCGAGATCGCCGCAGGCCTCGAGCTGCGTGCGCGGGCCGAGGACGCAGACAACGCCTTCGTCCAGCGCCCGGCCGATCTGCGCGCCGCAGGCGGCAAGCTGCTCCGGCAAGGTATCGAGCATCTCGTGGCGCAGGCGGCAGCGGTCGGCCTGCGTCATGCCCTTTGAGCAGCCAGGTATCGGCACAGCGCCCTGCAGGCGCGGCGAGAGCAGCGGCTCGGCGTCGCTGATGGCGCCGATGATATTGGCCTCCTGCGGCTCCGAGGCGGCCGCCGCGAGATACGCGGCCGTGCGTCCGTCCGATCGCGCGCGGAGCGGGCGCAGTCCGGATCGCGGTAGGTATAGGCCGTGGCGAGGCCCGTGGTCGCGCAGCAGCAGGCCCGTGCCATACGCCCCGCCCTGTACACGGATCTCGTTCCAGTAATGGCCAAGCGACGCTGCGCGGCAGGCGATGCGCAGATCGCCGGAATACGCGTGCACGTCACCGCAGACCGCGGCGAACGAGACCTCCGACGGGATCACGATGCCCTCCCGGCGGACTGGCAGCAGCGGGGCCGGATGCGCCGGGCCGGGCGCCTGCCCGGCGGGCAGGGCCTCGCGCAGGACGCGCAGGACGGTCTGCCGCTCGTCCTCGGTACCGCCGGTCACGCTCAGGCGCAGCCGGGCGGTCACGAACAGCTTCTCGCTCAGCCGCTGCAGCGCCGCGATGCACGCGTCCGCGCGCGCGTCAAACTCGCGCTCGAGTGCGCACAGCCAGCGGTAGAAATCGACGCCGCCGCAGCGCTCGGCGCAGGCACTGGCCGCGTTCAGGGCGGCGGAGGCGCGGAGCATCGCGGCGCTTGAGCCGGAGCTCACGATCTGCTGCTGCAGGGCCGTCGCGCAGCTGCCGAAGGATCTCCAGCAGCTTGCCGTGGTTTGTAAAGTCGGTCTTCGTCAGGATCGCGGCCGCAAGGCTGAGAGCGCCTCCGGCAGCTTGGAGCCGAGCGCGCTGCACGAAACCGTGGCGTAGAGCCGGTAGGCCTGCGGGTCACGAAGCTGTGTAATGGGCGACACGCCGACAGAAAAGCTGCCTAGGCGCAGCCGCAGCTGCTTCTGCAGCTCCTGCGCGTCCATCTCCCCCCCTGCCGGCAGCTGCGAAAGGACAGGCCGCAGCAGCGTCAGGTACGGCAGCTCCTCCGGCGTCAGATCGTCCGCGGCAAAATAGGCCGTGGTGTAGACGATGCCGTCCGTCTGCAGGTCATGGATGATCATCCGTCCGTCCTCCCGCAGCTCGGTCGGCACGGGGGCGGGGTCGCGCGGCAGGTCCGACAGGCAAACGTGCGGGATGGTGGCCAGCGCCTCCGGGCTGTCCGGCTCCTGCTGGAGCGCGGCGAGGAGGCGGGTCTGCCGGGCGCGGATCTCGTCCTGCTGCTGCGCGGAGAGCGTCTGCAGCACAGCGGCAAGGGCTTCCTTTTCCCTGGCCTGCCGCGCTTCGCCGCAGGTCGCGGACGGCTGCATGAGGATGCTGGCGGTGTGATCGCAGCTCAGCAGCAGCCGGCGCAGAAGCGCCTCATAATAGCCCGTGCCGATCGCCTGCCGCAGCTGCTCGAAGACCGGGCCGAAGCCCAGGCGGGCTGCCGGGTCGCCGCCAGTAGAGCCAGCTGGACAGGATCTCCAGCGAGAACACCAGCCCGCGCGGCATCGTGCCGTAGTCACGCTCGCGCAGACGGAACTCAAAGCTCGCGAGCGACGCTTCGATCTGCTCGCGGTCGAGCCCCTGCTCGCAAAGGTCCGTCAGGGTCCGGCGGATGGTCTGCTCGATGGCGGGCAGATCATCGCGGCGGAAGTTCTGCACCTGCAGCAGGAGCATCGGCTGCAGGCATTCGTCGTCGCAGCGCTGAGCGTCACATCCTCGGCCAGACCCGTTTCCAGCACGGCGCGGCAGAGCGGCGCGTGGTTGCTGCCGCACAGCACGTCGCAGAGGATCTGCGCGGCGAAGAGCGTCTGCGCGTCCTGGCTCGTGCCGATGACATAGCCCTGCCCGAGCTTCCAGCGGGTCTCAGCCGGTTCTCCGGCCGGGGGGGTATTCGATCGTCTTGCGCGGCGGGCAGACGGGCGTCTGCGGGCGGATGTCGGTATCGGGGAAGATGGCTGTAAAGCGGGAAAGATAGCTGTCCAGCAGCGCCAGGCAGCGGCTCAGATCGATGCTGCCGTCGAGCAGCAGATAAGAATTGGCTGGATGAAGAACCGCTTATGCGCGGCGGTAAAGGCCTCATAGGTAAGATTCGGGATGGCCTCGGGATCGCCGCCGGAGACGAAGCGGTAGGGCGAGGCCGGGAACAGTGCGCGCGTCAGCGCGTTGGCAAGCAATGTGTCGGGGGTCGGCAAAACGAGCCCCCTTCATCTCGTTGAGCACAACGCCTGAACGCGTCAGAATGCCGCCGCGCAGTTCATAATGCCAGCCCTCCTGCTGGAAGATCTCAGGCTTTTCGTGGATGCGGGGAAGAACACGGCGTCGAGATACACGCGCATCAGGTTGAGGAAGTCCTGATCGTTGCGGCTCGCGACGGGATAGCAGGTTTTGTCCGGGAACGTCAGCGCGTTGAGGGAAGGTATTGAGCAGAGCCCTTCATCAGTTCGACAAACGGCTCCTTGACCGGGAAGTGCTTCGAGCCGCACAGAACAGAATGCTCCAGAATGTGAAAAACGCCCGTGTCGTCAAACGGAAGCGTCCGGAAGGCGGCGCAGAAGGACTTGTTCTCGTCCGCGCGCTCGAGCCAGCACAATCGCGCGCCGGACTTCGCGTGGGTATATTCATGCAGCACCGCCCCCAGCTCCGGGATGCGGCGCTCGCGTGTCTGTTCAAATCCGTATGTCTGCGGCATAATGGGTCTCCTTTTCCCCTGTGATAGTGTCATAGTACCACACTTCGACCATTTCCGCAACGGCAGTTGTTGGGGGCAAAGGCTCCCCTTCCAGGGGCCGATTCCCCCTATCAGGGAGAAATGTCCCGAAGGGACAAAAGGGGTAGGGATGCTGGCAGCCGTCAGGCTGACTGAGAGGTTGCTGCAGATCTGGGGAAACCCAAACCGCAAATTCAGTTTGCGGTTTGGAAAGGAAGAAACGAGCACAGAGGATAAGAGACGTCGTTTTTGCGGCGGCTCGTTCCGTCGTGGTCGTTTCTGACGCGTTTTTCGATTTACCCTATCTTTTCTCTCGCAAGAGAAAAGATAGGGGGAGAAAAGAGTGCTTGGACGCGTTTGGTGCATGCTGCCTCTGATTTTAAGCAAGAACCAATGTTTTTTAGACGTCGTTCCACACGATGGTCACCTTACGAGTTTCTGCTACGCGCCGCCTGATACGGAGGAACCAGATTTGCAACTAGTTGCCTTAGAACGACTGCTATCAATAGAAGGTGCGGATGAAATCCGGATAGATGTTACCTTCTCGCGGGGAAAGGCTCCCCTCCCAGGGGAGCTGTCAGCGAAGCTGACTGAGAGGTTGCATCAAATTTGCCACGACCTCTCCGTCTTGGCTTCGCCGAGCCACCTCCCCTTCCAGGGGAGGCTTGGGAACTGCGCACTCCAATGGCTTCCCCTATAAAGTGGGGAAGCTGTCGCCGCAAGGCGACTGATGAGGTGGGCGCAGTCGCGCAAATGAGGTGTCTCCACCTCATCCGTCACGGCCCCGCCGTGCCACCTTCCCCTCATAGGGGAAGGCTTTTCCGGCAAAAAGCCCCCTCCCGTGCGGGGGGAGGGGCTGGTTTTGCTTATGCGAACGGATTCTCCGTGGGATACGGGAGGGACTTCGGCTGGTTATAGGCGATGTCGCCCACGCCGAGGAACTTGAAGACCTCGAACAGGAGCTTGCCATAGTGACCGAAGGCGACCGCGCCGTGGTGCGGGTAGCGCTTCTGAATGAGCACATGGCGATAGAATCTCCCCCATCTCCGGGATGGCGAAGATGCCGATGCCGCCGAACGAGCCCGTATGTACCGGCAGAATCTCACCCTCTGCAATGTAGCTGCGCAGCACACCGTCGGAATCGCACTGGAGGCGATAGAACGTAATCTCGCTTGCTGCAATATCTGCCTCGAGTGTGCCGCGGGTAAAGTCGGGTTCAGAGCCTGCCGGTTCAAGCAGACGGTGCTGAATCAGCTGGTATTTGACCGCGCGGTCGGCGCAGAGCTTGCAGGCGGGCGTATTGCCGCAGTGGAAGCCCATGAAGGTATCGGTCAGGGTGTAATCGAACTTGCCCTTGATCTCAGCCTCGAACAGGCTCGCCGGGACGGAATTGTTGATGTCCAGCAGCGTTACCGCGTCCTGCGAGATGCACGCGCCGATGTACTCGCTGAGCGCGCCATAGATATCCACCTCACAGGCCACGGGAATGCCACGGGA
>VOFK01000342.1_pt1 | contig 16000 bp, 18 predicted proteins | sample 5384121 | NCBI WGS metagenome assembly VOFK01 (sample SAMN12384730, study PRJNA508395) | human gut metagenome | isolation source: healthy gut J | host: Homo sapiens
CCCATGATTTTATCTATGGCTTTGCAAGCTGTCTATAATATTGTGGATAGTGCCTTTGTAGGAAATATGAAAGAAGGAAGTGAAGCCGCATTAAATGCACTTACCTTAGTATTTCCAATTCAGATGTTGATGGTGGCCTTAGCCATTGGTACAGGTGTTGGAGTAAACGCCTTACTCGCAAGAACTTTGGGGCAGAGAAATCGTGAAAAAGCTTCTAAAGTAGCCGGAAATGGTTTGTTTCTAGCTACAGTTATTTATATTATTTGTGTGTTGTTTGGATTGTTTGGCATTAAAGCCTATATATCCTCTCAAACAAGGAATGTGCTTGTATTATCGATGAGTGTAGACTATCTAAGGATTTGTTGCCTATTATCCTTTGGCGTTGTGTTCTTTTTCTATATTTGAAAAACTGCTCCAAGCTACAGGACGCTCCTTATATTCTACAATTGGACAAGTTACAGGAGCCGTAATCAATATGATTCTAGATCCTGTATTAATCTATGGTTTCAATTTAGGTGTACAAGGAGCGGCTTATGCGACAGTCATTGGACAAATTTTATCGGCTCTATTATTAGTTGTGTTTCATATGCGTTTAAATAAAGAATTTGATCATGGCCTCACTTATACAAAACCCAATAAGCGTATCATCAAAGAAATCTATTCGATTGGACTTCCAGCCATTATTGCTCAGGCATTGATGTCATTCATGGTATATGCGATGAACTTAATTCTAAAATTTGATGCATCTGCACAAACAGCCTATGGACTTTTCTATAAAGTACAACAATTTGTACTATTTATGGCCTTTGGCTTAAGAGATGCGATTACACCTATCATTGCCTTTTCGTATGGTATGCAAAATAACAGCGTGTTAAGAATGGAATCAAGTGTGGCTTAATCTATACTATAGTATTAATGGTCTTGGGTACTCTAATTACAGAACTGTTCCCAAACTTTTTTGCGACACTATTTAATGCAGGACAATCCAGAATATATTTCATCAGTGCTGTTCGAATCATATCCGTTAGCTTTGTGTTTGCGGGTGTAAATATCGCATTTCAAGGTGTGTATCAAGCTTTGAATGGAGGTATGGAATCCTTGATCGTATCCTTGCTTAGACAAGCCATTTTGATTTTACCTTTGGCTTGGGGATTTTCAAAATTAGTCATTCAATATGATAGGGATGTATCTTTGATTTGGTATGCATTTGTGATTACGGAAGTTTTATCTTGTGTTGTGGGATGGGTATTTTTAAGACGAATTGAGAAAAAGAAGATGGTGTTTGATTAAGGTCAAACACTTTTTCTTTTGTGTGGTGTATAATAAAGTACATACGGAGGAAACATATGGAACAAGATTCTCTATTTTCGATACAAGAAGATACAAGGCCTTTAGCCGATCGTATGCGTCCGGAAACATTGGATGAATATGTAGGACAAAAACAGCTTGTTGCCAAGGGAAATCTTTTGTGGCAAATGATTGAACATGATCAAGTGACATCGATGATTTTCTGGGGCCCACCTGGAGTAGGAAAAACGACATTGGCACGTATTATTGCCCATCAGACAAAGAGTTATTTTGTGGATTTCTCAGCTGTTACTAGTGGCATTAAAGAAATCAAGGAAGTTATGAAACAGGCTGATACGCGTAGGGCCTTGGGACAAAAAACAATACTATTCGTAGATGAAATCCATCGTTTTAATAAGGCGCAACAAGATGCATTTTTACCCTATGTGGAAAAGGGAAGTATCATTCTAATTGGTGCTACAACAGAAAATCCTAGTTTTGAGATTAATTCCGCCCTTTTATCTAGGTGTAGAGTGTTTGTGTTAAACAGTCTAAATACGGATGACTTAAAAGATTTGATTATTCGTGCTATTTCCAGCTCAAAAGGATTAGGCAATTTAAAAATACATATTACGGATGAAGATATAGAAGCGATTGCCGCATTTTCAGGTGGGGATGCTCGCTTTTGTTTAAATACATTAGAGATGGTTGTATATAATAGTCCAAGTGAATTGGATGGAATTCATGTTTCACAGGATATTTTGAAGCAGTGCCTTCAAAAAAGGTCGTTATTGTATGATAAAAAAGGGGAGGAACACTATAATATTATTTCGGCTCTACATAAAAGTGTACGAAACTCCGATGTACAGGCTGCTGTATATTGGTTAGCGCGTATGTTAGAGGCTGGAGAAGACCCTTTATATATCGCAAGAAGATTCGTTCGTATGGCTAGTGAAGATATTGGTATGGCAGATTCTAGAGCCTTAGAAATCTGTGTGGCTGCCTATCAGGCATGTCACTATTTAGGTGTTCCAGAATGCAATGTACATTTAACGCATGCAGCTGTATATTTGGCTTTAGCTCCAAAATCAAACGCTTTAGAAGTGGCATATAATAATGCGAAAAGTGATGCACTAAAAACATTAGATCAGCCAGTGCCTTTACACATTCGTAATGCACCGACAAAGTTAATGAAAGATTTAGGCTACAGTAAAGGATATGAGTATTCACATGATTATGAATATCACATGACGGATATGCAATGTCTTCCAGATGCTCTAGTTGGTAAAGAATATTATGTACCAAGTGATCAGGGATCTGAAGTGAAGGTGCGAAATCGTCTTGCGCAGATTAAACAAATCAAGGCCATGGTGCATAGAAATCGTATGATGAAACAAAATCCTAAAGGAGGGAAAATCGTGAAACTACATGAGCTAATGAATGAATTGCAATATGGTGAGAGTATAGAAGTAGAATGTAAAAAAGCGTCAAATTCTTTACCAAAATCTGTATGGGAAACATATTCTTCTTTTGCAAACACAAATGGTGGAACTATATATCTAGGGGTTGATGAATCCAAAAACAATCATTTTGAGATTGTTGGAGTAGATTGTCCTGAAAAAATAATAAAAGATTTTTGGGATACAATTTCTAGCGATAAAGTAAGTTCAAATATTTTGTTGGAAAAAGATGTTCGTAAAGAATGTATTGATGGTAAAAGTGTTGTCATAATTCATGTGCCTCGTGCCGATTACAAGCATAGACCAGTTTATATAAACGGAAATCCTATGAAAGGAACATATAAAAGAAATTATGAAGGAGATTATCATTGTACAGAAAGTGAGATAAAATCATTCTTTCGAGATGCTAGCGATGAAGGGAACGATGGTACCTTGTTATCAGGCTATACAATGGAAGATATTGATGGAGATACTTTGCAGATGTATAGGAATGCATTTGAGGTACATAATCCAAATCATGTATGGAATTCATTGGATAATAAAAACTTTTTGAGAAGTCTTGGCGGATATGCTGTAAACAGAGGGACAAAAAAAGAAGAAGGATTGACGTTAGCGGGATTATTGATGTTTTGGGAAAGGTCTCTCTATACGGGAAAGATTAGAGAATTTTCGCTTTGATTTTTTAGATATGACAAATTTGATTGGAGACAGAAGATGGTCAGATCGTTTGACATATGATGGAACATGGGAAAATAACATTTACAATTTTATTAAGATAGTATTACCTAAGTTAGTGTCTGATTTAAAACGACCTTTTTGTTTTGGAAGGTTTTCAACGGAAAGATGATACAGAAGTACATGCCTCTATACGAGAAGCAATGATGAATAGTATTATTCACTGTGATTATCATCAAGCTGGAATTTTAAAGATAATTAAAAAGATAATGAATTTATTTTTTTCTAATCCAGGTAGATTAAAAAAATATCTATTGAAGAAATTTATGAAGGTGGAAATTCAGTTGCGAGAAATCCTAAAATACAAACAATGCTGAGGATGATTGGATATGGTGAGAATATTGGTTCTGGATTCCCTATGATTTTAAAGACGTGGAAAGCCGAAAATTGGAGAAAACCAGAACTTTTAGAAAATGAAAACTTATCATGTGTTGAATTGCATTTACATATGATAAGTTTATTGCCTCAAGAGATAACAGAATATTTATCGCAAATATTTAAAGAGGATTATTTCTTGTTAAACGCAGAAGAACAAATGATTTTAAGCATTACTTATATGGATAAAGAAATTACAAATGAGAAAATACAATTATTGCTTAAACACATGTTGTTGAAGTTGGTAAATATTTATCTGATTTAGTAAAAAAAGAAATGTTGGTAGTAAACCAAAATGGTAGATGGACAACCTATAGCATAAATGAAAAGTATGGAGTATCTTTGATTTCATCTTTGGAATCAGATGAAGATTTGAATAAAACAGATAGAGAAATATTAGAATATTTAAAAAGAATAATAAGAAAATTACATCTAAAGATGTTATAAAGGTGACTAATATTTCATCCATATCAGGAGCTAATAAAGCTCTAAAAAAGATTATTTGATAAAAATCTGTTGAAAAAAACTAGAATTAAGAATAGTGTATTTTCTGAAATAAAGGAGTGTTAAAGTGGAAACCACTCAAAAAAGTAGAAACCACTCAAAAAAAAAAGTGGAAACCACTCAAAAAAAAGTAGAAACCACTCAAAAAAAAAGTGGAAACCACTCTATGAGATACAAACAAAACTTGGAGGATTACATGAAAATAGAAATTCATAGTTTACAAGAAACACAGGAATTTGCCACTAAAATGGCAGATCTTTGTAGAAACAAACAATTAGTCATTACATTAGATGGAGATTTGGGTGCAGGTAAAACAACTTGGACAAAAAGCTTCGGGAAAGCTTTGGGTGTAAAGAATGTGATCAATTCACCAACTTTTACAATCTTAAAGGATTATAAACAAGAAGGTGGAGTCCCTTTCCATCATATTGATGCGTATCGTTTAGAAGGAAAATGTCAGGACTTAGGTTTTGAAGATTGTTTTGATGAAGGAATTACTGTAGTAGAATGGTCTGAATTTATTGAAGATCAATTGCCACAAGATCATATCAAAATTTCTTTTGAAGAAGGTATCGATGAAAATCGTACAGTGACATTAGAATATACGGGTCCTGTATCAAAGAGTATTGTGGAGGCATATCATGATTAGTTTATGTATGGATAGTGCTTATAAAGCATTAGTGTTAGGTTTATATAAAGATGGAACATTGATTGATGGTGTATCTATTGAAGCATTCAAGAAACAAAGTGAAACGATTTTTGTGGAATTAAATCAATTGTTTGAAAAGACTGGTTTAGACTATAAAGACGTAGATGAAGTGATCATTACAGATGGTCCGGGATCTTATACAGGCATTCGTATTGCGATGACAATTGCGAAAGTATTTTGTACACAAATGCATAAAACATTAAAGTGTATTAGTACAATGCAGTTGTTTGCGGGCATGGATGAAAGTGCCAATGTTATTTTGGATGCGCGTAGTAAAAGAGCGTATGTAGCACACTTAGAAAAGGGTGTTGTGGTTGGAAAAACACAAATTTTAGAAGTCAATCAATTGGAAGATTTCTTAAACGAACATCCTGGAACTTTATATGGAGATGGATATTTAGTGAATCAAGAAGCTGCAAGTTGTGATTTCTTGAAGAATTTTATGGAGGTACCAAGTCGTACAATTGAAAATGTACATGCCTTAGTTCCTCAATATTTAAAAGAAAGCGATGCCTATAAAGCATGATTTTTAAAGAAATGAAAGACACGGATCTTGTTCGTGTTTTAGAACTTGAACAAGCTTGTTTTAAACAGCCTTGGCTAGAAAAAGATTGTTTATATGAATTGAATGAGAATCCCTTTTCTCATGGCTGGATTTTAGAAGATGAAGATACCATTGTTGGATACGCCTTTTTATGGGAAACCTTTGAAATGGCGCAGCTTGCTCGTATTGGAGTCGATCCTGACTTAAGAAAAAGAGGATATGGTAAAGAATTGATGATGCATTTATTTGATCGAGCTCGAGAAGTGGCTTGTGAATATATGACATTAGAGGTTCGTGCTAGTAACGAGGCAGCCTTGAATTTGTATCAAAAAATGGGCTTTATTCAAGTCAATGTATCTAAAAGTTATTATCCAGATGGAGAAGATGCCATTGTGATGACATTGGCATTGTAGGAGGATTATATGATTATTATCGGAATTGAAAGTAGTTGTGATGAAACAGCCGTTGCGGTTGTCAAAGATAAAAAGGAAGTATTATCAAGTGTGGTTGCAAGTCAAATTGATGTGCATACAGAATTTGGTGGGGTCGTACCCGAAGTTGCGAGTCGTATTCATGTAGAAAATATTTCGTATTGTATTGAAAAAGCATTGAAGGATGCCAATATCACTATGGAAGATGTGGATGCAGTTGCCGTTACGCAAGGTCCTGGTTTAATTGGATGTTTACACGTTGGTGTGCAGGCTGCCAAGACTTTGGCTTTTGCCTACCATAAACCATTAGTTCCTGTACATCATTTGGCAGGGCATATTTATGCCAATGAATTAGTGGTGGATATGAAATATCCAGTATTGGCTCTTGTTGTTTCTGGTGGAAATACGGAACTTGTTTATATGAAGGATGAAACAAGTTTTGAAATCTTAGGAGAAACACAGGATGATGCGATTGGAGAAGCCTTTGATAAGGTGGCTCGTGTATTGGGTCTTGGATATCCTGGTGGTCCTAAAATTGATAAATTGGCAAAGAAGGAAAGCCAGTATATGAACTGGCAAAAACCGAAGACACAAGGTCGTTATGATTTTAGTTTTTCTGGATTGAAGAGTAGTGTTCTACAATTTACGAAACGTATGGAAAGACAAGGCAAGACATTTGATATGGCAGATTTAGCTTGTTCATTCCAAGAATGTGCATTGGATGAAATTTTCTCTCGAGTAAGAGCCGTATTAGATGATCATAAAGATATTCGCCATTTCGTTGTAGGTGGTGGAGTAAGTGCTAACTCAAGACTTCGTGAAAAAGTAGAAGAATTAAGAAATGAATATCCAGAAGTTGAGTTTACCGTGCCTCCAATGTATTGTTGTACAGACAATGCGAGTATTGATCGGTGTTGCAGGAACCATCGCCTATCTTTCTGGAAGAAGAGGGGATGCAAGTTTAACAGCCGATTCAAGTCTAGAAATCCAATAGGAGGTTTTTATGCAAGAGTTACGTTTACTTCAAGAAAAAGATTTAGAAAGTATATATCCAATCTATGTACATTATGTAAAGACAAGCGTTGCGATTTTTGATGTTGTGCCAGATTCTTTTGATGCATTTAAAGAACATATGATAGAAATTTCTAAGACAAATCCATTTTATGTCGCACTTAATGATGATGTTCTAATTGGCTATGGCTATGTACACCCTGCTTTTTTCGAAGGAAGCGTATAAGCATTGTGTAGAACTTTACTATTTATTTTAAAGAAGGAAAACATTATGGTTTACCTTCTAAAATGTTAGATCAGCTTGAAACAGATTGTAGAAAATTAAACATGCGTTGGATCATTTCATGCATTACAGATTCGAATGAAGAAAGTATTGCCTTTCATAAAAAACATGGCTTTACTATGTATGGGGCATTACCTTCTTGTGGTATGAAATTTGATGTGTGGCATGGTGTAGTTTGGCTTTGTAAGAGACTGGATGAGGTTAAAAGGGATTTTTCTTGTGCAAGTAATGCAACTATCTTAGGTAATGTTTCAATTGGTGAAGGTTCAAGTGTTTGGTATAACGCCGTGATTCGTAGTGAAGAAGAAACGATTGAAATTGGGCAAGAAAGCAATATTCAAGATCAGTGTGTTTTGCATACGGATCGTGGTTTTCCATTAAAAATTGGTAATCGTGTTACGATTGGTCATGGGGCCATTGTGCATGGTTGTACGATTGAGGATGAGGTGCTTATTGGTATGGGCGCTATTATATTAAATGGAGCTTGTATAGGAAGCCATAGTATAATTGGTGCTGGTTGTGTTGTGCCTGAAAATATGGTGATTCCACAAAAGAGTGTTGTGGTTGGAGTACCGGCTAAGATCATTAAGAAGGCTTCAGAATCTCAGGTTTCTGACATTCTTTCAAATGCAGATCATTATGTAAAATTATCGAAAAAAATTGGGTTAGTCATTTGGCTAATCCTTTTGTATATTGTAAAATCGATGTAGTGAGGTTGATTATGGAAAACTTATTGAATTATGTACATTTAAGAAGAGATATCGACTTTTCTATTCGTCCCTTTAATGAGGTGGATATGTTAGTATGTGCCGATCTATCTTATGTGGATTGGGATGGCATTGTAGATAAGGACGAGGTTTCTTTAGAGGAAGCATGTCGTAAATATCTTTCTTTATATAGTGAAGAGGAATTAAAAAGTAAGTATACATTTTCAATGAATCTTCCACATTTGATTGATGCGTTGCAAGATACGATTCGTTATGGGAATATAAAGTTAAAGAACTATAAAAAAGTCTATAGCGATGAAGATGTGATTCAATTTAGTGTGGTAACACTTGTGTTGCCAGATGGATCTTTCGTTATTTCTTTTAGTGGTACAGATGGTAGTATTACGGGTTGGAAAGAAAATTTAATGATGACCTATAGCAAGGATCTTCCTTGTCAAATCCTGGCGAAGGATTATGTCAAAGAAACTATTGCGGATATTCCTGAAACGAGTTATTTGTTTGGATTAAAAAAGAAAAAAGTCTATCCAAAGATGTATTTGACGGGGCATTCAAAGGGTGGAAATCTAGCGATGTATGCCTATTTAAAAAATCCAAAACTACAGGGATATATTGAAGGTGTGAAAAGTTTTGATGGGCCTGGCTTTGCGGATGGTTTTTGGCAAGGTGATGAGGATGTATCTAAGATCACAAACTATATTCCTAAGGATAGCATTGTGGGTCGTGTTTTAGATCATAGAGAACAAACGAAAGTCATGGATGCCGAAGGTTCTGGTCTAGTTCAGCATGATACGCTTATGTGGAGTGTGGATGTAAAAGACTTTAATTATTGTGATGCACTCACAAAAGAGAGTGATGATTTATTGGAATATGTAAATAAGTTATTAATGGATCGTCCACTGGAAGAAAAAGAGCGTTATTGTCATTTGATTGGAGAATTATTTGATCGTATGGAAATTTATACGATTGCGGATTTAACTGAATTTTCATTTAAACAGGCATTGTCTGGAATTAAGGAGATTCGTCAATTGAATGCAGAAGAAATTAAGTTTATGTTTGAAGTTGTGAAATTTATTGCGGTGCAATCCGCTCCAATATTAGTGAAAGGAAGAAAGTAAAATGAGAAAAATAGGTTGGATTGGTGCTGGCATTATGGGTCAGCCAATGGTTATTCATTTATTGAATAAGGGTTATGAAGTGCATGTGTACGCAAGACATCCAGAAAGGGTAGAACAAGCTAAAAATGCAGGTGCCATTTTAGAAGAATCGATTGTGTCTTTGACATCCAATGTAGATGTCATTTGTACAATGGTCGGTTTTCCTAGTGATGTTAAAGAAGTATATGATGTGATTTTTAGTTGTATTGAAGCGGGTAAAACTTGTATTGATTTTACGACCTCAAGTCCAAAGTTAGCTAAAGAATTGTATACAAAAGGAAAAGAATTGGGCGTTCATGTATTGGATGCGCCAGTGACTGGTGGAGATACGGGAGCTAAAAATGGTACTCTAACTGTTTTGGTTGGTGCAGACAAAGAGGATTTTGAAACAAATAAAGAAATCTTTGAAGCATTTGGAACACAAATTGAGTATTGTGGCAAGGCGAGTTGTGGACAACATGTCAAGATGGCGAACCAAATCATGATTGCGAATACGTTACAAGGTATTTGTGAGGCCATGTCGTATTTGAATTGTAAAGATGTGGATGAATCTTTCGTGTATCGCTTCTTGCGTAATGGTGCTGCTGGATCTAAACAATTGGAATTCCAAGGTAAGAAGATGTTAGAGAATGATTATGCGCCTGGTTTTTATGTGAAGCATTTTGTGAAGGATTTAAAAATTGCAGTACAAGAGGCAAATTTTCCTTTGTATGGTGTAAATCGCGTCATCAAAGAATATGTGGATCTAATGGATCGTGGTATGAGTGATTTGGGTACGCAGTGTTTGATTGAATATTTTAGAAAGCCACAAATTAAAGCAGTTATTTTTGATATGGATGGTTTGATGTTTAATACGGAAAAGATGTTTAAGGATGAGTTTAAAGAGAAGGCTAAAGAATTAGGCGTTTCTTGTCCAGACTCTTTTCCGGAACCTTTAATTGGTTGTGATTCAAGAAAGGTTGCAGAGTTTGAAATGATGTATCCAGGTGTGACAAGAGTTATGGAAGAAATTCAGGAAGAGCGTGTGGATTATTTCTTTACATATTTTAAAGAGCCTGGTAGTGCCAATATGGTTGGTTTACAGAATCTAATTGAGTATATTGAAGAGAATAAAATTCCTTATGCGGTGGCTTCAAGTTCGCACCCACAGGATATTAAAAAGTTCTTGTCGCATGCAGGTTTTGTGTTAAGCCCAAATGTGATTGTATCTTCTAAAGAGGGATATAAATCAAAGCCGGCTCCAGATGTTTTCTTGGCAGCAGCTGAAAGATTAGATGTAAAACCAGAAAACTGTTTAGTGTTAGAGGATAGTAAGCATGGAATTATGGCAGCAGCCAATGCGAAGATGCATTCCATCTTTATTCAAGATCAGATTGCACCAGATGACGAAATGAAGGAGTATATTCAAGAGTCTTGTACGGATTTAAATGGGGTAATTGATTATTTAAAGCGTTGTAAATAATTGGTTGCTACTTTATAATATTGTTGAGAAATTAATAGGAGGACGTAATGAAAAAAGAATTAGTCATTGTTCTTGATTTTGGAGGACAATATAATCAGTTGGTTGCACGTCGTGTTCGTGAGTGCAATGTATATTGTGAAATTTATTCATATAAAACAGATTTAGAAAAAATCAAAGCTATGAATCCAAAAGGAATTATCTTAACTGGAGGGCCAAATAGTTGTTATGAGGCAGATTCACCTACATATTCAAAGGAATTATTTGAATTGGGTATCCCAGTTCTTGGTCTTTGCTATGGCGCACAATTGATGATGCATGTATTGGGTGGAAAAGTAGAAAAAGCAGATCACCGTGAATATGGTAAGACAGAGGTTCTTGTGGATAAGACTTCTTCTAAAATCTTTGAGGGTGTATCTGAAAAAACAATTTGTTGGATGTCACACTTTGACTATATTTCACAGGTAGCACCTGGATTTGAAATTACGTCTCATACAGATAACTGTCCTTGCGCATCAAGTGAAAATGCAGAAAAAGGATTATATGCAATTCAGTTCCATCCAGAAGTATTACATACACAAGAAGGTTCAAAAATGTTATATAACTTTGTTCGTGGTGTTTGTGGATGCTGTGGTGATTGGAGAATGGATAACTTTGTTGAAGAACAAATTAAAGCTATTCGTGAAAAGGTTGGAGATGGAAAAGTTTTATGTGCCCTTAGTGGTGGAGTAGACTCTTCTGTTGCAGCTGTATTATTATCAAAAGCAATTGGTAACCAATTGACATGTGTATTTGTTGATCATGGTTTACTTCGTAAAAACGAAGGGGATGAAGTAGAGGCTGTATTTGGTCCTGAAGGTCCATATGAATTAAACTTCATTCGTGTAAATGCGCAACAAAGATATTATGAAAAGCTAAAGGGTGTTGAAGAGCCAGAAGCAAAGCGTAAGATCATTGGTGAAGAATTCATTCGTGTATTTGAAGAAGAGGCTAAGAAAATTGGAAAAGTTGATTTCTTAGTTCAGGGAACAATTTATCCAGATGTTGTTGAGAGTGGTTTAGGTGGAGAATCTGCTGTAATTAAATCTCACCACAACGTTGGTGGACTTCCTGATCACGTAGATTTCAAAGAAATTATTGAACCATTGCGTGACTTGTTCAAGGATGAAGTTCGTAAAGCTGGTTTAGAATTAGGTATTCCTGAATACTTGGTATTCAGACAACCATTCCCAGGACCTGGTTTAGGAATTCGTATTATTGGTGAAGTTACTGAAGAAAAAGTAAAAATCGTACAAGATGCAGATGCCATCTATCGTGAAGAAATCGCAAATGCTGGATTGGATCGTTCAATCGGTCAATACTTTGCAGCATTGACAAACATGCGTTCCGTAGGTGTTATGGGTGATGAAAGAACATATGATTATGCCATCGCTTTACGTGCCGTTAATACAATTGACTTTATGACTGCTGAATCTGCTGAGATTCCATATGAAGTATTAAATAAAGTTATGTCTCGTATTATCAATGAGGTACGTGGGGTTAACCGTGTAATGTATGACCTTACTAGTAAGCCTCCTGGAACAATTGAGTTCGAATAGTTGGAGCTAAGCTGTAAAGCCTTTGTTTACAAGGGTTTTACAGCTTTTCCTTTATAGGATTGCATTTTCATTGCATTATTTTTCTTCAACTGTTCTGTGATAGATTGCTGTATGTTGATTGCTGGTATAATTAGCAATGCTTTCAGTAGCAGATTGTACTTGTAATATTCCAGTCAGCTTTTTAGCAACTTCAAGATTCGTATTTGGATACAGATGACCATAAGTGCCGAGTGTTGTCTGTATTTTTTCATGTCCTAAACGTTCCTTGATAAGTAAAGGATTTTCGCCCATGCTGATAAGCAATGAAGCGTGTGAATGTCGCAAGGCATGAATTTTAATACGATGAACACCTGCTAAATTTGACAACTTTTCCAAAGCTCTGGGAAGAGTTGTTTTACTGGTTGGAGTTCCGTTATAACTTAGTACAAGTGGACAATCGGGAAGAACCTGTTGCTGAACACTTTTCCAAGCCTTTAGCTCATTGAGTGTATCTGAATCAATATAAATAGTACGGATACTTGCCTGTGTTTTCGGCTCAACGAATTTATAGTCCGTCATTGTTCGGTAATATAATGTTTTGGTAATGCTAAGCAAGCCTGTTTCAAAATCTATGTCTGACCAATGTAATGCTGACGCTTCGCCAATTCGCATACCAGTCATAAATAATAACCAGAACGATATAAACAGATAATGTTCATAATAGTCTTTCTTACAGAGTAAGGAAATAACCTTTTGAAATTCTTCTAATGTCCAGAAATCAACTTTGGTTTTCTTGCTTTTGATATTGCCTATCATACGAGAAGGATTTTTCTTCGCAATTCCAAGAACAATAGCTCTGTCGAATGCGATAGAAAGCATTCCCTGTACGATACGAATGTAATTAGGGCTAAAATCTTTTGCAAGTTTCAACTGCCAGTTTTGAACATGGATAGGTTCGATTTCGTCTGTTTCCATTTTGTAGAAATAGGAAAAATGTTTCTTGATGGTAGTAGCACGATTAAGATAAGTGCTTTCTTTTACCTGTGTTTTATACCATGGCAGGTAGGTTTCTTCTATAAATTGCTGAAAAGAAACGCCATCTTTTTTTGTTGTTAATTCTTCGGTAGAAGCTAACACCAGTTTTGAATATTCTTCCTTTGCTTCTTTTTTCGTTCTGAATCCACTTCGGTATTTCTGTATCTGTTTTCCGGTAATGGGATTGTAGCCCAAATTAGCTCTGAAATAATAAGTTCCGTTATCTGCTTTCTTAATAGGGTCTTTTGCCATGATTTCACTCCTTACATGATATGCAAGAAGTACAATCAATCGTTTGTGTCTGATAATGTAATCCCTAATAATTCTTCCACGGCTTCTTTGGGTACTCTGTCCAATTTACGGGATTGGTAATAAGTATGCCCTTTTTCAATCATAAGTTTTTTTGCTTTTCTTATGATGTCTGCCGAGAAAGAAGTTCCATAACCTAGTGCTATGAGGTCTTTTTTTGTTACGGTAATCATAATCCTCCTTTCCATAGACCAGATAAGGAAATCTCAATATCTTGTCTATCAGTATATCAAATGATGAGCAAAAAAGCTCTATTAAGATGATTTTTTCTTGCAAAATCGTTGTTAGATAGTTTTACAAGCAATCAGACGGCTTCGGCAAGCTCCGCTGGTATCTCAACCATTCCCATTCCTGTGGGCTGAACCGTGTCATACGGGTGTATCATTATCCTGTGTTGCAGGTCATGGCAGAACGACTTTTCCAACGGTCACTCCCAGATCATTGCATGAATCGCTATCTCCCGATTGGAAAAGTCACGGCGTACAACCTCTGATGGCTCACTGCAAGCACAAACGTATCTGACTGCTTTATTCACTTGTCAAAGAACTGTTAGGCTCTTGTCAGCCTGTATCAATTCATTTTTACAAATGGACTGATACAGAATGATAAGAAAAAGCGGAACAGGAAAGAGGGGAGTTTGTTAAATCATGCTCCGCTCAAATATTACTTAATGTTCGTCTATTTCAAATTCACATATCATTTTCAAAAGGGCTTCTCTGATACGTCCCTTTAATTCCATATCAACCACAATGTATACGTTGCCGTATTCATCGTAAAACGGGCGTAAACAGCATTTTGATATGTAGGCTTCATAGAATAACAACAGCTTTTCTATGGCGTTTTCGTTACCGTCCACGGCTGATGATATGAGAAAAAATGATGGAAGTGTGTGTTGCTTATTCTTCATTTGTTTTCTTCTCCTTTAACTGCTTTCTGATTTCTTCAAGTGAATTTCTTCTGTGCCTGTATGATGTGCTTCGGTTGATGTTCAGCTTTTCGCCTATCTCCGAATCGCTCATATCCAAGAAGAAAAACATCAATACAATGTTCCGGCTCTGCTCCGGCAACTGTTTCAGTGCTTCTGCAAGTTCTTCATCAAGTACACGGATTTCTGTACCGCACACATCGAACGTTGTATATTCACTTTCGTAATCGTCCCATACAATCAATTTCTCAACAACAATCTCTGGAAGCTCACAAAAGGATACTTCCTTTGCCTGTCGTCTGGCTAATTCCTTGCGGTAGTTACGGACAATGCCTTTCACAACCTTTTTGAGCTTACAGTCAAACTGACATTGTATTGTCTTTTGGAAGTCTGATGGTTTCAAAATCACACCCCCTTTCGCTATGAAGTGAAAAGTATGTATCCCTCTTTCCGCACCATATCTGTACGGCAGGGTGTGATTTGTTGCAGGATTGAAAAAATTTTTTGTAAATATGAAAACAGCCTATTTGCACCAATAACAAATAGACTGTTTTAAAAACATCTGATATATGAGTTTTTAATTCATGTTCAAGGGCTGATGATATACTAAGAAAAAGAGGAAATAAATTCGGTTGTCGGTATAGACTGCCTGTTTTACTTAGAATCACAAATTGCTCCTTGACCAGAGCAAGCCTGTGAAAATAGAAAAAGGACAGTTCTGGTTATACCAAAACCGTCCCTATATTTTTGGACATTATAAAAGAGATTACCCACAGAACGGTTTTTTTTATTTACCGAACGAGGTAATATTTTTATTGAATTTATAATGCATATAATATGAGTTTTTAATACATTCTAATCGCACAACATGAAGTATAAACTCATGCTAGGTGATTAAAAATGAGAAAAAAGAAAGATACTCACAGCTTTGATTTTCGTCCTTTAGGACTGGCAATCAGAGAAGCCAGAGAGAAAGCAGGGCTTTCCAGAAATGATTTAGGCGATAAAGTCTTTTACGGAGAACGTCATATCGCAGATATTGAAAATATCGGGAAACACCCTAGCTTTCAGTTATTCCATGATTTAGTTACCATGTTCAATATATCTGTTGACGAGTATTTCTATCCAGCGAAGAATGTTGAAAAAAATACAGCTCGCCGTCAGATAGATTCGTCACTTGATTTATTGAGTGATAACGAATTAAAAATCATTCAAGGTACGATTGACGGTATCTTGAACAGCAGAGAGAATAAGAAGTGATTTGCTTCTTATTTTCTCTGTTTTTCTATACAGATTCTTTAACACTTATTTGTTGATCTGCTTCGCAGGTAACAAATAAGTGCCGATAATCTATAAGTTACAATAACTTACAAATTATCGGCTCTGCGTCTTAGCGTCTGGCTCTCTGATAATTATATTTCCATGTTTCATATTGATTAGAGTTTCTTGTTTGCACTTTGGACAGTAGAGAGGG
>VOFK01000402.1_pt1 | contig 16000 bp, 23 predicted proteins | sample 5384121 | NCBI WGS metagenome assembly VOFK01 (sample SAMN12384730, study PRJNA508395) | human gut metagenome | isolation source: healthy gut J | host: Homo sapiens
TGGGGTGAGGTCTTTCATGAGATCAGAATCGAGCATTTCTCTGGGAGAAACTGGAAGCTATCACTGCGAAATGCATGTAAGGGCTCTGCGGCTGCGGACTATGAAAATTTCTGAATTTGCGCCACAACCCAAGTATATATACGAAAAGAGATGACATTTCTGTATCGCTACAAGTGCATATAAAGGCAGGGAGAATAAGATGACAGTTTCAAGTGAGATAGAAAGGAACTTGGTTTCTGGCCCTTTTATATTGATCTTTGTTAAAGAAAGGGATGAAGCTATCGCAATACATAATGTTTATAGCTGCGCGACGATGGTTGTCTGTGACAGGATAGTTGATCGTCTATGGTTGCCAGCAAAGAGTTTATCAATGTCTCTACTGGAACACAGCTGTGACAATGTCGATTTGACGAGTCTTTGTTTAATACAAAGGATAAAAAGCAGAGCTCTAGCATACGTTGAACATGCTGGCAAGTGTGGATATGGATGTTCTCGGATCCTATTTTCCCTTTCATTTTTTTTATCGGTACTTATACTTCGTGGAATGTGTCAGCTTTGATTGTGCCCCTGCATGTCGGATTCGAAAAAATCGCTCGTCTGGATGATTTTAAATGGAAAACTTTTAGATTTCCGAAAGCGGCAAATTATCGTACAAAGAAAATTTCGATTATAACCATTAATTGCTAATAACAAAAGAAGGGTTGAGGAAACCATGGTGCGTGGTCGGTCAGTCTTTAGATTTGCTATGGTTATTATTGACGGAGTGGTCTTCTACGGATGGAAGTATTGGTGATAAAAAGAGTATGCCGGTAAAGTGGACTTTCGCTGGTACCGGTCGACAAGGGTATTTATCATGCCATGAATAAAAGGAAAGCCTGCCAGGCGCATGGAGAGTATTTTGAACTTTTATGGTGTAGTCCTGTTTCATATCGTTTCCTTCTGCCGGTTGCCGGCACAGCGCATCTTAGCCTTTGTATAATACATAGACAATTTTACCACACTGCGGCCCTTTTTCCAAGGCTTGCGTTGCACAAAGATTGCAAGCTAAAACGGAAAAATATCCTACGAAGTCAACAAATTATCGCGCAGTACGGAAATACCGCTCCGACAGCTCGCGGATCTCACCGGCCAGCGCGGGGGTCAGTTTCTTCGCATCGGCGCGCCACTGCCAGTTGTCGCGGGCCTTGCCGGTGTGTTCATCCGGGCTGGCGGCAGGCTCCTCCAGCCAGTCGGCCAGCGGAATGATGGCGAGCGCCGCCGTGCTGGCCCACACCGCGCAGCATACCGCGCACGTTGCCCTCCTGCTTGGTCAGGGCAAAGTATTCCTCGGCCTGCTTGCGCTGGGCGGGGGTCAGCTCCTCACGGAACCAGCCCGTCAGCGTGTTGTTGTCATGGGTGCCGGGGTAGGCCACACAGTTGCGCGGGTAGTTATGGGGCAGATCCACGCTGTCCTCGCCGGTAAAGGCGAACTGCAGCACCTTCATGCCGGGGAAGCCGCTCTCCGCAAGCAGCTCACGGACCGAGTCGAACATCTCGCCCAGATCCTCGGCCACGATGGGCAGGCTGCCCAGATGCGTTGTGCACGGCGCGGAAAAGCTCCATCCGGGGGCCCTGCTCCCAGCGGCCGTTGCGGGCCGTCGTCTCCCCTGCCGGGATCGCCCAGTAGGTGTCAAAGCCGCGGAAGTGGTCAATACGCAGGATGTCATAGATGGACAGTGCATGGCGCAGGCGGCTGATCCACCACGCGTAGCCGGTTCGGCGGTGGTACTCCCAGTCATACAGCGGGTTGCCCCACAGCTGACCGTCCTCTGCAAAGTAGTCCGGCGGGCAGCCCGCTACGCGGCGGGGGCTTGCCCTCGGCATCGGTCTCAAACAGCTCGCGGCCCGCCCATGCATCGGCGGAGTCCGCGAGACGTAGATCGGGATATCGCCCATAATGGCTACGTCCTTCTGCTTTGCGTAGGCGTGCAGGGCGCGCCACTGGCGGTCAAATTCATACTGCAAAAAGGCCCAGAATTCAATCTCCTCGGCATGCTCGGCGCGGAAAGCGGACAGTGCCTCGGGCTCCCGCACGCGCAGGGCGCGGGGCCACTGCTGCCAGTCCACCATACCGTTGCTGACCTTGATGGCCATATACAGGCAGTAGTCGGGCAGCCAGTCGCTGCTCAGGAACTGGAAACGGTACCAGTCATCGGGGTAGGGCGTCTCATAGCCGGGCACAGGGCGCTTTTTCAGGAAGTTCTGGTACGCCTTGCGCAGCACGGCGAACCGTTTCTCGTAGAGGGTGCCGTAGTCGACCTTGGCGGCATCGCTGCCCCAGTTGATGTTCGCGTAGTCCTTTGGGGTCAGCAGACCATCGGCAGCCAGCAGGTCCAAATCAATGAAGTAGGGGTTGCCGCAAAGGCGGAGCAGCTCTGGTAGGGGCTGTCGGCGTAGCCGGTGGGGCCGACCGGCAAAATCTGCCAGATGGTCTGGCCGGCCGCGGCCAGAAAATCCACAAAATCGCGGGCGGGCTTGCCCATGCTGCCAATGCCGTACCCGCCGGGCAGGCTGGAAATCGGCATCAAAATTCCGCTGCAGCGTTTAAATTCCATAGTGTTTTTCCTCTTCTCTGTATGTATCGCCTTTCGGCGTTGTGTGCGGTTTGCGTTGCGATGGCTTCCCCCTCGGGGGAAGGTTTGGGCCCATGGCCCCCAGCGCAGCCAATGCACCATCCACAAAGGCGGTGCGCTCGGCTTTGGTGTGCTTTTCGCCGCCCTGCAGGGCCAGCTCGTTGGCGGTCAGGGCCTCGGCGGTGGCCGTGTCAAGCACGGCACCGGGCAGGATGCCGGTACCGACCTGCTCGATCTGCATAGCCAACACCGCGGTCGAATCAGCAGCCGTATTCCACGGCGTGATAACCCCCAGCGTCTCGGTCAGTGTCCTCGCCCTCGCCGTTGGAGTAGAGCCACAGCGCGGCGCTCTTGGCGGCCTTCAGCCCTGCGGCATCGGTGTCGGCGTTCAGGGCAAGGCAGCCCACGTCAGCCAGCACCGGGTAGTTCAGCAGACCATCCAGATTGTACTCCTCGGTCGTCAGGTCGCTGTCATCAAAGTTGCATTTGAAGGGTATCAGCACAAGTCCGCTGCAGCCTTCACTGCCGCAGTCCGCCAGCAGGTCAGTCAGCTTGGCGCGGCGGAACACGGCGTTCTGGTCGCTGTCGGCCATGTGGTCCCACTCCAGCGTGACGGCGCTGTAGACGCCGTTGAGCGGGCCTGTCCAGCGCGTCTGCCGTGCGGATTCTGCCATCAGCAGCCAGCAGCGCGGCCGTGTAGCCGGAGACCCGGTCCGCCGGGGCTGCAAAGACGCCGGTAGCCGTCACGCCGTCCGGCTTCGTCTCGGGCAGGGTGTAATCGTTGCCGCTCAGCGTGACGGTTGCGGCCTTCGGCTTGTCCAGCCATACAGAGAGCGTCTCCACAAAGTCGCTCCACTCCTCCCAGCTGCGCTCTGCAGGGCGGCGGCGCCATCCGTGCCCAGCAGGGCGGTAAGCACCTGCTCATTGGCCCAGTAGCCGTACAGGCTGCGGCCCAGCGGCAGGGCGGTGGCGTTTTCGGTAATGTCGGCCCGCGCTGCTGCGGCGGCCAGCAGGGTATCGCTGGTCACGTCCAGCAGGCTGCCGCCCGGTGCGTGGTCGGTCAGCAGCAAATCCGCCGCGGCGGCGTCCTCGGTCAGGGTCAGGGTCACGCCCTGCGCGGCGGTGTAGGCCTGCACCGCCGGGGCCAGCGACGCGGACGCATACACGGTCAGCGACTGGGGCGCGGGGGTGGGGGCTGTCTCAATGGTTGCGGTATTTTCGGCGGGGATAACGGCGGTTTTTACATCAGCCAGCGAACAGCCCGCCAGCAGCAGCGCGGGAAGTACCAGCGCCGCCGCAGCTTTCCTGTTCTGCATGGAGCAGTTTTCCTCCATAAATGGTTGTAAAAATTCAGTCTATCCTTTATTATATAGGATAAGGCAGTTTTTTTCTACACCTGTTTTATGTTATAATAAGAAAAAATCCCAAAAATTTGAAAGGACTCCGGTTCGTGACGCAAAAAATATACGAAACAGACCCATATGTGCAAAATTTTACCGCACAGGTTCTGTCCTGCACCCCGGCGCAGGGTGGGTTCGCCGTTGTGCTGGACCGCACGGCCTTCTTCCCCGAGGGCGGCGGCCAGCCCTGCGACACCGGCACGCTGGGCGCGGCGCGGGTACTGGCCGTACATACGGACGGTGTAACCATCACCCACACCACCGATGCCCCGCTGACGCCGGGTGACACGGTGGAGGGCTGCCTCCACTGGCCCGCACGGCTGGACGCCATGCAGCAGCACACCGGTGAGCACATCCTGAGTGGCACGCTGCACCGGCTTTTCGGGGCCGAGAATGTCGGCTTCCACATCGGCAGCCCCTATGTGCGGATGGACACCAGCATCCCGCTGACCGCCGCACAGCTGGCACAGGCCGAGGCCGAGGCGAACGCCGCCGTGCGGGCGGACACCCCGGTGCACTGCTGGGTACCCGACCCCGAGACGCTGGCGCGGACCGAATACCGCAGCAAAAAGGAACTGACCGGCGATGTGCGGCTGGTGGAGGCGGGCGGCGACCGCTGCGCCTGCTGCGGCACCCACCTTGCCCGCACCGGCGAGGTCGGGCTGATCAAGATCATCTCCTACGCCCACTACAAGACCGGCATGCGGCTGGCCGTGGCCTGCGGGCAGCGCGCCTATGAAGCCGTGGCGGGCATCTGGGCGGACACCGAGGCTGCCGGGCGGCTGCTGTCCGCCCCGGTCGGCGCGCTGACCCCGGCGCTGGAGCGCTTGCAGGGCGGCGAGGCAGCCCTGAAGGCACGGCTGGCTGCGCTGCAGAACACACTGGCCGATGCCTGCGCGGCCAATGCCGCGCCCGGTGTGCCCGCCGTGCTCTGGGCGGACGGTGCCGATGGGGACGGCCTGCGCCGTATGGCCATGGCCATCACCGCAAAAACCAACGCCCCCTGCTGCACGCTGGCCCCCGGCGGGCAGGGCCTTGCCTACGCGCTGTCCGCTGCCCCCGGCGGTGATGTGCGCGAGGTCTGCAAGGCGCTGAACGCCGCTTTTGCGGGCCGCGGCGGCGGCAAGCCCGGTTTCTGCCAAGGCAGCCTTGCGGCGGCGGATTTCGATGCAGTCAAAGCGTTTTTACTGGAAAGCCTATAACAACACCGCACCATTCTCGCCTGACGGCGTAAGCACTCAGAATTATGCGGCATTGCCCAATCATAAGGAGAACACACTATGCGTATGCGTTTTAAGCCCTACGCGCGGCCGGAACTGCTGGCCTGCGATTTCCACGTACATGAGCCGCTGACCCACGGCGGCCACTGGCACGAGCTGTACGCCCGGCTCGAACAGCCCTGGCATCTGGAGCTGGGCTGCGGCAAGGGTGGCTTTCTGGCACAGATTGCCCCCGCCCACCCCGACATCAACTATCTGGGCATCGACATCACCGACAAGGTACTGATTCTGGCCAAGCGCAAGGTCGAGGCCGCCTACGCCGAGCGCGGTCTGCCCGCCGACAACGTGAAGATTGCCAGCCTTGACATTGAGCGTCTGGGCAACGCCTTCACGCCGGAGGATCGCGTCTCCCGCATCTATATCAACTTCTGCAATCCGTGGAGCAAGAACGCGGGCAGCAACAAGCACCGCCTGACCCACCCGCGCCAGCTGCTGCAGTACCGCAATCTGATGGACGAGGGCGCGGAAATCTGGTTCAAGACCGATGACGATGACCTCTTCCGGGACAGCCTTTCCTACTTCCCCGCCGCCGGGTTTGAAATCACATGGCAGACCTTTGACCTGCACAAGAACGAACCGGACTGGAACCTGCGCACCGAGCATGAGGGTATGTTCAGCGAGCAGGGCATCCCCATCAAGGCGCTGATTGCCCGCAAGGGCCCCGACAGCACCGTGACCTGGGTGGAGCCCAAGGCCCTTGCCAAGCAGCAGGAGGCGGAAGATGAATCTGACTGAGTTTGCCGTAAAGACCGTCTACTGGTTTTTCCTGTACGGCTGCATCGGCTGGTGCGTGGAGGTTGTCTACGCTGCTGTCAAGGAGCACAAGCTCGTCAACCGCGGCTTCCTCTGCGGGCCCATCTGCCCGATTTACGGCTTTGGCATGGTGGGGCTGGTCTACAGCGTCCAGCTCATTCCCCTGCCGGACAGCGGCAGCATGAGCGCCGTCTCGATTTTCTTCATCGGTATGGTGTTGACCACCGCCATTGAGCTGGTGGGCGGCTGGGTGCTGTACAAGCTCTACCACATCCGCTGGTGGGACTATTCCAAGATGAAGTACAATCTGGGCGGCTACATCTGCCCGCAGTTTTCCCTGTTGTGGGGTCTGGGCAGCGTGCTGATGATCAAGGTGGTTCACCCGCTGCTGGCACGCGGCTCCAACCCGATGCCGTTCCGCGTTATGCTGATTCTGGACATCGTGCTGCTCATCATCTTTGTGGTGGACGTCATTGTCTCCACCGCCGCGGCCATCGGCCTGAACAAATATCTGAGCGAGATTGACGAGCTGCGCGCCCGTCTGCGTGTGACCAGCGACAAGCTGACCACCGTGCTGGGCACCGGCGCCATGACCGCCGACACCGTGCTGGACGAGCAGAAGCTGCAGCTGGCGCTGGCCAAGCTGGAGGGCCGCGAGAACGCCGCCGAGCTGCGGGCAGAGGCCACCGCCCGCGTGGCCGAACTGCGCGAAAAGCTGGCTGCTGTTGACCGGCACCCCCTCAGCACACGCCGCCTGCTGCGCGCCTTCCCCAATATGAAGAGCCTGAACTACGCCGAGACGCTGGCCGCCACCCGCACCGCCGTCATCCGCCTGCGGGAGCTGGCCGCTGCCGCCAAGGAGACCGCCCGCGAGACCGCCGCCAACGCCGCGGAGAAACTCAAAAAGGCATAATTTTCAACAAACAAGCCCTGGACTGTTTAAAAGTCCAGGGCTTGTGGTTTATTTATGCTATGAATGATAAACGACATATCTGGCACGGTTGGCCGCTGCCCGCGGGAAACCTCACGCCTTTTTCCTGTCAAAGGCAATCTGCAGCACCAGCCACGCGGCTACAAGGCAGGCCACCGAAATCAGGCCCAGCATCTGCCAGGAATGGGTCAGGTTTTCCACCGTAGCATCGTACATCGGGCCGTCCAGCCCTGCCTGCAGCCACGCCATACGGCTGTTCAAATCCGTGGAGGCGCCCAGCGCGCCCATACCCCAGCGGCAGACGATGATGTTGGAGATCGTTGCCGCTGCGCCGGTCAAGGTGAACATGACATTGCTGAAGACGACCTGACCAATCATCAGCACCAGCACCGCCAGAATCGCGCTTTCGCCATTGCTGAAAAGCGCCGAGATCAGCAGTCCCACACAGCTTGAGGAGAACATCGTCAGCAGCAGCGTGACGAAGATCCGATCGGTCTCCAGCAGCAGATGGTTCTGCGGCACGTGCACAATCGACACAAAGCCGACCGCCAGCACCCCCGCCTGCAGTACCTCGACCAGCAGCAGCACGAAGGCCTTGCTCAGCACGACCGCCAGCAGGCTGACCCCGACCGAGGCCTCCCGCAGGATGATCTCGCGCTCCTTACAGATCTCACGGTAGGAGTTGAGCGTGCCCATAAAGGTCGCCATCGCCGCCAGAATAAAGAGCGCCGTGCGGCTGCCGATGTTGACAAGGTTGGAGGTAAAACAGTTGGGGTCGGCTGTCAGCTTGATGACCAGCACCATAAACGGCGATTGCAGGCCAGACTGGCGAGCAGCAGCTTGTCGTTCCAGATCAGCTGCAGGTTGCGCTGCACCAGCACGCCAAGCTGGCGCAGGAATTTCAAGATTTTTACTGGCTGCATCGCTTGTCCGCCTCCTGCGCCGCCTCCGGGCAGGCCGCCAGCAGGCGGTTGAACTCGGGGGTCGTAAAAGTATTTTCTGCGGTAAAGCTCGACCTGCTCGGCGTCCCGCAGCTTTTCAAAAATATCGCTGGTCATCTCCACATCAAAGTAATCGTTCAGCTGCTCGGGCGCGCCGTAGTAGCACAGCACGCCGCCCACGCCCAGAAAAGCGATCTTATCACAGAGGTTGATGTTGGACATGTTGTGGGTGACCATCAGCACCGTGCAGTTCTGGTGGCTCAGGCGGCGGCAAAGCTCCATCATGCTGCGGTCCAAATCGGGGGAAAGCCCGCTTGTCGGCTCGTCCAGAATCAGCAGCCGCGGGTTGGCCAGCAGCTCCATCGCAATGGAAACGCGCTTCTTCTGCCCGCCGGACAGCTTGGATATGTAGGTTTTTTCGCGTCCCTGCAGGTCCACCGCCTCGATGGCATGGGCCACGGCGGCGGCGATCTCGGCCCGGGTCGCGTCGTGGGCGATGCGCAGCTTGGCCGTGTAGGTCAGGCTTTGCTCCACGGTCAGGCTGTCGTGCATGATGTCCTTCTGCGGCACATAGCCCAGCGCCGCCTCAAAGGCGTTGCGGTTGGAGCCTGTGTCCAGCCCGTCAAACCGGACGCTGCCCGCCGTGCAGGGGGCCGTGCCGGTGATGCAGGTCAAAAGGCTCGACTTGCCGGTGCCGGAGCCGCCGACCAGCACCACAAAGCTGTTCGGCTCAACCTGAAAGCTTGTGCCGTCCACAATGTTCAACGGCTTGCCGGTGTTGGCATTTTTTACCGTTTTGTATACATTTACAAGTTGGATACTGATGCCGCTCTGGTGGGCGTGGTAGTGCAGCATCCCGCCTGTAAAGGCAAAAACCTGCGCAGGCACATTGATGACCGCCCCATTGCGCAGCACGGCGCGGCTGACCCGCACCCCGTCCAGATAGGTGCCGTTGGTGGAGCCGAGGTCGTGCAGCTCATAGTGGCCGTCCTTGTACAAAATCTCGCAGTGATGGCGGGAGACGCGGTCGTTGACGAGCTTGATGTCGCAGTCGTCCCCACGGCCGATCAGCACCCTCTTTTTGCGGCGTATATCCACCTCGCGCAGGACGGCGTCGGTGGTCTGCTCCTTTTTCGGGGCCACGCCGTCACCCTGCACATTGGTGATCTCCTCCACGCGGAAGGTGATCTTCCTGCGTGTCGGAGTTGCCATCGGTGTTCAGCCCGATGACATCCCCCGCCTGCAGCACGCTGGTCTCCCCCGGCTCAAGATAGCGGTTGTTGTACCATGTGCGGTAGTCGCTGGCGCCGTCCGTCACGACCCAGCCATCCTTTTCATAGGAGACGGTAAACTGGTGGTCGCCGACACTGTTGCGGCGCAGCACATACTCACACTGCGCACTGCGGCCGAACCGGTAGGCGCCGGCGGGCAGCGTAATGCGCTGCTTGTTGCGCAGCTCGGTGATCAAAATGACGATCTCACTTGTCATGGCGTTGCCCCCTTACCAGTGGAATACGCCGCCGCAGAGCGGCACAAAGGTAAGCGCCGCACCGCCGAGACGGAGCGTTTCGCCGCCGGTCAGCGGGCTGGGCGCAAGGACCGCCTCCTCCCCGAGGTAGCAAAGCTCCTGCGAGGAGCCGGGCAGCAGCACAAAGCTGTTCTTCTCGGCATCGTAGACGACCACGGCCTGCCGGGCACTCAGGGGGGCATCAGCACTCAGGGTGATCGGCGCACCGGCGTCATCCAGCCCGAGAAAGCTGCGGCCGATGCCAAGGCGCAGGTCGCGGCCCGTGCGGGCCGTCAAGCACCACAAGCCAGCCTGTCACCGGCCCCGCCGGGGCGGCCGCCTGCGCAGCGGCAGCCGGCGGCTCTGCCTCGCCCTCATGGACGATGGCGTGATCCTTCAGCAGATCCGTGTTGCAGTAGGGGCACTCAGGGTATTTGTCGCTGTCATAAAAGTGGCCGTTTGCACATTTGGATAGCTTCATACTAAATAACTCCTTTGGGGCGGTGCGCAGCTGCGCGGAAGATCGCAGGGGTCGATGCGGGCAGCCGTCCCTACAAAACCAGCCGCAGCGTCGTCTTTCCGATGCGCAGCGTATCGTTATTCTGCAGCCGATGCTCGCCGTCTATGCGCTCACCGTTGACATAGACCCTGGCACGGTCCGTCAGGGGCTGCACCAGCAGTGAATCCCCCCTGCACTGAGAGAGGGCGCAGTGCTGGGGAAAAGCTTGCGGTCCGGCAGACAAAAATCGCATTGGGCGGCATCGCTGCCGATGATGAGGCTGCTCTCGACCATGCCGGCCCAGCGGCTCTCGGCAATGGAGGAGCGCTGGCTCCAGAACAGCGTGACCCAGCGGCGCGGCAGGGGCATCCGGTGCCCCGGCCCCGGCCAGCAGATGCTCGGCCTCCGCCTCCTGCTCGGCAGCACGGTCGCGGCGGCGCACCGCCCACCAACTGCCGCAGAGCGTCAGCAGCAGCAGCGCACCAGCACAAGCGGCACCCTGAACCGCGCAAAATAGAACTCCCTGTCCCGCGGCTCAGACGACCACCCGGAAGGCGGTCGTATTGCGGCTGCTGCTGACATTGGCGGCGCTCATCCGGCTGGATACCCGGTTCAGCGCGACGGTATATTCGCCCTTATACAGCGGGTCGATCTGCAGCACCGCCGTGCGGCCGTCCTCCCCGATCTTGACCGAATGGACGCCGACACGCCAGTTCCATATATCCTTGGAGCGTATCTCATACAGCTGGGTCTTGTCGGCATTCTCGTTGATCGGCTGATTGAAGGTCAGCCGCAGCTGGTCGCGGCGCAGCGTTTCCACCCCGGTGACCTGAGGCTTGGCCAGCTTGTGGCCCATGTAGACCGTCTCACGAGAGCTGCGGATAGCGCTGCCCAGCTGCGGCATGGCGAGCGTCAGCGTCTCCAGCCGCTCACCGTACAGGCTTTCGGGGACCTCGGTGCGTATCTCAAGCGCCGTGGCAAAATAGGCATGCTTTTGCCTTCAGCTCATCCCCCCAGCCCGGCCGCCTCGCAGAGAATCAGCCTGCCGCCGGACGCCTGCTGCAGCGTCTCAAAAAGCTGCGGCTTTTCTGTCATTAAATAGACATAGGCGGCCATGCCGATCTGGTCCCCGAAATCGCTGGCCAGCGTGCCGACCAGCGCCATATTCGTCAGCACCTGCCCGGCATCGGTCACGATCATCGCAGCCTTGCGCGGGGCCAGCGCCTGAAAATCACTTTGTATGTCGGTGTAGACCGCCGACACCAGCTGGGCACTATCCATGCGGCCCTCGGCCTGCTGCACGGCACCCAGCGCCTTGTACATCAGCGCTTTGTCGGAGGTCGCGGGCAGCACACACTCGGCCGCACCGGCCGTTGTGTAGAGCAAGCTGGTCGTCCGCGTCCATTGCGTTTATCAGCTTGCGCACGCCGCCCAGCATCGTGTAAAAGTCCGCAGCGGGCAGGTCGGCGCTGTTGTCCAGCGCAAGGATATAGCAGATCGGGTCGCTGGCCACTGCGACAGAGCGCACCTCCAGCCTGCGGTCCCCCAGTGTCAGCTCAGGGCCTGCCGCCTGCACCTTGATCGAGGAATAGGGGTTGCCGTCCCCGTCCAGCGCATAGAAATAGACATCCAGCTCCGGCACATTGACATAGACCTGCTCCATCCGGAAGGTCCCGGCGCCGGTCATGCCGACGGTGGTGTCCGCCGCCGCGCCGTATGCGCAGAGCAATGCCAGCATCAGTGCCAGCGCTGCGCAGATGCCGAGCTTATGCGGTCTCATGGTTGCCTCCTGCTCCTCTTGCGGCCCCGCCGCAGCCCCCGGCGGGCATCGTGCGGCAAGGTCTTATACACCGATCTTTCTGTTCAGCGCGCGCAGGGCCATCACAGCCTTGCGGCGGCGCTTGGGCTGCGGCTTGCCCGGTGCCGCAGCGGGCGCGGGGCAGCGCGTTGTCCAGCTCATCCTCATCCGCCAGCGTAAAGCTGGGCATTACCGGCTTGTGGGGCACCGGCTGGGGCGGGGTTTCCTCGTCCAGAATCGGCTCCCCCTGCTGGCGCAGGATCGGGTAGGAGAAGATCGCACCGGGGATCTCGACCTCCTCATGCGGGTCGCCGGGCTGTTCCTTGGGGTCGGTATCAAAATAATCCGGTGACGGCGTGATGACAGTGTTCGTCCTCGGCTCGGCATCGTCAAGGCCGGGGGCTACCACGCGGTTCGTATCCGGGTCTGCGGGCGCAGGGCTGCGGCTCCGGCTCCGGCTCACTGCCGCGCAGCGCCGAGGCTGCCGCATCGACCTTATTGGCCGAAAGATCGAGCTTCGGCTCGGCATCAGCCTCGGCCAGATCCTCCGTATGGGGACGAGCGGCGCGCTCTGGCTGGCGTAGTCCTGCGTTTTTTGCAGTTCCTCGATCATCTTTGCCAAATAGTCCATCATCTCGCCGCGGGTCTTTTCCATCTCCGAGATGCGGCTCTTGAGGTCCTGCAGCCGCAGCCGGTGGGCGTTCTGGATCTCCCGTGTTTCATCGGTGGCGGATTGGACCATCTTGCGCGCCTGCGCAATGGCCTGCTCGCGCGCCAGCTGGTCGATGGCCTCGGCCTTGAGGTTCGTATCCTGAGGATCTTGTCGGCATCATCGCGGGCCTGCTGGCGGATGCGCGCGGCATCGCCCTCGGCCTCGGCAATGACCTTATCGCGGTCGGCAATGACCTGCTGGCGGGCCTGGTCATGGGCGCGGCCCTTGACCCGCAGCGCAGAGTTTGCCTCCTCACACTGCTCGGTCAGTTCCTTGTTTTCCCGCACAAGGTCGCTGTTTTTCAGGCGCAGCACATCCAGCTGGTTTGTCAGCGAGTGGTTGCGCTCCTTCGCGGTGGAATACTGCGTTTCCAGATTGGTGCGGTAGCTCTGCAGCTTGTCCACCTGCCCGGCCAGCGTTGCATTCTGGGCCGAAAGGTTCTGGTTCTGCATCACAAGGGTCTGGGCATGACGGCGCAGGGCGTCATTCTCCCTGCCGGACGGTGCGCAGCTCGGCGGCCGCCGCTGCAAGGTGCTGCTCATAATCGGCACAAAGCTCCCGCATTGCCTGACGCACATCGTCCGGCTCATACCCGCCGAAGCGCGCCTTGCGCATGCCGCTCTGCTCTATGTAGTTGTCGATGTCGATTTTGGGCATTGGTGATTTCTCCCAAGTAAAAATTTACATATACTCGATTTTATTATATGCCATAGGGCGGCGTAAAGCAGAGAAAAGCGCAAAAAGCCTTCCCCTGCGGGGAAGGTGCCCTGCGGTGCGGCAGCAGCCCACTCATGCAGCTGCCGGACCGCCCCCCTCATCAGTCAGCGGGCGGAACCGCTGACAGCCCCCCTTGGGGAAGCCTTTCAAACACAAAAACCGCCCGCTCCACTGCGAGCGGGCGGCGACGCTTTTTAATGGTTCAGTTCAAATCAAGCGTTAGCCTGAGAAGCAGCAACAGCACAGGCGACAGTCATGCCGACCATCGGGTTGTTGCCGGCGCCGATCAGACCCATCATCTCAACGTGAGCCGGGACGGAGGAGGAGCCAGCGAACTGGGCATCACCGTGCATACGGCCCATGGAGTCGGTCAGACCATAGGAAGCGGGGGCCTGCAGCGACGTTGTCGGGGTGCAGGGTACGGCCCGTGCCGCCGCCAGAGGCCACGGAGAAGTACTTCTTGCCGTTCTCGTTGGCCCACTTCTTGTAGGTGCCGGCAACCAGATGCTGGAAGCGGGTGGGGTTGGTAGAGTTACCGGTGATGGAAACCTCAACGCCCTCGGCCTTCATGATGGCAACACCCTCCAGAACGTCGTTGGCGCCGTAGCACTTGACAGCAGCGCGCTCGCCGTCGGAGTAAGGAATGGTCTCGACGACCTTCAGCTCGCCGGTGGCGAAGTCATAGTCGGTCTTGACATAGGTGAAGCCGTTGATACGGCTGATGATCTGGGCAGCGTCCTTGCCCAGGCCGTTCAGGATGACGCGCAGGGGCTTCCTTGCGGACCTTATTGGCGGTACGGGCAATGCCGATAGCGCCCTCAGCGGCGGCGAAGGACTCGTGGCCGGCGAGGAAGGCGAAGCAATGGGTGTCCTCATGCAGCAGCATAGCGCCGAGGTTGCCGTGGCCCAGACCGACCTTGCGCTGCTCAGCGACAGAGCCGGGGATGGTGAAGGCCTCGAGGCCCTCGCCGATGGCGGCGGCGCAGTCAGCAGCGCTCTTCAGGCCGCGCTTGACGGCGATGGCGGTGCCGAGGGTGTATGCCCAGACAGCGTTGTCGAAGCAGATGGGCTGGATGCCGCGGATGATCTTATCGCAGTCGATGCCCTTGGCCAGCAGCATCATCGTTGCAGGCGTCGAGGCTCTCGAGACCGTTGGCCTTGAGGCAAGCCTCGATCTTGGGCATACGGCGATTCTGGGATTCAAAAGTTGCCATAATCTATGTTCCTCCCTCTCTTATTCTTCACGCGGGTCGATGTACTTGACAGCGCCCTGCTCGGCAGAGAAGCGGCCGTAGGTGCCGATGTTCTTCTCGTAGGCTTCCTTCGGGTCCTTGCCGTGACGGATGTCCTCCATCATCTTGCCCAGACGGACGAACTGATAGCCGATGACCTGATTGTCCTTGTCCAGAGCGGTCTTGAGGATGTAGCCCTCGGTCAGCCCAGATAGCGGACGCCCTTGGCCTTGGTGGAAAAAAATGGTACCGGTCATGGAACGCAGGCCCTTGCCCAGGTCATCCAGACCAGCGCCGACAGGCAGGCCGTTCTCAGAGAAAGCGGTCTGGCTGCGGCCGTAGACGATCTGCAGGAACAGCTCACGCATGGCGACGTTGATGGCATCGCAGACGAGGTCGGTGTTCAGAGCCTCCAGAATGGTCTTGCCGGGCAGGATCTCACCAGCCATAGCGGCGGAGTGGGTCATGCCGGAGCAGCCGATGGTCTCAACGAGGGGCCTCCTCGATGATGCCGTTCTTGATGTTCAGGCTCAGCTTGCAGGTACCCTGCTGGGGGAGCACACCAGCCCACACCATGGGTGTAGCCGCTGATATCCTCAATTTTATACGCCTTGACCCACTGGCCCCTCTTCGGGGATGGGCGCGGGACCGTGCTTGGGTCCTTTTGTGATCGGGCACATTGCGTTGACCTGTGCGGAGTATTCGATCATAATTTTCTCTCCTTTGCATATTGTTAGGCTTTTTCACAGCTATCTTTATTATAAATGGTCGAATCCTGTTTTTCAAGATGTTAGTTTAAGCTAACCTTTGGTTTTTTGGCATTTTTTCTGTAGCCGGACATACTGCGCGGCGGACGGGCATTTGGAGCAATAAAAAAGCCTCCCTTTGACAAGGGAGGCTTTTCTCAAAAAACAAAACCCAAAGATCACCCGCGAGGCTGCACCGCAGGCCGCCATCATCACAATGCCTGCCGCGATCGGCGGCAGCCACTGCCGCACCAGTCCGGGGCTGCTCCGCCGGTGCTGCAGCCTTCTGCTTTCTTGGCGTGCCTTGCCGGTTTTTCCTGCACGGCAGCCTCCTCCGGCGGCAGGCAGAACACCTGCAAAAGCGCGAACAGCAGCATGATCTCGGGGAAGATCATCGAGACGCGGATCGAGATGACCCGCGTGGGCCAGATAGCTGACGAGTGCCAGCGTGACCGGGGGCCACGCCGAGTTTTGCGCCGTTTGCGCAGGTGCGCCGCCAAAACCACAGCCACGCTGCCAGTCCCACAACACCGGTGGTCAGCAGCAGCTCGAGATACTCATTGTGCGCAGCATAAAGGTCTTCATCCGGTCGGTGATGTCCGCCCCGGCCCAGTTGCCACCGCCGTGTGCATCATGCAGGGGCCGACCCCGGCAGCTTGCGCCAGAGCGGCTGCGCCAGCCAGCTTGCCGCCGTGATCCGCCAGGCCGTGCCGCGGTAGGTGCTCCCCCAATCATCGTTGATAAACCAGCACCTCATCCAGCCGACCGAGGCTTGGAAAGCCGGCCAGAGGTTTTGCCAGCAGAAAACAGTACCGCCGCCGTGGCCACGACTGCCGCCGCCACGCAGCGCCCCCAGCAGCGGCACCTCCCCG
>VOFK01000425.1_pt1 | contig 16000 bp, 34 predicted proteins | sample 5384121 | NCBI WGS metagenome assembly VOFK01 (sample SAMN12384730, study PRJNA508395) | human gut metagenome | isolation source: healthy gut J | host: Homo sapiens
TTCAGTTACGTATTGCTAAGCCGGAAAATGTGATTGTTTATGGTAACTCCAGCCTGAATATCATGTATGATCAGGTTGCCCGTGCAGAAATGTTTGGTATTTGTGGCAACACTCCATGGTGTAAGCTCGATAAGGTAAAATTCCTCTGCCCGGTTCCGGGATATGACAGACATTTTTGCCATCACAGAGACATTCGGTATCGAGATGATCAACATCCCAATGACAGAGAATGGACCGGATATGGATCTGGTAGAAAATATGTGAATAACGATGAGACGGTAAAAAGGAATCTGGTGTGTGCCGAAATATTCCAATCCACAGGGTGTGGTCTATTCGGATGAGACGGTCCCGCAGATTTGCAGCCTTAAAGCCGGCAGCCGCAGATTTCCGTATTTTTTCTGGGATAATGCCTATGTGGTACATCATCTCTACAAAGAGGACCAGGCACAGATTCTGGATATTTTAGAGGAGTGCAAAAAAAGCAGGAAATCCGGATATGGTATTTGAATTCTGTTCTACCAGCAAAAGTCAGCTTCCCGGGTTCCGGTATTGCAGCAATCGCTTCCTCAGAGGCAAACATTGCGGATATCAAGAAGCGTCTGACGATTCAGACCATTGGCCATGATAAGATTAACCAGCTGCGTCATGTGAAGTTTTTTAAGAATGTTGATGGCATCAAGGCACATATGGAAAAACAGGCAGATCTGATTCGTCCGAAATTTGAGCTTGTTGAGAAGATTTTTTCCGATGAACTGGCATCCCGCGGAATCGGTACATGGATGCATCCGCTTGGAGGATATTTTATTTCCTTCGAGGCACCGGAAGGATGCGCAAAGGAGATTGTTTCAAAGTGTAAAGAGGCAGGGGGTGGTACTGACCGGTGCGGGTTCTCCGTTCCCTTACAAAAAAGATCCGAAGGATTCTGTCATCCGTATTGCACCGACGTATCCGTCACTTGCCGAACTTGAGCAGGCAGCAAATGTATTTGTTGTTGTGGTACGCATGGTTGCAGCAAGAAAAATTTCTGGCAGAAAAAATAGAGTGAATGACTAAGGTAAAAGCAAAAAGAAGGGCTTCCCGGTGCGGAAGTCCTTTTTAGTACCAAAGAACTATTTACAAAAACCCAAAAAACGGTATAGTAAAAATATCTTTTTTTTCAGTACGGCAATGCATGTGATGCAATCGCCACATTTTTTGTGCCCACAGATATTCTTCTGTGGTTTCCCATAAGAACGTCCTTCATACAGGAGGAAAATGAAAATATGAAAGAAATATTTCAGGAATATGGCGGTATTTTAATTACCGTGGTAGCGATTCTTTGCAGTGATCCTTGTCATTACAGCAGTTGTGGGAACGGATACAAGCGGACCGATCGGAAGTGCGTTTCAGACACTGGTGAAAAATTTTATTGACCAGGCGAACAAAAAATACCGGTCTGCCGACACCCTAAGGAGGCTGTATGGAACTTGAAAAGAGTATTTCGGTCCATTGTGGAAATATATTGCGAACGAAGAGATCACAGATGTCGATTACAATGGGCGGGAGATCTGGCTGACCAATATCTATAACGAACGTTACCGGGTGAATCAGGCGTATGTGGATGAGAATATGACTTTGGCATTTGTAGAACAGTTTACCCAGCGGATTGCAAATGTGGTCAGTCAGCAGTTTAACAAGCAGAATCCGGAGCTGGAGGCAGAAACCAGTGAGCTGCGGGTGACAGTTCTGCATGAGTCGATCGCACGTTCCGGGCGCAGTATCAGCATCCGGGAAAACACCGCCGGTCATTCGGCTGACAGCAGAAAAGGCACTGCAGGAACAGTATTGCAGCAGGGATATTCTTGCAGTACTGGTCAATTGCGTGCTGACGAAAATGAATCTGATTTTTTGCGGGATGCCGGGAATTGGAAAGACGGAGTGTGTAAAAAATTTTTTTCCCAGTATGTTCCGGGAAATGAGCGTGTCATCACAATCGAAGATACCATGGAGATCCGGTATTCCGCAACGAATCCGGGGAAAGACTGTATTGAGATGCGGGTCAATGACCGGTTTGATTATGCGGATGCGATCAAGGCAAGCCTGCGGTTAAATCCTAAATGGATCATGCTCTCGGAGGCGCGTTCCAAGGAGGTGAAATACCTTTTTGGAAGGGTGGTCAACGGGAGTAAGGGGAATGACCACCCTGCATACGGACGATGTCCGGAATATCCCGGACCGGATTTTAAATATGCTTGAAACGCGTGTGGATGCGGATGACCGTCTGGAAAACGATATTTATCAGGCAATGGATGTCGGGGTTTTGATCCGAAAGAAAAAGAACAGGGGCCGGTCAGGTGTACCGTTATATTGACCAGGTATGTTTTTTGACAGAGAAGGCCAAAAAACAAAATTATTATGGCAGTGACCGATGGAAAACTGGTGCTGAAAGAATTTCCGGAATCGCTGTTGCGGCGGTTTAAAAGAGAGGGAGTTGACAACCCGCTGCTTTGCAGCCTTTTGAACCAGCAGCTTGGAAAGGATGCAGACAGGGAGGTGGAAACATGATTTATCTGGTTGTCCTGTCGGCACTGTATGCGCTGCATCTGCTCTTAAAACTTCACTGGATTACGACGGTTGTCATTGGCGGTTTTCTGCTGCTTCGGATTTCCGGACACCGGAAATGGTACAAAAAAGATCGTATACGAGAGAAAATTTGAGGAGGTATCCGAGTACCTGGATATGCTGTTGTATGCTTTCGTCAAAGAAGAAAAAGTGGAGAGAGCACTGGTGAATGTAGATGCGGCGATGGTGGATGGTCCGATGCGCGGAGTTCTCCAAAACGCCATTGATCATATGCATATGACATTTGATGAAACTGATGTCATGCGGGATTCCCTGCAGATGATCGAACGGGAAAATGCCTGCAGCCGGATAAAAAATGTACATGATTTTATTGTACATGTAGAGATTTACGGAGGAGCAATAGAAAGACCGGTGGAATTGCTTCTGGCGGATAAAAAGAGAGATGGGGAGCAGCGGATTTGTGGTTCTATGAAGGAACGCAGGAAAATGTTTGTGGATATTGTAATGTCAATTGCTGCGTCATTGTTGATATGCGGGATGATTTTATATCTGCCGGTTATGGAAATTGATATCAGTAAAAAATTTGATTTCTCAGGTGCTTACGATTGTAGTTGTGATCCTTGATGATCTGATTTTTACGAGAGCGCAGAAATATCTCGCCATTGACTGGCTGGCCCTGGATGGACATACCGATGAGGCAGATGCAAAGAAAATAGAAGCATATTACCGGTATGATGAGCGAAAAAGAGAAGCGTTTGTCGGTAGTTCTGGCTGTTGTGATGACGGCGGCAGGTGCAGCAGCTGCATATTATTTTGGACATCAGCTGATGACAGCGGCGGCACTGCTTCTGGTTGCTCTGATGGCAAATCAGCACCGGTAGGACGGGCGGTTGCAAAAAAACGCTGGTACGCAGTATCAAGTGTGCATTTCCGGGATGGCTGATGGATATTGTTCTGCTTTTGCAGAGTGAAAACGTTCAGGTTGCTTTGCAGAAATCACAGGAGCATGTTCCGCCGGTGTTGCGACGGGATCTGGATATACTGGTTGGCCAGCTGGAAATGGAACCGGAGTCCGTGCTTCCCTACCATCGGTTTTTGAAAAGCTTTCAGATACCGGAAGTACATTCTGCCATGAGCATGCTCTTTTCCGTTTCCATGGGAAACAGTGGCAGGGCGGACCGGCAGATTGGGGAACTGATTGACCGGAATCTGGAGATGCTGGATGTCGCAGAAAAGGGACGGCTTAAAAATCTGAGCAGTGGAATGTATCTGTTGTTTTTGTAACCGGTATTGACAGCGTCATTAAAACTTCTTGTGGATATGGCAGTGTTTATGATGACATTTCTGTCAGGGGCAGGACTTGGATAAAAGGGAGGAGGATACAAAATGAGCCAGATCATAAAGGCATTCATGGGAGTATTCCTGACTCTTTTTATGGCGGTGACAGCAATGGGAATTCTGGCAGCCTATATGGAAGTGATGAATGCACAGGATATGCAGGCACGGATTGTTGATGAGATCGAAAACAGTGATTTTAATACCGGTGTGGTACAACAGTGTTTTTTGCAGAGTGAGGAAGCCGGATATCAGCTGAAAGTAACATTTTTTAATGAAAATTCCACAGTGGCAACCGTTTCGCAGGTCAGTCAGATACCATATGGAATGGATGGGGTCAATATGGCGAAAGTCGAAATGCAGTTTCCGTTTCAGGTTGCCTTCCTGGGAATTAACAGACAGCATACATTTGTAAGCTATGCAAAGTAAAGGAGAAAATAAGATGGAACAGATCATAGAAGAATATGGAATTGGTGGAATTTTATTTGTGATTGGTACAGGGGTTCTGGCAGGGCTTGGGAAAGTTCTGCAATTGATTGCGGAGGTATAGAATATGGCAGCAGTGGTAAAAGAATACGGCGGTGCGGTACTGGCTGCGGTGGGAGGAGTTGCGTTTTTTTGGCACGCTGGGACAGTTTTTGCTGTCCAGACAGGGGTTGATTATGCAGATGATCGAGGTTTGGGGAAACGGAGGCTGTTGATGAAAAGAACTGATCAGACAATACGCAGGCACGGCAATCGCGGTTGTGACGGCACTGGTATTGATTGCGCTGGTGTCGGAAATGAGCGTGGTTGTGGAAAAGGGAATTCAAAGAGCCGCGCACTGTGTGAAACAGACACGGCAGTGTTTGAAGGGTACTGGAGGAGTCGATGAAAAACATAATATTAGGAATACTGGGCTGTATGGTTGCGGTTTATACAATCGTTTCCTGTCTGAGTATCTACAGTATTTCCACAAGAAAAAAATGAAATGGAAAACTGTATTTCTCAGGTACTTAAATATCATCTGAACCGGTATTATGCGACCGGAGTGCCGGACATGGAAGTTGAGGCATTTGTCCGGCAGGAAATCCGGCAGCAGCTGCATACGGCATCAAGGGTTTCCATTGATGTAAAAAAGCTGTGATATGGTTTCGGGTGTTATTTCAGTACGGGTAACAGAGGATTTTGTACTTCCGGGAGGATTTCATAAGTCCATAGCATGCGATAAAACGATACTGGTAGAGACGGAAGTAATCGAAGAGGAAACAGAGACAGAAGAAATATGGCCGCAAGAGGAGAAGGTATGAATAGAAAAAAGGGAAAACTGACAACCAAAGGAAAACATGCAGTGATCCTGACACTGACAATTGTGGCATGTGTGACCGCAATGCTGTTTTCCCCTGTTATTATCTGTGCTGTGTGACGGAGAATATGTATCTTCTGCAGCGCATGCAGGAGATATTTCACATCCTACCTCATAACAGGAAAACAGAGACAGGATACGGATCTGTTGACACCGCAATGGCTGTATTACCAGAGCGATGGAAGCGTTACTGACCGTAATATCAAAAAAAGAAATGGATGTTCTGATGCGTAAAGTGGATACCAAGGGAAAGCTCGGGGGGAAAGGAATTGGACAGGCTGATAAAAAGAATTTTTGCAAAAAAAAGGACTGTCCGGTCAGGCAAATCACTATGCAGGAGAAAGCGGTGTGTGTATTTCCGTCGGAAAAGGAACTTCCGGATTATACAAAAACACTTGCAAAAAAAGAGAGAAGATATATCAGTTTATCGGGGGTATATACCGGGGGACAGCAGGATGAAAACGGAAGATTATTATGTGAATACTGGGAGGTGGCAATCGGTTAATGGAAAAAAGATAAAAATTGTGGTGTTCGGGATGGTCGTGGCATTGCTGGTGACATTTCTTCCGTTCAGACAGACAGAAATTTATGCTGGAATATCAGAAAATGCATACAGTTATTATCAGGAGTATGGAAATAATGTATGCTTTTTCCCGTTCTCGGAAACCGATGGGATGATCTATTATGCCAACAAAGCAAATATGGCAAGTTCGAATATCCGCTATCGGACAATCGGATGGAAGTTGTCGGTAAAGCGATTCTTCCGGGAAAAAACTGCAGACGATGTATTTTAAACTTGGCGGAAACTATATGTATGCGGTTCATTGTGTCAGAAAAGGTGGTGCAGAATATAATCTGTATGCGCTGACACTGGGAGACCTGAAGGACCGGTTGAATGCAAAGGCAAGTCAGGCATTAAATAAAGGCAAAAGCGTCTATGGTGATGGATGCCTGTATGATTGTGGTAAGGAAAGGAAAAGCGCAGGGAACCATGAATGATCAGGGGCCGGTTTCTGGAAAAGTATATACGACTTATCAGGGAATTTCCGGTGCGGAAAGCTGGAGCAGAGAGTCATACACTTCCTTTCACAATTATTTCCACAAAGAAATTCAGGGATTGTTTTTCTGGGTGGATGCGATTGCAGGAGAAGGGATTGCATCGGTTTCCGGTGGTGGAGAGTATTGTTATGGATACACGGTATGTTTAAAGGCAAAAGCAAAAGAAAGGATATGATTTTGCAGAATGGAGAGGAGATTGTTACGGGGATAGAGAGAAACAGGAATTTTATGTGACAAATGATGTGCGGTGTGTGGCCTATGGACAGAAAAAAGAAACTGCAGATTTTCTTTCACCGGAACAGTTCAAAAGATGATACGGAAATGGATGTGCAGACAATGACGTATGGTTATGGAAAAGTGCCTTTGGAAAATATCGGGTGGAAAACGAAAGGAAAAAAACTGGTTGGATGGGCAATGAAGCCGGATGCAAAAAAGCAGACTTAAAATGTGGGGCAGTGGTAAAGGACAGCTGGATAATCAGATACAGTCCGAAAATTGATCTTTATGGAGTGTGGAAGACGGAGAACACAGATGATCTGACAGACCCTGACCCGACAGACCCTGATCCGACAGGACCTGACCCGGCAGGGACCTGATCCAACAGACCCCTGATCCGGAAACTCCGGGGACTGACAGGGAAGATCCGAAACCGGATTCCGAGATCCCGATCCGGTAAAACCGAAAGATCTGGATGAAAAGATTTTCCGAGGGGAAAGATTATTTCGTTTCATTGCCGGTTTATCAGCAAAAAATATTTTGAGGATGCCGGACGGAATCTGATTCCAAAAAGAAAGGGGAGGTCTTGCCGGAGATTCGAAATGGATCACGGATGATTCTCTTCGTGTGTGGCTTCGACAGCTGCTGGCATAAAAAATGAGGGCTGCCAAAGCAGCCCTCAGAATTTACGGATTATTCTTCAGACTTTTGTTCGGAACTTGTTTCCTCCAGCGGCTCCGGAAGCCGGATATAAATCCGTTCGATTCTGTTTTTTTCCATCCGGTCAATACGGAGAAGAATATTATTATCTGTTAAAATGATTTCGTTTTTTTTTTCCGGCAGATGATCGAGAAGACCCAGACAATATCCTCCTATGGTGTCATAATCATCCGAAGTAAAGTGCAGGGAAAGCGCTTCACTGACATCGTTGAGATTGGCGGAACCAAGTACATAGAATTCGCGATCACTGATCCGGGTGATATCGTCTTCTTCATCGGCATCATATTCATCACGGATTTCCCCTACAATTTCTTCCAACAGGTCTTCTAAAGCAATGAGTCCTGCGGTTACTCCGTATTCGTCCAGCACAATCGCAAGAGAAATGGAGGATTTACGCATTTCCAGAAACAGATCTGCAGTATTTTTTTTGTGCTCATATGTAAAATATGGCTCCCGCAGAAGGTTTCGTACGGAAAATTCCGGGGTATCATTTTGTAACAGGAAGTCTTTCATGTTGATGATTCCGATTACATTGTCGGTCGAGTCTTCATAAACAGGAAGGCGTGTAAACATATCCTGACGGAAGATATCAAGTACTTCCTGATAGGTGGCATCTGCCTGAACAAAGGTCATATCGATTCGCGGAACCATGATCTCCTTGGCTTCTGCATCACCGAAATCAAAGAGGTTATGAATCATATCCGTTCTTCATGTTCGATGACACCATTTTCCTGACTTACGTCCACGATAGTGCGGAGTTCTTCTTCTGTCATCTTTTTCTGTGCATCTTTGATATTGACATGCAGCAGAAACATCAGTCCGAGAGAGAGCTTGTTGATGATAAAAATAACAGGAGTAAAGTATTTTCATCAGAAATCCAATCGGAGCGGCCGCTGTCAAAGACATAGAATCTGCTTTGATGGTTGCCATGGTTTTTGGTGTTACTTCACCAAAGATCAGTATCAGAAATGTAAGAATACCTGTGGCAATTCCCGCACCCGTGTTTCCAAAAAGATGGATGGCAAGGGATGTTGAAATGGAAGATGCCGAAAGATTTACAATATTGTTTCCGATCAGAATGGCAGATAACATTTTTCCCGGATTTCCGGTTACATGCAATACCCGTGCAGCGCGTTTATCGCCATTGTCTGCAAGGGTACGCATACGAATCTGGTTTACGGTTGTAAGAGCTGTCTCTGACGACGAAAAAAAACGCTGACAGACACAGCAGGATAATTATTGCAATTAATTGACCTGTCTCACTGGGGCCCAATAAAATTCACCTCAAATTATATTTATTATGATTTATTTATTATCATCGGTACTATAGTTTGGAGCTTCTTTTGTGATATGAATGTCATGTGGATGGCTCTCACGTAAGGAAGCAGCGGAAATCTTGACAAATTTACCTCTTTCCTTGAGATCCTCAATGGTAGGACATCCGCAGTAACCCATACCGGAACGGATACCGCCGACCAGCTGGAAAACAGTGTCCTCCACATTGCCCTTGTAAGCCACTCGTCCTTCGACACCTTCCGGTACCAGTTTCTTAGCATCCTGCTGGAAATAACGATCTTTACTACCGTTTTCCATAGCTGCAATAGATCCCATACCTCTATATACTTTATATTTTCTTCCCTGGAATAATTCAAATGTACCAGGTGCTTCATCACATCCTGCAAACATTGAACCCATCATACATACGTTAGCACCGGCTGCAATAGCCTTTGTCATATCTCCGGAGTATTTGATACCACCTCATCGGCGATGACAGGGATGCCGCTCTGTTTTGCAACTTCATAGCAGTCCATGATTGCGGAGATCTGTGGAACACCGATACCGGCAACGATACGTGTGGTACAGATAGAACCAGGTCCGATACCAACTTTAACTGCATCAGCTCCGGCATCAATCAGTGCCTGTGCAGCAGCACCGGTTGCAATGTTTCCGGCGATAACCTGCAGATCCGGGTATTTTGCCTTGATCTTCTTTACGGCTTCCAGAATGTTTTTGGAATGACCGTGTGCGGAATCGACAACGATGACATCGACATGGGCAGCAACCAGGGCATCGACACGCTCCATCATGTTTCCGGTGATACCGACAGCTGCACCGCAAAGCAGACGTCCCTGCTCATCCTTTGCAGAAAGCGGATACTTGATCTGTTTTTCAATATCCTTGATGGTGATCAGACCCTTTAAGTTGAAGTCCTTGTCAACAATCGGAAGTTTTTTCTTTTCTGGCTTTTGCAAGAATCTTTTTTTTGGCTTCTTCTAAGGTAATTCCTTCCGGAGCGGTGATCAGGCCTTCGCTGGTCATGGACTCTTTGATCTTCTTGGAGAAGTCTGTCTCGAACTTCAGATCACGGTTGGTGATGATGCCGACCAGACGACCGTTCTCTGTGATCGGCACACCGGAAATACGAAATTTTGCCATCAGGTTGTCAGCATCCTGTAATGTATTGTCTGGAGATAAATAAAATGGATCTGTGATAACGCCGTTCTCTGAACGTTTTACCTTGTCTACTTCTTCAGCCTGTGCCTCAATAGACATATTCTTGTGAATAATTCCGATACCACCCTGTCTAGCCATGGCAATCGCCATTTTTGACTCCGTAACGGTATCCATGGCTGCACTCATCATAGGAATGTTCAGTACGATCTTCTTTGTCAGATGTGTCTTCAGATCGATCAGGTTTGGTGTAACCTCAGAATACTGAGGAACCAGAAGAACGTCATCAAATGTAATTCCTTCTCGCCGATAATAGTTCCCATTTTTTCTAAAATCCTCGCTTTCTTCTATTATATGTAGTTTGTATGTAATTTTTGTGTAACGTCTGTTATCGTCCAAAAACACCTATTATGTACAATAACAATTTTAATGATGATAGCAAAATAATGGATTGCTGTCAAGTAAAAATTATGTTATGATAGCGGAGAAACAGCATAAACAGTGAAGATATACAACAATAAGGGCAAGGGAGCCTCAGCAGGGTCTTTTCTATGCCCATTTTTTGAAAAGAGGACAAAATCGGATGGAATTCAGACCATGTATTGATATTCACAACGGAAAGGTAAAACAGATTGTCGGAAGCAGTCTGCGGGATGCCGGAGATCAGGCAAGTGAAAAATTTTGTCTCGGGCAGGATGCACCGTTTTATGCACGGATGTATCAGAGCCGGGGAATTCGCGGCGGACATATCATTTTACTGAATGCAAAAGACAGCCCTTATTATGAGGAAACCAAAAATCAGGCGCTGGCGGCTCTGCGTGCCTATCCGGGGGATTGCAGGTCGGCGGAGGAATTACCGATGCCAATGCGTCCGAATTTTCTGGAAGCTGGCGCATCTGCAGTGATTGTGACTTCGTTTGTTTTCCGGGACGGACGGATTGACTATGATTGTCTGAACCGGCTGGAACAGGCCGTGGGGAAAGGAACACCTGGTACTTGATCTGTCGTGCAGATACCGGGCAGATGCAGAAGAACCGGGCTATTATATCGTAACGGACCGCTGGCAGAAATTTACCACAGAGCGTGTGACGAATGAACTTCTGGAAAAACTGAGTTCCCGGTGCAGCGAGTTTCTGGTGCATGCCGTGGATGTGGAAGGAAAATCCGGTGGAATTGAAAAACCCCTGGCACAGTTTCTGGGAGACTGGGGAAAAATTCCGATCACCTATGCCGGAGGCGTTCACAGTTTTAAAGATCTGGAAGAAATTTCACAGCTTGGAAGAAACCGGCTGAACGTCACCATTGGAAGTGCGCTGGATCTGTTTGGCGGTCCGATGTCTTATGAACAGGTATTAACATATATCAGCAAATGTAACGCAGAAAAAGGAGAAAAGTATATGAGCAGATATACCAAGGAAGATATTTTCAAAATTGTGGAAGAAGAGGATGTGGAATTTATCCGGCTGCAGTTCACGGATATTTTCGGAACATTAAAGAATGTAGCAATTACATCCAGTCAGCTGGAGAAAGCATTGAATAACAAGTGTATGTTTGATGGTTCTGCCATCGATGGTTTTGCCCGGATCGAGGAATCTGACATGTATCTGTACCCGGATCTTGATACATTTACCATTTTCCCATGGCGCCCCGCAGCAGGGAAAAGTAGCACGTATTATCTGTGATATTTATTGTGCAGACAAAACACCGTTTACGGGGGACTCCCGTTATATCTTAAAACGTCAGATTGAGGAAGCAAAAAAACCTTGGATATACATTTAATGTAGGAATCGGAGTGTGAATTTTTCCTGTTTAATCAGGATGAGGATGGACAGCCGACAACACTTTCCCACGAAAAAGCCGGATATTTTGATCTCTCATGGGTAGACCTGGGAGAAAATGCCAGACGTGATATGGTGCTGACACTTGAAGATATGGGGTATGAGATCGAAGCTTCCCACCATGAGGTAGCACCCGCACAGCATGAGATTGACTTTAAGTATGATGAGGCACTGCAGACGGCAGATAATATCATGACATTCAAGCTTGCGGTAAAGACCATTGCAAAGCGGCACGGCATGTTTGCAAGCTTTATGCCAAAGCCGAAGTTCGGGGTGAACGGTTCCGGTATGCATATCAATATGTCCCTGTCCAAAGACGGACATAATATTTTCCACGATCCGGATGGAAAAAATGGGCCTGAGTAAAGAAGCCTATTATTTTATTGGCGGTATCATGAAGCACATGAAAGGTGTGACTCTTATCATGAATCCGCTGGTAAATTCCTATAAGCGGCTGGTACCTGGATATGAGGCACCATGTTATATTGCATGGTCTGCGACAAACCGCAGCCCGCTCATCCGTATTCCTGCTTCCCGGGGAGGAAACCCGTGTGGAACTGCGAAGCCCGGACCCGGCAGCCAATCCGTATCTGGCCCTTGCGGTATGTCTTGCAGCCGGAATTGACGGTATCAGAAATAAAATTGAGCCACCGGAAGAAGTGCCGGAAAATGTCTATGAACTGAAGGAGAAAGAAAAAAGCAAGCAGAGGAATCGAGTCGCTTCCGGCCGATCTTCATGCGGCCATCTGTGAATTGCAGAAAGATGCTTTTTAATAAAAGAAGTGCTTGGAGAACATATCAGCAGCAAACTGATCGAGGCAAAAGAGGCAGAATGGATGCAGTACCGTACACAGGTAACCGGCTGGGAGATCGAAGAAGAGTATCTGTATAAGATTTAACGGGAGATCGGATCGTGAGTAACATTTAATTGCCTTTTCGAAACCGGAAGTGGCAGCGGGCATAAAAAAAATATTGCCACAGAGTGGGTATTCCGTGCAGGCAGTCTGTACTACCGGTGCGCAGGCACTGGCAAGCGTAAACAATCTGGAGTGTGGAATACTGATCTGCGGATGCCGGTTTATGGATATGATGTATATGGAAATTCACGATTATCTGCCACCGGAGTTTCAGATGCTTCTGATCGCTTCTCCGTCTTCCATTCAGAGAGAGAGGTAAGCAATCTGGTCTGTCTTTCCATGCCGATGAAAGTGCATGAACTGTTGCAGACAATTGAAATGATGGAGGGAGATATCCAGAGGCGCAGAAGGAGAATGCGGCGGCAGCCGAAACACCGTTCGCAGGAGGATCAGCAGATCATTCGCAAGGCAAAGGAACTCCTTATGGCACGAAACTCTTTTACGGAAGAGGAAGCACATAAATATATTCAGAAAAGAAGTATGGACAACGGAACCGGTCTGGTCGAGGTGGCACAGATGATCTTAAGTCTTCTGCAGGAAGGGTAGGGATCTTATCTGGCTTTTTTGGCTGGTCTTTACATTAAAAGAAGAAAATGTTAAAGTGATACTGATGGAAAATTAGAGAAGGAGAACGAAATTATGTTTCATGTAAATGAGAATTATCAGAAGCTGCCGGGCAGCTATTTATTCAGCACAATTGAAAAAAAAAGTAAATGCATATCAGGAGGCAAATCCGGACAAGAACATTATCCGTCTGGGGAATCGGTGATGTTACACAGCCACTGGCTCCTGCAATTATTGAAGCTATGCATAAAGCGGTAGATGAGATGGGACATGCGGAGACATTCCACGGATATGCACCGGATCTGGGATATGAATTTTTGCGCAAGGCAATCGCAGAGAACGATTATGCAGCAAGAGGCTGTGAGGTTGCAGCAGATGAAATTTTTGTATCGGACGGAGCAAAGAGTGATTCCGGAAACATTCAGGAGATTTTTGCGCAGGATAATAAGATTGCTGTCTGTGATCCTGTCTATCCGGTTTATGTGGATTCCAACGTTATGGCTGGAAGAACCGGTACTTACGACAAGGAGACCGGCACATGGAGCGATGTCATTTACATGCCATGTACAGCAGAAAATCATTTCGTACCGGAGTTTCCTAAGAAGACACCGGACATAATCTATCTGTGTCTGCCGAATAACCCGACCGGAACAACGCATTACAAAGGATCAGTTGCAGGAATGGGTGGACTATGCCAATAAAGTTGGCGCCGTAATCATTTATGATGCCGCTTATGAGGCGTATATCAGCGAGGACAATGTGGCACATTCTATTTATGAGTGCAAAGGGTGCAAGAACCTGCGCCATTGAGCTGCACAGTTTCTCAAAGAATGCAGGATTTACCGGTGTTCGTCTTGGATATACCGTAGTTCGAAGGATTTAAAGTGCGGGGAAGTTTCTTTGCACGACATGTGGGCAAGACGTCACGGAACCAAATTCAACGGTGCTCCGTACATTGTGCAGCGTGCCGGCGAGGCTGTTTACTCTCAGGAAGGAAAAGCACAGTTAAAAGAGCAGGTTGCTTACTATATGAATAATGCAAAGACAATTAAGGAAGGATTAAAAGATGCCGGTTATACCGTATTCGGCGGTGTTAATGCACCATATATCTGGTTAAAGACACCGGGTGAGATGACATCCTGGGAGTTCTTTGATTATCTGTTGGAGAATGCAAATGTTGTTGGTACTCCGGGATCCGGTTTTGGACCGAAGCGGAGAAGGATATTTCCGACTGACTGCATTTGGAAATTATGAAAAAAACACCGTAAAAGGCACTGGAGCGTATCAAAGCTCTGTAAAAGAGGGAATATGCGTATGAATCATAACATGAAAAAAAGAGGTCTGGCATTGCTGCTGGCATGCTGCTGTGTTTTTACAGCGGCACCGGTGGCGGTAAAAAAGCGGACAATGTATCCATTTCCACCAATCAGACACCGACCGGCACATACAGCAGCTACACCAAAGCAGAGGTGCTGAAGTCAGATACGGTGGTGTATGATACGCTGTCTACTTCCAATAATGTTCACTTTTATAAATATACTGCGGAAAAAGGCGGATATTTTACTGTAAATCTTGCACAGACAAGCGGAAAAGGAAAGTGGAATTTTTCCGTATATGATGCGGACAATGGAAATCAGGAACTGGAAACAAAACCTCTGGCATCCAATTATACATCCAGAATTTATAACCTCAGACCGGGCAAAAGCGTATATATCAAAGTTGAGCGTGTGAAATCTATGGATATTACCATTTTAGATTATCAGCTGACACAGGATTATCAGTATTCCCTTCAGGTGAAAACAACGGAGAGTGCACAGTGGGAACAGGAAGACAACGATACACCGGCGGCAGCGACAAGTCTGCAGAACGGCACCTGGATCAATGGAAGTTCCTACAAAGCTTCGGATGTGGACTGGTATGAGTATACCATTCCGGAAAACGGATATTTCACATATGATTTTCAGGGGAGGGATCTTCCGCACTCTGGAATCTGTATCTGTATGATGAAAAATATGAATGAACTGCAGAAAGATACCAATACAAGAACCGTATCCTCCGGTAAATATGTCCTTCCAGTGGGAGCAAAAAGTGTATGTGAAAGTCACCTGCTACGGCGTTGGAAACCAGTACAAGATCCGTTCCAATTACTATGCAACGGAAGGCTGGGAAAAAGGAATCCAACGATACCATGGCACTTGCCACGGATCTTACCGCCGGAAAGACACTGCATGGAAGTATCAACAGCAAAAAAGATGTGGATTACTACCGCTACGTTGCCACGGGCAGTGGATATTTCAATTTCAAATTTACAAATGCGGACGGTGGAAACAATCAGTACTGGAAACTTTCCGTATATGATGAGAAAAAGAAGCTGCTTCAGACCGTGGAAACAGAGGATGATCTGCAGATTTCCACTGCAAAGCTCGGTTTCCGGAATGGCAAAGAGATTTACCTGAAGGTAGAACGGAATATCAATGAATTATGCGTGCGGACACGAATACACGGTGACAGTCAATCAGTACAAGGCTGATAACTGGGAACAGGAATCAATGATTCTTTTGCCACAGCTACAACTGTAAAAAAGAATAAGACCTGTAGTGCGAATAATTATGCGGTAAAGGATAAAGATTATTTTGTATATAAGGCTGCAAAGAAGGGAAAGGTGACCATACAGGTAAGCCTTCCTGACAGCGGATACTGGAATGTGTGTGTATATAATCAGAAAAAGAAGCTGGTCAAACAGGAAGATTATGCACAGACCGGACAGAAGTTTACCGTAAAAGCTGCAAAGGGGCAGAAACTCTATGTGATGGTGAAGGCCAGAACAAAATCTGCCGTTGGAAAGACCTATCGTGTCACTGTGAAACAAAAATAAAAGCAAACTATAAAGATTCTGTGAAAAAGAACCGATATCTATAGTAGATACTAACATAGTTTAACCGGAAACAAATGGAATTGACCGGTAGAATTCAAGGAGGATGAGAGTATGGGTG
>VOFK01001492.1_pt1 | contig 15989 bp, 25 predicted proteins | sample 5384121 | NCBI WGS metagenome assembly VOFK01 (sample SAMN12384730, study PRJNA508395) | human gut metagenome | isolation source: healthy gut J | host: Homo sapiens
CCCACCGACAACACCGACAGCGTGTGCCATGCGCTGGCACACGAAAATGACTGTATCCACATCATCACCCAGAAAAACTCCGGCATCTGCGCCGCACGCAACCGCGGGCTGGAGGCGGCGGGCGGTGAGTTCATCGCCTTCTGTGACGATGATGACCAGTTCTGGCAGGGGGCACTGAAGTTGCTTTTTGCAGACCGCCGAGGATACCCACGCGGATATTGTGCGCGGCGGCTATGAGCTTTTGCGTCAGCGCCGGGACGGCGGCTTTGCAGAGCAGCCCCATCCCGCCGGAACAGCCTGCTCAATTGAAATAGGCGAGCCGGGCCGCGGCGGGTACGGCGTGTTTTTGCAAAACAGCGGCCCGCAGTTCGTCTGGAACGCGCTCTACCGCCGCACAGCTCTGCTGGGGCTGCGCTTCAATGAACGGTGCAGCTATGGGCTGGAGGATTTCGTGTTCAATGCCGCCGCGTACCGGCGCATAAGCCGGGCGGTGTACATCCCGCAGGTGGTCTACCGGCATTTTGAAGGCGCACAGAGCACCTCCTGCGCACGCACAACGCAGGCGATGCTGGGGCGCATCCGGGCGTTGGAACCGTGGATGGAGGCCGAGTACCACGCGGCCCCGCTGGTGCGGCCCCGAGGAAATGCAGGCGGGTGGAAAGACCGCCGCGCTCAGGCGGTGACCTTTTTTAATGCACCAGCTGCGGGACGCCCACGCCCCCCGGCGTGCTGCGCCGCAAGGCGTGGCGCACCCTGCGTGAGGTGCTGGCACCCTATCCGGGCGGCCTGCTTGACCTTCTGTATGATGCGAAGCACACGAAAAAACAGACAATCGCACTGCTTTTTATATCAGATGCGGCTGCAAGACCTGTATGATTTGCTGCCGGTCAGAGAGGACTAACTATGAAAACAATTCTTGTTACCGGCGCGGCGGGCTACATCGGCCGCCATGTGGTAAAAAATGCACTGGACCGCGGCTATAAGGTCATCGCGGCGGATTTTCAACTTCAAGGGCGTGGATGAACGCGCCGAATTTTTGTGATGTGCCGCTGTTCAGCGGTGACCCGGATTTATACCGTAAGTTGGGCCGCCCGGATGTCTGCATCCATCTGGCATGGCGGGATGGTTTCCGCCATAACTCCAGCGCCCATATGAAGGATTTGTCCAGCCATGTGGTCTTTCTGAACACCCTGATTGACGGCGGTTTGAAGGACTTGAGTGTTATGGGCACGATGCACGAGGTCGGCTACTGGGGGAGGGCGCTATCAACGAGAGCACCCCCTGCAAGCCGCAGAGCCAGTACGGCATTGCCAAAAACGCCCTGCGCCAGAGTATGATGTTGACCCTTGCAGATTCCCCCTGCAAGCTGCACTGGCTGCGCGCTTACTATATCACCGGGGACGAGGCACACGGCAGCTCGATTTTTGCCAAGATTGCACAGGCAGAGCTGGATGGAAAAAAGACCTTCCCCTTTACCAGCGGCAAAAATCTCTACGATTTCATCGACGTGGACGAACTGGCCAATATGATTGTGGCCGCCAGCGTGCAGGAGGAGATTAACGGCATTATCAACGTCTGCACCGGCAAGCCCATGAGCCTGGCTGACCGCGTGGAGAAGTTCCTGCGCGACAAAAACTATACGATTAAACTGGACTACGGCGCCTTCCCGGACCGCCCCTATGACAGCCCGGGCACCTGGGGCGACCCGGCCAAAATCAACCGGATACTGGCCAATGATACCTACAAACCTCAACAGTAAGGAAAAAACGCAATGAAACGATTGGGCATCTTTTTCTTCTATGAAAAAAATGGCGATGTGGATGATTTCATCACCTACTATCTTGCTGACCTGAATAAGAACCTGACCGATTTGGTCGTTGTCTGCAATGGCAAGCTCAGTGAGCAGGGCCGTGCAGCCTTCTCCCCGCTTTACGGACAATATCATCGTGCGCGAGAACAAGGGTCTGGATGTCTGGGCGTACAAGACGGCGCTTGACTCCTACGGCTGGGCAAGGCTGGCCGAGTTTGACGAGATTGTCATGACGAACTCCACCTTGATGGGCCCGGTGCGCCCGCTGCAGGAAATGTTCGACGCCATGTGGGAAAATCAGGATTTGGATTTCTGGGGCCTCTCCATTCATCACGGCGCACAGTCCAACCCCTTCAAGGGCAAGCACCTGTATGACTATCTGCCGGTGCACATCCAGTCCCATTTCATTGTCTACCGCCAGCGCTTTGTCAGGAGCGCTGAGCTGCAGGCCTATTGGGACAATATGCCGATGATTGAAAGCTACACCGACTCCGTGCAGCGGTATGAGGCGGTTTTCACCAAGCAGTTTGAGGATAAGGGCTTCGTGGGATGTTTACGTCAAGACCGACGATTTGAAGGACTTTACAGACTATCCGCTGATTGTCTGCCCGACACTTTTGCTGCGTGAGAAGAAATGCCCGCTTTTCAAGCGCCGCAGCTTTATGCACGAGCTGGAGGCCTATCTCAACGATACGGCGGGGGGAGCCGGTGCAGGAGCTGTATGACTATCTGCGCACCGAGACGGACTATCCCATTGACCTTATCTGGAAGAATATGATCCGCACGATGCACCCGCATGATTTCACCCGCAATCTGGCGCTGACCCGCATCATTGCGCCCACCGTGCAGGATACCGCTATGGTGCAGGACATTCGCAAGAACCGCCGCATTGCGCTGGCGATGCACCTGTATTTTATGGATATGCTGGATTCCAGCAAGGCATTTGCTGCCAAATTCCGCCGGAGACGGATGTTTTCATCTCGACCAGCAGCGCCGACAAAAAGCCGCAGATTGAAGCCGCTTTTGGGATTTGCGGGTGCACAGCGTCACCGTGACTGTGGTGGAAAAATCAGGGGCCGCGATGTGGCCGCCTTCCTCTGTGATTTGGCCCCAACTGCGGGAATATGACTATGCCTGCTTTATGCACGATAAAAAGCCATCCAGACAAAGCCCGGCAGCGTGGGTGCCAGCTTCGGCTATGTCTGCAATGAGAACGTCTGCAAGAACGCCGCCCATGTGCTGAACGTGCTGTGCGAGTTTGAAAAAGACCCGTATCTCGGCATCCTCTGCCCGCCGTTCCCGACCCACGGCGTGTATTTTATGAATATGAGCTCCGGCGGCTGGGGCCCGAACTTTGAGAACACCAAAAAGCTGATGAAGGAGCTGGGGGTGGACGTGCCCATCAGCGGTGAAAAATCGCCGATTGCGCCCCTACGGCAGTGTGTTCTGGTTCCGCCCCCAAAGGCGCTGGCCCCGCTGTTTGACCATGGCTGGAAGCATACGGATTTCCCGCCGGAGCCGCTGCCGCAGGACGGCACCATCAGCCACGCCATTGAGCGTGTCTATCCGTTTGTGGCGCAGGGGCAGGCTACTACCCGGCGGTGGTTATGAGCCAGAATTACGCCGTGACCCGCAATGATACAATGCAGGCCTACGCCAACGGTCTGATTCGCCCGCTGGCCCGCGTCTTTGAGTGCACGACCTTCTATAACGCCAGCAGCTCGGCGGTGGATTTTGCCTGCAAAAAGCACCACCTGTTCAGCCATTACGGCCCGTATTCGGCCAGCAAACGCCGCCATGCGCGCAACTGGCTGCGGGATAATCTGCCCGCGGGCTCTTATAAAGTGATTATCAGCACAAAGCGCGCCATCCTTGGCCCGCACCACGGCCCTATGAGGACTGACACGCCGATGAAACGACTGGTCATCTATTTTCATTATGACCCGGCAGGCCGCATTGACACAGCCTGCCGCGTTGCTGTGCAGGCAATGCAGAAATATGCAAGGGTCATCTTTGTCACAAACGGTACGCTGAACCCGGCAGACCGCGTCTGGGTGCGCCAGTCCGGCGCAGGGCGTATCGAGAGAGAAAACACCGGCTTCGATGTCGGTGCCTACCGGGAGGCGCTGCTCTCACTTGGCCGCGAGGAGCTGGCCGGGTATGAGGAAGTCATCCTGATGAACTATACGCTGGCGGGTCCGGTCTGCACGCTGGAGCCGATGCTGGCGGCGATGGACGCCCGCCTGGAGCTGGATTTCTGGGGGCTGACACGCCACTACGCGATGAAAAGCGCACGGTTCGGCGGCAATGTGCCGGAGCATATCCAGTCACATTTTCTCGCCCTGCGCCCGCGGCTTTTCAACAGTGAGGATTTCTGGCGCTACTGGCAGGAAATGAAGCTGCCGGAAAGCTATGAGCAGTCGGTCATCTGCCACGAAACGCGGTTTACACCGTACTTTGCTGCCAAGGGCTATGTCTGGGATACCTATGTGCAGACGGACGATATGAAGGACATCTTTGTCAATCCCATTATGGCCTGCCCGAGGGAACTGCTGCAGAACCGCGGCTGCCCGTTTTTCAAGCGGCGCAGTCTTTTCACGCCCTATGCGGACGAGCTGCGTCGCACGGACGGTATGGCGGCGCGGGAGCTGTGCGGGTATATCCAGTCAGAGACGGATTTCCCGCTGGATTTGCTGGTGGTATCGCTGCTGAAAACGCAGCCGCTGGCGGCGCTGGCACAAAATTTGCATTGGCGCTATCTTGTGGAAAAACGGCATACTGCACCGGCCGACCCTGCCGCGCTGGGGCTAAAGCTCATCCGCTATGAGCTGCCCGCCGCGGACCCGGTGACAGACTGGTACAACCAGCAGGCCGCCGCCGAGGCGGATGCTCTGCTGGGCGAGGCCGCCGCGTGGTTTGAAAAAGAGCCGCTCCTGGGCATCCTGAGCCCCTCGGTGCCGCTGTATGCAGGCTGTACGGCAGCCCGCCGCGCACAGTGGCTGACGGCGCTGCCCGCACTGCGGGAAAAGGCACCTGTCCCGGTGGATGAGGCACCCCTGCCCGCGCCCAACTGCGGTTGGATGCTGGTGCGCGAATCTGCCTTCCCGGACGGAATCCCGGAATGTAAAACGCAGCTGGATGCGTGGCGGCTGGCGCTGACGGCGCAGGAAAACGGTGCGTATGCAGCGCCGTTTGAGACGGCGGCGCAGGCAGTGGCCCGCGCAGATATCCTGAACGCCTACGAAACCGCCGCCGCCCGGCCCGCCGATGTGGCAAAGCAGCTGGGACGGCTTATCAAGCACAGACTGCAAAAATAAAAGGGGAGATACCCAATCAAAAAGCAACGTCTTTTCTATCTGGATTTCATCCGCGCCGTGGCGCTGGCCTGCATCCTGATTGTACATTTCAATGCGACAGTCACCGGGTATTTTACCATGCCGCACAAGCTGTTCACCAGCACTTTGCCGCTGGGCATTTATCTCGGGATTTTGGCTCGTCCTTGTTTTTTTATCGTGTCCGGTGCCTCGCTGGCGCTGACCGTCCCGCTTGACCAGAGCCCGGTGCAGTTTTATAAAAAGCGGGCAAGGGCCGTCTATCCTCTGTTCTGGCTGGCGTGGTTTGTGGTCTTTGCGTTCCGCTTTGTGACAAAGCCCGGCAGCTTCGGCGGGGCAAGGACGGTCACGCTGGTGCTTACCGCACTGGGGCTGGATAACTTTGCGGTGGCTGCGGGCTGGGTCGGCATGGACTTTGCCTGTGTCGGCGAGTGGTTCCTCGGCAGCATTCTGTTTTTATATGCGCTCTTTCCGCTTTTGCAGCGTGCAATGCGCAAGCACCTGGTGCTGACATGGGCGGTGACGCTGGCGGTCTGCATCCCGGTGCACCTGATGGGCTGGGATGCACGGCTTGTGGCGGTGCATATCCCGGAATTTCTGTTTGGTATGACCTTCTTGACCTTGGGCAAAAAGGCGCAGTATCTGCTGGCCCCGGTGCTTCTTCTGGCCGGTGCGGCGGCGCAGCGTCTGGACGGGGAAAATCACCTGTGCGCTGGTCAGCATGGCGGTCTTTATCCTGCTGGCGCTTGCGGCACCGCTGCTCGAGCGCCCGTGGCCCTGCGCGGTGGGGGCACGGCTGGCCAAGATCTCCTACGCGGTTTTTTCTTGTCCACCATATGCTGATTCAGGATATGGCCGCGCACTTTGATTTGGGGGCACTGTCCCGCCGGGACACCGCATTCCTGTTTGTGATTTATCTGGCTGCCACCTTTGCCGCGGCAGAGGCATTGCTCTGGCTGCAAAGAACCCTGCGCACCGCCGTTGCGGCTATGTGCCCCCGGAACAACTGAAACCGACCCGCCGTTTTCACACAAAAAACGGCGGGCATTTTTTTAACAAAGCGGGGGCTATTCCCCCTGTACAAAAACGCCGGTTACGGTATAATAGGTAATAATGTTTTGAAAAAGGAAAGGGGCGTTCCACTGTGTCTGAATTCTCTGTTTCCCTCGCAAAGCTGGCGGAGGAGGCTAACCTGACGATTGCCTATACCCCCTGTGAACTGGATAAAATCCAGGTCACAGCAACGGAGGTGTACCGCCCGGGCATCCTGCTGGCCGGCTACTATGAGAACTTTGACAACAAGCGCATCCAGATTATCGGCCTGACCGAAATGTCCTATCTGGATGAAGCTGTCCACCTCGCTGCGCAACACCCATCTGGAGCTTTGTTCTCCTTCCAGCCGCCCGCCGTTGTGCTGACCCGCGGTATGCAGCCCTTGTCGGAGATGATGCAGTTTGCCAAAGCAGTACGGCGTACCGCTGCTGATGTCCACCGAGATGACCTCGGCCCTGATGGGGCAGCTCATCACGACCCTGAACACCGAGCTTGCACCCCGCATTACCCGACACGGCGTGCTGGTGGAGGTCTACGGCGAGGGCATCCTGATTCTGGGCGACTCCGGCGTCGGCAAGAGCGAAACGGCCATCGAGCTGGTCAAGCGCGGCCACCGTTTGATTGCTGACGATGCCGTTGAGCTGCGCAGGGTATCCTACCGCAAGATTCTGGGCACGGCACCCGCCAACATCCGCCACTTTATTGAGCTGCGCGGCATTGGCATCATCAACGTGGCGCGTGTTTTCGGCATCGGCTCGGTGCGCTCCAGCGTTGAGGTCGAGATGGTAGTTCAGCTCGAACCCTGGGACCGCACAAAGAACTATGACCGCACGGGCCTCGAAACCGAGTATTATGACATCCTCGGCGTCAAGGTGCCCAGTATGCTTATCCCGGTTATGCCGGGCCGTAATCTGGCCGTCATTCTGGAAACGGCGGCCATCAACAACCGCCAGAAGGAGATGGGCTACAATGCAGCCAAGGAGCTGCTGACCCAGCTGGGCCTTCAGGACGATATCACAAAGTAAAAGAGGTATTCCCATCCCATGCAGATGATTGCAGACCTGCACACCCCACGCTGTGCACCACCCACGCCACAACACGTTGAACGAAATGGCCGCAGCCGCCAGAGAAACCGGCTACTGCGCGCTGGCTGTCACCGACCACGCCTCCTCCATGCCGGACTCTGCGCATATCTGGCACTTCCAGAACTGGAAGGCCCTGCCGCGTGTTGTGGAAGGCGTTGTTATGCTCTACGGCGCGGAGGTCAACGTTATGGACACGAAGGGCGGGCTGGATATGCCCGAAAGCCTGCTCAAACAACAGGATTGGGTGGTGGCGTCCATCCACAGCGCCTGTGTGCCGGGGCTGCTGACCCGCAAGGAAGCAAACCGTCTCTGGCTGGCCGTGGCAGAAAACCCCTATGTGGATATCATCGGCCATTCCGAGCAGGAAAACTATCGCTATGACTATGACCTTGTCACCAAGGCCTTTGTCAGAAATCATAAGGTTGTGGAGCTGAACGGCAACTCGTTCAACGTCCGCAAGGACGGTGTCCCCAATATGCGCGCACTGCTGGCAGCCTGCCTTGAAAACGGCTGCCGCATTTCGGTGGACAGCGATGCCCACAGCACCCTCCAGCTCAAAAACGGTCTTACGGCGCTGTATGCAATGCTGGAGGAGTTGGACTTTCCGCAGGAGCTCATCATCAACGCCACGCGGAAAATTTGGTACGTGAACTGCAGGAGCACAAAAAGCCCTGCGCTAAAGAAGTAGGAGGAATTCTATTATGAGCAAGTACACCATTGGTATTGATCTGGGCGGCACCACAATGACCGCCGGTATTGTCAACGAGAGCTATGAAATCATTGGCAAGCTGACCTGGGCCACCCGTCTGCCGCGCCCGGCGGAGGATCTGGAAAAGGGCATGGCCGATTTGTGCCGCACGGTGGCCCGCGAGAATAAGATTGACTTTGCCGATATTGCCTATGTCGGCATCGGCACCCCGGGCAGCGTGAACTTCACCACCGGCTTTGTCGGCTTCAACACGAACTTCGGCTACTATGACTGGAACCTTGGCCCTGACCTGGAAAAGCTGCTCGGCTGCAAGGTCTATGTCGAGAACGACGCCAACGCCGCCGCTTACGGCGAGTACATCGCGGGCGGCGCCAAGGGTTACAACGACGCAGTCGTCATCACCCTGGGCACCGGCATCGGCAGCGGCATCATTCTGGACGGCAAGATTCTGCGCGGCTTCAATTTTGCGGCGGGCGAGATGGGCCATAATGTCATTGTCAAGGACGGCATCCAGTGCACCTGCGGCCGCAAGGGCTGCTGGGAGCGCTATGCCTCGGCCAGCGCCCTGACCCGCGAGACGAAAAACGCCATGCAGGCCAACAAGAATACGATTATGTGGAAAATGACGCAGGACATTGACCACGTCAATGCCAAGCTGGCCTTTGATGCCATGGCCAAGGGCGATGAGACCGCCAAGAAGGTTGTGGACAGCTGGATTGAGTATGTGGGCGTTGGCATTGCCAACGTCATCAACACCTTTGAGCCGGAGGTCATCTGCATCGGCGGCGGTGTGTCCAATCAGGGCGAGGTTCTGCTGGCACCGGTTCGCGCTTACGCAGAAAACGAGACCCGCAACATTACCACTGGCAAGTTCCCGGTTATCTGCGCCTGCCAGCTGCACAACGATGCAGGCGTCATTGGCGCAGCAGCCCTCGGTAATTCTATCTGATTCAGCGGAGGAAACCTATGCAGGAAAAGACAACTGCGGCGTTGGCCAAGGCTCTGGCAGCAGAGCAGCTGCCCTTTGTGCAGCAGGAGGTACTGGCAGGGCACACGACGTTTAAAATCGGGGGTCCGGCGGCGTTCTGGTGCGCCCCGCGCAATGCAGCAGAGCTGCGCCGTATTTTGCAGCACTGCCGTGCACAGGGCGTGCGTGTCTATCTGCTGGGAAATGGCTCCAACACGCTGTTTGACGATGCCGGCTTTGACGGCGCTGTTGTGGATATGCGCGGCCTGAATGAGATGAAAGCATCCGACGCGGATACCGACCTTGTGCGTATTACCGCCGGGGCGGGGCAGACGCTGGGACGCCTTTGCAGCAAGGCCCAGACACTGGGGCTGACCGGGCTGGAATTTGCCTGCGGCATCCCCGGCACGGTGGGCGGTGCTGTCTATATGAACGCGGGGGCCTATGGCGGGGAGCTGAAGGACGTGCTGGAAAGCGTGACCTTTCTGGACAGCGATTTGCAGCTGCGCACCTTGCCTGCCGCTGATTTGAAGATGGGCTACCGCACCAGCCTGTTTGAGGAAAACCCCGACTGGTGTATTCTGTCCGCCACGGTGGTGCTGCGCCATGGCGACGGGGCAGCGGTGCTGGCCAGAATGCAGGAGCTTCTGGGCAGGCGCAAGGATAAGCAACCGCTGGAATGGCCCAGTGCGGGCAGCACCTTCAAGCGGCCGCAGGGCGCGTTTGCAGGCAAGCTGATCGAGGATTGCGGTCTGCGGGGCTTTACCGTGGGCGGTGCCCAGATCAGCGAGAAGCACTGCGGCTTTGTCATCAACCGCGGCGGCGCGACCTGCGCCGATGTGGTGGCCCTGACCGAGCAGGTCAGCCGGATAGTCAGGGACAAAACCGGCTTTGTTCTGGAGCGCGAAATCCGCGTGGTGAGATAAGTGAGCGGTGAGAAAGATGAATTTTCTGATTGTGACCGGCCTTTCGGGCGCGGGCAAGTCTATGACTGTCAATGCGCTGGAGGACATCGGCTTTTTCTGCATTGACAATATCCCGGTGGCGCTGCTGCCGCGTATCGTGGACTTTGCCCTGCAGGGCGAAAAACCAGCTCAACCGCGTGGCGGTTGTTATGGATGTGCGCGGTGTGCGCAGCATTGAGCAGCTGAAGGAAGCACTGGCGGATTTGGATGACAAGAAAATCAACTATGATATTCTGTTTCTGGACGCCAATGATTCTGTTATTCAGCGCCGCTACAAAAGGAGACCCGCCGCCAACACCCTTTGTCGGTAGCGGAAAAGGTGCCCATCTCCGAGGCGATTGCCCGGGAACGTAAGCTGCTGCAGCCGTTGCGGGATAAAGCAAAATATGTCATTGATACATCACTGCTTTCCGCCGCACAGAACCGGGAGCGCGTGTGCAGCCTGTTCCTGGATAAGGGCGAAAAAGCCCGATGGCGCTGACGGTGGTATCCTTTGGCTTCAAATATGGTCTGCCACAGGAGGCAGACCTTGTGCTGGATGTGCGCTGCCTGCCGAACCCCTTCTATCTGCCGGAGCTCAAGCACAAGACCGGGCTGGATCAGGACGTGGTGGATTACGTCATGGATTCCGAGGATTCCCGCGAGCTGCTGCGCCGGTATGAGCATATGCTGGAATTTGCCCTGCCGCTGTATGTCAAGGAGGGAAAAGCCAGCTGATGATTGCGGTGGGCTGCACCGGCGGCAAGCACCGTTCGATTACCTTTGCGCGGAAAATCGGTGAATTCTGTGAGAAGCTGGGCTATGCCCCCAGCGTGCAGCACCGCGATGTGAATCGAAGTCTATAATAAGGAGAACACCAACTTGAGCTTTTCTCAAGAAGTGAAAAACGAGATACTGCGCCGCAAAATTTCAAAGCCCTGCTGCAATATGGCCGCCGCGTATGCGGTGGCCTGTTTTGGCAAATACTTTGATGACCGCGGTGTAGTTCTGCAGACCGAAAATGAGGGCGTGGCCACCTTTGCCCAGAAGCTCTACCGCCGCTGCGGCGTGCAGGGGCACTGTGCTGAGCAAGGAGCGCACCACTGGCCCTGTGTATGAATTCAGCGTCAAGGACCCGGCGGAGGTCGCAAAGCTGCTGACCCTGTTCGGCCATACCGGCAAGGAGCCGACCCTGCGCATCCGGCCGGAAAACTTCAAATGCCAAAACTGTATGCAGGCGTTCATCGCCACGGCGTTTCTGTGCTGCGGCACGATGACAGACCCCGAAAAGAGCTATAATCTGGAGTTTCTCTCCACCCGGCATTACCTCTCGCAGCAGCTGGAGGCTATGTTGGCCGAGCATGATTTCCACCCCCACCGCGCACTGCGCAAAGGGGCCAACACCATCTACATCAAGGCGGCCGACCACATTGAGGACTTGCTCACCTTTATGGGGGCAGGCGGTGCGGCTATGCGCATCATGAATCAGCGCCTTTACAATGAAATGCGCAACAAGACCAACCGCCTTTCCAACTGCGAGACGGCCAATCTCGGTAAAAGCGTGCAGGCCGCGGTACAGGTGCAGCTTGCGATTGAAAAGCTGCAGGCGGCGGGGGCAATGAACACTCTGCCGGAAAATCTGCGCCAGACCGCAAAGCTACGGATGCAGTACCCGGATTTGCCGCTGGCCAAGCTGGCCCAGAAGTTTGACCCGCCGGTCAGCAAAGCGGGGCTGTCCCACCGCATGAAGAAAAATTCAGGAGGCCGCTGTACGCCTCGACGCCGTACCCGAAAAGAAGGAAACACCCAATGGCTGAGAACAGACAATTTACCCATCTGCACGTGCATACCGAGTACAGCCTGCTGGACGGTGCCTGCCGCATCGACCGTATGTTTGACCGCTTGAAGGAAATGGGGCAGACCGCGTGCGCCATCACGGACCACGGCGTTATGTACGGCTGTGTGGCGTTCTTTGACGCCGCCAAGGCTGCAGGCATCAAGCCCATCATCGGCTGTGAGGTCTATGTGGCGACCCGCACCCGGTTTGACAAGGTCAACCGCATCGACGGCAACAAGCACCTGATTTTGCTGTGCAAAAATGAGACAGGCTACAAGAACCTTATCAAGATGGTCTCTGCCTGGCTTCACGGAGGGCTTTTACCCAAGCCGCGCATTGACAAGGAACTGCTGGAAAAACACCACGAGGGGCTTATCTGTCTCTCGGCCTGTCTGGCCGGTGAAATCCCGCGTGCCATTCTGGCAGGGGACTATGACCGCGCCAAGCAGACGGCCCTTTGGTACCGCGATTTGTTCGGTGCAGAAAATTACTATATCGAGCTGCAGGACCACGGCCTTGAGGAGGACCAGGTTGTACTGCCGCAGCTTATCCGTCTGGCGCGGGAAACCGGCATACCGATGGTGGCCACCAATGACGCCCACTATATCACAAAAGAGGACGCCAAGATGCAGAGCATCCTGCTCTGTATCCAGACCGGCAAGACCATCAACGATGTGGGACCGCATGGAGTTCCAGACCGATGAGTTCTATCTGAAAAGCACCGAGGAAATGTATGACCTGTTCTCGATGGTGCCGGAGGCCTGCGAGAATACGAACAAAATTGCCGAGCAGTGCAACTTTGCATTTACCTTTGGCGAGACAAAGCTGCCGTACTTCAAAGCGCCTGACGGTATGGAAAACCAGGCCTACTTTGAAAAGCTCTGCTGGGAGGGCCTTGAGCGCCGCTACCCGGGCAAGGTCACGGACGCACTGCGGGAACGCCTGACTTATGAGATAAATGTGGTCAAAACGATGGGTTACACAAACTACTACCTCATCGTCTATGACTTTATCAACTACGCCAAAAGCCACGATATTCCGGTCGGTCCGGGGCGTGGCTCCGGCGCGGGCAGTCTGGCGGCCTACTGTGTCGGCATTACCGATATCGACCCGATCCGCTACAATTTGATTTTCGAGCGCTTCCTGAACCCGGAGCGCGTCTCAATGCCTGACTTTGACGTTGACTTCTGCTATGAGCGCCGTCAGGAGGTCATTGACTACGTAAACGAAAAGTATGGCCGTGACCACGTGGCCCAGATTGTGACCTTTGGTACCATGGCGGCCCGCGCCGCTGTGCGTGATGTCGGCCGCGTTATGGGTATGAGCTATCAGGATGTGGATCGGGTGGCCAAGCTGATTCCGACTGACCTTAAAATGACGCTGAAAAAGGCACTGGAGGTCAGCCCGGATCTGAAGGCGCTCTATGACTCGGACAGTCAGGTACATGAGCTGATCAGCACCTCTCTGAAGGTGGAGGGGATGCCGCGCCACGCCTCGACCCATGCGGCGGGCGTTGTCATTACCCGCGACCCGGCCACCGAGTATGTGCCGCTGTCCACCAATGACGGCCTGCCGGTCACCCAGTTCAATATGGTGGAAATCGAGCGCCTGGGCCTGCTCAAGATGGACTTTCTGGGGTTGCGCACGCTGACGGTCATCCATGACACAGAGATGGCTGTCCGCCGCAAGAATCCCGATTTCCGCGTGGCCCACATTGATTACGATGACCCCGACACCTACGCCATGCTGGCAAAAGGGGAGACGGAGGGCATATTCCAGCTTGAATCCACGGGTATGACTCAGGTGCTGGTCAGTATGCGGCCTAAAAACCTTGAAGACATTATCGCATTGATTTCGCTGTACCGCCCCGGCCCGATGGACTCCATCCCGACCTATCTGCGCAACCGCAAGGACCCCACCCAAGGTGTCCTACAAGACGCCGCAGATGGCCCATATCGTGGATGTTACCAATGGCGTTGTTATCTATCAGGAGCAGGTTATGCAGATTTGCCGCGAGCTGGCAGGCTTCAGCTTCGGTCAGGCAGATAACGTCCGCCGTGCCATGAGCAAGAAAAAGCTCAAGGTTATGGAGGCGGAGCGTGAGCATTTTGTCCATGGCTGCAAGGAGCCGGGCAAGGAGTGCGCGGGCTGTGTGGCCAACGGCGTGCCGGAAGGCGTTGCAAACGAAATCTACGATGATATGATTAGTTTTGCGTCCTACGCCTTCAACAAATCGCACGCGGCCTGCTATGCCTATGTGGCCTTCCAGACGGCTTATCTGAAATGTCACTATCCTCACGAATTTATGGCGGCCCTGCTGACCAGCGTGCTGGATAACACGTCCAAAGTCATCGAGTACACAACCGAGTGCCAGCGTCTGGGCATCAAGGTGCAGCAGCCGGATATCAACATTTCCCGCGGCGGCTTCACCGCCGATGGTGAGCGCATCCGCTTCGGACTGAACGCTGTCAAGAGCGTGGGCCGCGATTTGATTGAGGCAGTGATTAAAGAACGCGTCAACCAGCCCTACCGCGGTCTGTATGACTTCTGCAAGCGGCTACACGGCACAGGCCTCAACCGCCGCGCATTGGAAAATCTTGTCAAGGCAGGTGCGTTCGACAATCTGGAGCCCACCCGGCATGGTATGCTGGAGAGCGTTGAGGGCATCCTGAAAAGCGTGGAGACCGATGCACGGCAGAATCTGGACGGCCAGATGGATTTGTTCGGCCTGATGGGCGGCGGCGAGGAAAAGCCGGTGAACGATTACAAGGTTCCGAATCTGCCGGAATATTCTGCCTCTGAGTTGCTGAAAATGGAGAAGGAGAGTCTCCGGCCTGTACCTGTCCGGCCACCCACTGGACGCCTACCGGATCCAGATTGCCCAGATATCCAACTGTACGATCGCTCAGCTTCTGGGCGAGGATGCCAAGCAGTTTGACAATCAGACGGTCACTCTTGTCTGCACAATAGTAAAAAACAAGATTATGACAACAAAATCCAACACGCTGATGGCCTTCACCACCGTGGAGGATCTGACCGGCAGCATGGAGCTGTTGGTGTTCCCGCGGATTCTGGCAGAGTGCCGTGCGGCGCTGCAGGAAAATGCCGTTGTGGTGGCAAACGGCCGCGTCTCTATCAAGGAGGATGAGGCCGCCCGCCTGATTGTGGAGGGCGTGCAGCCCATTGAAAGCTATGACCCTGCGAAGAATTTTGGTATTAACCGTGTGGAGCGCGTGAAGCGTGAGACAAGCGGGGGAGCAGCAGGGTATTTCCTGACGGTGCCTGCACGGGACTGCCCCCAGATGCACAAGGTAGAGAATCTCTTGTGCAACATTTTCGATGGGGGAACCGTCCGGGTGTATTTCCGCTTTCAGGATACCGGCAAGGCGATGCTGGCGCGGCATATGGCTGTCAAGGATGACCCGCTTCTGCGCGCAGAGCTGGAGCGCATACTGGGCAAGGATTGCGTAAAAGTGCAGGATGTGGAACACTCTGCAAAATAAATCCATAAGTTTTGCGTGTTTTATCCATAATTAAGGCGGAGAAGTGTGGTATAATGTGGATGGTCACGAGATTGTTAAAAAATTATTGTAACGTGATGACCACGCCTGAATAAATCCTTTTTTCAGGTGGGTCCATAGTTCCCGAAACAGGAGGGGCTCGCTTTATGGCTAAGGAAATTAAAACAATCGGTGTTCTCACCAGCGGTGGTGACGCACCCGGCATGAATGCCGCAGTGCGTGCAATCGTCCGTGCCGGTATCAGCAAGGGTTACCGTATGATGGGTATCCAGCGCGGCTACAATGGTCTGATTAACGGCGAGGTTTATGAAATGAACGTGCGCAGCGTGTCGGAGATTATCCACCGCGGCGGTACGATTCTGTATACCGCACGCTGCCTGGAGTTCAAGACGAAGGAAGGTCAGGCCAAGGGCCTTGCACGCTGCAAGGAGCTGGGGATTGACGCGCTTGTTGTCATTGGCGGCGATGGCTCCTTCATGGGTGCCCGAGCACTGGCCAATCAGGGCATTCCATGCATCGGTCTGCCCGGCACAATCGACAACGATATTGCCTGCAGTGAGTATACCATCGGCTACGATACAGCCATGAACACCGCTGTCGAGGCTATCGATAAACTGCGCGACACCACCCAGAGTCACGACCGTTGCAGCGTCGTTGAGGTTATGGGCCACCATGCCGGCTATATTGCCCTGAACGTGGAAGGGCTGCCAAATTTACGCTGTAGCAATCGA
>VOFK01003507.1_pt1 | contig 15983 bp, 25 predicted proteins | sample 5384121 | NCBI WGS metagenome assembly VOFK01 (sample SAMN12384730, study PRJNA508395) | human gut metagenome | isolation source: healthy gut J | host: Homo sapiens
CCCCAAAAAGTTAGACAATATTCTGAAGTAAAAATTGTTCAAGCAGCCGAAAGGGCTTGCTGTCTGTGAATTGCAGGCGGCAAGCCCTTTAGCTTTGCCTTGATCCTGCGGTTGTTGTAGTAATCAGATATTCGATCAGTTCCAGTTTGAAGTGTTCCATGGAGCGGAACTCCTGCAAATACAGCAACTCACTTTTGAGCAGCCCGAAGAAATTTTCTATCACAGCATTGTCCAAACAGTTTCCCTTGCGGCTCATGCTCTGGCGAACACCTTTCTCCCGGAGCATCTGTTGGTATTGTTTGTGTTGGTACTGCCAGCCCTGGTCAGAATGGAGAATCAGGTTTGTTTCGGTCCGGAACTTTTGCAAACGCCTCATCCGGCATGGTGGTTACCATGCTGAGTACAGGACGATCCGAGATGGTGTAACTGACCAGATCGCTGCTGTGCAGATCGAGAATCGGGGACAGATAGAACTTTTCTCCGAACAAACTGAACTCTGTCACATCCGTGACCCATTTCTGATTCGGCTTTTCGGCATGGAAATCCCGATTTAGCAGATTTGGTGCGATTTTGCCCACTTCACCCTTGTAAGAACGATACTTCTTCATCCTGACACGGCAAACCAAGCCCAGCTCCTTCATAAGTCGCTGGACAGTCTTATGGTTCAGGAGGAAATTGCGCTTGTGAAGTTCTGTTGTAATGCGGCGATAGCCGTATCTTCCTTTTGTTTTCATGGTAGATGGCCGTGATCTCCGCTTTGACAGCTTTATACTTATCTGCACTGTTTATCCGCTTCAGATGGTAGTAGAAAGTGGCACGGGGTAGTTGAGCGATTGAGAGAAGAATATCCAGAGAATGTCTTTGCCTCAGCTTTTGAACTACCTGCGTTTTCTGCGCTGGCGTCGCTCGTCTTCCAAAACCAAGGCTTGCAAGTTTTTTAGGTAATCGTTCTCCGCACGCAGTCGCTGCACTTCTGCCAGCAGATCTTCTTCTACCTGCTTCGGCAACTGCTTTGGCGGACACCCTTACTGCTGCGGCCACGCCGTTCGATGGCTAACCCTTCCGGCCCTTCTTCCAAATAAATGCGTTCCCAGCGCTCTATAATTTTATGGTCGTTAATTCCAAATTCCTGCATCGCTGCATGGATACTCAGATGTTCTTTTTTCATGGTTTCTACAACCATTCTCTTGAACTCCGGCGTATATCGTTTGTTTGGTACTCCCTTTGGCATTAAAATCACCCCACCTGTTAAACATTATATCATACTGTCTAACAAATGGGGTGCTGTTCAGCAAGCTCCGGGGGTTTTCATTATAGCTTATTGGTGTTTGGCAGCTATTCTATTTCTATCCACATTATCCGAATAGAGGGCAGCTGCAGCGATTTGCCTTCTCAAACATTAAAACAAATCACTATGTGATCCTGTTCTAATCAGTTCCAAAATAAGAGTTTCATGTATTACCTTGTAAACTAAAAGCCAATCTGGTTGAATGTGGCATTCTCTCATGCCTTTATAATTTCTTGAATTTACAAGAGCGTGATCTCGATATGCTTCCGGCAAAGGTTCCTCTTTACACAGCAGCATAACGACTTCGTTTAACTTTTTCGGATCGCAGCCACGTTTTAACGCGAGTTTATAATCCCTTTTGAACTGCCCTGTAAATTCCGGTTTAAGCATTCAGAGCCTCCATCATTTCTGCAACGCTATTAAAAGGGCCGTACATATCTTCACCGTTTTCCGCTGCTTCCATCGCCGCATAAGTGACTTCATTCGGTTCTTCATCTGCTCGAATTTCAAATGGCAGGCCATGATAACGCAGCGCTTGGCGGTAAAATATCCCCGTCGCAGTGCTTAAATCTAATCCCAACGACTTAAATAAAGCTGCCGCCTGCTCCTTCAGCTCCGGTTCAATTCGAAGCGTCATATTACTTTTACTTGCCATATTAAAAACTCCTTTACCAAGTAATTTCACTTTATATTATACTCATTTTTAATCGCATTGCAAGTGCATTGCATTCATTATTTGAAAACATCTCAAATATTTCACTTCTTAGTTGAGGAGACTTAGATTATCAATGAGGTTACGGAAAAATTTTCGTAAACGAATTTCTTTATACTACCTATTTATTTGTCCGCCGAAGAGTGCTTCAGCGCTCTTCTTCTCGATCATCTTGTTCTCTCTTGGCGGTCATTTCATAGTATCTATGCGCAGCGCCTTTATCATTATCTTCCATTGCCGCTTTAAAATATCTAAGCACTCGGCTTAGGTTGCGGTCAGCGGCGTCAAGACTACTTTTTTCGCGATACCGCGACGCAAAATCCGCTACGCTGCGCACTTTCTGCTCTTGCTGTGCAGCTGCATCGTCAGGGGTTTCCTGCGGTGAACGCTCCGGCTGCTCACGCTGCATATTTACACGGCGCTGCTGTTCGACCCATTCAGCATGTGCTTTCCTTTCCGCTTCACGTTGCTGCCGAATAGCTTGAAGCCGTTCACGCACGCCGATCTGTTCCGCCGATGCAGCCGGCTGCAGAAGATCCGAAGCGTGCTTAACAATCGGCAATTCTTCTCCCAGACGTTCCAAATCGGCTCGCAGCTCTGCTTGTTCCTGGCGAAGTTGCCTTATGCGTTGTAAAATGCTCTGCAGCAAGCGATTTCGCTGCTTCAATCGTAGCGCAGCCAAGCTCATACAGCGCTGCAAACGCCTCTGTACGCTTCTGTAACGCGTTTTCGCGTTGTTCGGCTTGTTCCTTTCGCTTAGCTTCCTCTCCCACGGCTTTACAGCGCTCTACAGGCGCAGTAAGCGCTCTTTCCGCATCTTCTGCTTGCTGTATTGCCCCCGGAAAGCTCTTTGCTTTCGCTTTCAAGGTCTCGAATAACATCTCTATACAGTCGCAAGTGCTCACTGGCGGCATTATACAGCTCACCGTTCGCTACTTCCAAACTTCTTGTATGCTGCTCATTGAGCGCCTTGGTTTCTCGGTTGATCTCGCAGCGGTCTGATACCCGTCCTTCGCTTTCCATTTGCGTGCTGCATAGCCCTCGTGTATGGTCGGCTCCTGCTCTACCGCCTGCCGAGCATAGCTCCTATGATCGATCTGATGCTGCCGATCCAAGCGCCGGTTACACTCTGCTGCCCATGCTGCGCGCCATTCTTCAGCCTTGCTGCGGTCATTCCAGTCATTAGCCTGTACCGTTTCCCGCTGCCACATTTTACGACCACGTGCGCCGATCTTTTGTTGCCCGGTTGTTGGGTCAATAGCCGGGATTTTCTGCCCGTTTTTATCGAGCTTATATATGCTTTTTTGCTTATCCGCCCATTTTCCATTGCGCGTAAACGCTCTGGTTGTCAGCATGATATGCGCATGCGGGTTTCCGTCTCCTTTGTCATGCAGCACCCAATCGGCACACATTCCTTCGCGAACAAAATTCTTCATGATGTATTCGCGCACGGTATCGATCTGCTCCTGCCGGGTAAATTCACACGGCAGCGCAACTTCCACTTCACGCGCAAGCTGCGCATCAGAACGGGTTTTCTTTACTTCTCTACTGCATCCCACAAAAATGTTCCGATCAGCAGCAAATACAGCCGGGCATTTTCCGCAGCAGTAACACTTCAGAGAAAACCACGCCGGGTTTATTCGAGTAGTCAAATACCTTGCCGGTTGCTAAATCCGTAAGCTTTGTGCCGGAGCGATACGCTGCACACGCAACGGCGCTGCGCCCTTTCCCTCTGCTAATAATTTTAATTGAGCAATGATAAATCGCCACGGTTTTTTCCTTTCTCATATACGGCATAACGGTTTGCAAAGGCAGAGCCTTGCCCTTGGAGAGCGCACGCAAATATGTATACTTATGTAGTAAGTGTACATATAAGTGCGCCCTTATGGGATTTACTGCGAGATAATCTTTACCATAATTATACACGTTGTTCTTGTGTTTTGTCAATAGCTATGATACAATATATAGAGTTAGTGTTTTGAATTTCACATATAGAAAAGGATAGTAGCCATGCCGAGAACTAAAGAGATTACGCAGAACGTCTTGCGGAAATTGAGCAGCGCGAAGCTGCCGCAAAAGTAAAAATCGATACAATTAGAGCCGAAAAACGCCGTCTGCAAAATAGGGAACGTGAAAAAGAACGCAAAGCACGTACCAAACGCCTGATTGAGATCGGCGCTGTGGTGGAGCACGTTCTCGGCCGTCCAATCGAGCATGGTGATCTTCCGGCACTGCAAGAAGCCGTCGAACAGCTCGAACACGCCGAAAAAAGTCCCAAGTGGCTTTCTAGAAAAATTTGGAAAGATTAAAAATGCCCGCAGCTGCGGGGCATTTTTTATAACTATTGGGATTTGACCTTTTATCACTCCAACAATCTGCCAATATCTCGTTTAGCATATACCACACGAGCGACTGTCACTAATTTCTTTTCTTCATCCACCCAGTAAAATATCAAAAAATTCCGCACTAAAATTTTTCGGTATTCATGCTTCAGTGAACGGATCGGTTGATACACCGGAAGTGCATACGGAAACGTGAGTACGCTTTCCGCTGCGCCCACTAACTCCACCGCCAAACGATCTGCTGCAATAGGATTTTTCAGCTCCTCACTGATATAGCGCACGATCTCAATCATATCTCTCTGGGCAACTGGCAAATACTCCAGTTTATACGACACCTTATTTCCCTCCAATAGCAGCTTTCATCGCTTTAAGTACGTCTTTAGAGGAATAACGCCGGTCTGTCAGTTCCGCCTCTCGCTCAGCTTCTTGCAGTTTGAAAAAAATTTCGCTTTCACATTGCAGATTTTCAAACGCTTCCATGCTCAAAACAACCATATCACCGTACCCGTTTTTCGTTAAAAAAACAGGCTGTGCTGTTTCATGTACCGTTTTAGAAATATCAGCAAAGTTATTTCTCAAATCTGAAACAGGTCTAATCATATTCATACTCTCAACCTCCCTATTCAAAATTTTATCATAATTACGCTAAAATTTCAATACTGCTCGCAAAATTTTGCAGCCTTAATTTTTTCTTTTTCCCGTTAAGCGTTCATACAAAGACAGTGGTCTACTCATTTCTTCTTCGAGCTGCTGCGCACGTTCTTCAGCCTGCGGAGCTTGTCCTCTGCTTCTCGCGCAGCATTTTCAGCCTCCTGAAGCTTATCCAACGCCTCTTTTGCCGTGCTTTCGAGCTGCTCCACGCGCTTGGTACGCTCCTCAAGCAGAAGTTTCTGCTGCTCCGCACTGGCTATAGCTACCGCCTTTTCTGCCTTCCATTCTGACAACTCAGCAATACGATCCGCTTGCGCCGCCGTCTTCATCAACAACTGTTTTACTTGTTCTTCTAAAGCTTCAATTTGTCCATTCTTATCTTGCTGTATAACAGTCACGGGATTTTTTTTGCCTTTTCTCGTCAAGAAAAGCAACTGCTTCTTCATCAAGAAATTGCTGCCTGCCGTCACGGATTATATGATTACCGAGTAGTCTCTTTTTTATATCGAATAACCTGTTGCCTTACCGCTTCATAAGACACCCTTTTCTGTTCTGCATAATCTTTCAGTGAAACTGTTTTCATCTGCTCTTCCCCCCAACTTCAAATGCAAGTGTCTTGTACAGTGCTTGTACAAGCTTGTATTATGCTTATTTTATCGCATATACGGGGATTTTTCAAGTCTTTTTTTTCATTACTACAAGAAGAATGCTTAAAACTTCATCATCCAAACTGTATATATTTCCGGGATGGATATTTTGTTACTGCTATTTTATATGGCATATTTCTGTCTATTTCTTTTTCTTTATCCATATATATCAGTGGATAAGGAAGTTTTATTTCAATTTCCTTTCCCGAAGCTGTAGATATAGATGATAAAATACTATCTACTCTTTCATCAGTATCCATTAGAAGCTGTTGATCCAAATAGGCAATAAAATCATCATTCTTACCTATTAAAGCCCAATCTGCAATCTGTAACTTTCCAGTTTCATTTTCTTCATTTTTAATTTTAATCGTTACTTCCATAATATACGCAAAAGGATCGGCAACGCTCTGATCCTTTCCTGATAGATCATACTTTGAAAAGTACTTCTCTTTTTCCATAACCTCATATCCTACAATTTTAACGCTATACCCTTCCGTATTTTCTTCCCACGAGCGAATATAACTTCCATTTAATCCTGCCCATTCGTTCTCAGAATAATACTCAATAATAGGCTTTTCAGCAGTAATATTCACATAAGCAATTCTCGCAGCCACTCCGGCCAGCACAAATATTAAAGTATATATTGCTATCTTTCTTTTTCAATTTTGAATGGTTATTGTCGCTCATAGCCGACTACTCTCCCTTCTTCAATAAAATAAATGCTATCTGACAGTTCTTTTAATACCGAATAGTCATGACATGTTAAAACAATTAATGCGCCTCTTTCTTTTTTCTTGTTGCAATATACACTTAACCATTTCCACGCCTTTGCTATCAAGAGCATTTGTGGGCTCATCAATCAATATAATATCTGGATGTTCCATAATTGCAGCCGCTATGCCCAATCGTTGCTTCATTCCTAACGAAAAGTATTTATATTTTTTCTTTCCCGCATCAGCTAATTCTACTTTTTTTTAATAAGTCCTTAATTTCTTCTCCTGAAACCTTATTTTTTACAGAAGCCATATATCTTAAATTGTCATAAGCAGAATACCCATCCAAAAACGCTGGACTATCAATAAGCACCCCTATACTTTCAGGAAAGTCCATTTCTTTTTTTAATTCTCTCCCATTGATAAAGACCTTTCCTTCTGTGGGGCGTATTAACCCACTGATAATTCGCATTATCATCGTCTTTCCTGAACCATTAATACCTTTAAGCCCTGTTATCTCCCCAGATTCGAATTCCAAAGACACATGATCAAGAACTTTAACCTTTTTTATTATTTTCGTTACGTTATCAACTTTAATATTCATATTTTTCCTCTTTTTTTCTATACAGTTAATTAAAATTCCGCGTCAAATGCTTCATCTATGTTTATTTATAATATCCGAATTTTTCAAATACAAATAACCAACCAGCATACATATGCTGGAAATCCAGGCTATAATTATTACCTCTACCCAAGCTATTTGTCCATTCGTTACTACTTCCACACTCCTTGCAAACATACTTACATTTGGAAAAAGAAGAACACTCTGCATATATGCACTCATAAGTAAAATAGCCGTGCTTACCAAATAACTAGCTAATCTAGAGATTACCATTGATACTGTTAACTGTATCATCCCAAGGCCAATTCCTACTGGAATAAGCATAAGCAGAGTTGGCATTATATTCCATGGTGGTTCCGTTACAAAGTCATACGAATTAAAACGAAAATACGGATAATATGTTCCTATTTCAAAATTTGCTTTTGCCCCCAACATAATTGCTGTTACCGAAAAACACGTAAGAGCAATCGTAAAATACACAAACACGGAAGCCGCGATCCATATACATTTAGAAATCCACCAATATTGTATTTTTATTTGATAAAATAATTATATTTTTTCCAAACCCCATCAAATCCTCATAGGGGTATTCTAACGTTAATAATAAGAGGATTAGATATATAAGAATCCATATACTTGGAAAACTAAACTTAAACATGGAATTTACTATATTATTTTTATCGATTAATTCAATTGGCAGATTACCGGCACTTGTTCCTCCAAATAAAAAGCAAAGGTAATCTCCGACCGTAATATCAGCTGTAATCGGACTCGGAGTCATTCGTAGCGCTGCATCAAAATCAAAATACGCAAATATTGCCAGAATTGAAAAAAAGGCTCCTGTAAATAAATAAAACTTCCATTTTTTTAAAATTCCATTATTCAAATCACAGCGAACTATATTAATAAACATCATCTCTCCACCCTCTAAACCACGTAATAAATAAGGTTACACCAAGCATTGTAATCAATATTATCGTTACAATAACGATGTTTCCAGATGATTCTCCTCGCATAAAGTAAAAAGGTGAAAGATCAAGAGCTATGCGATTTGAAAAAAGCGAATCAAAAAAAGCTTTTTCAAAAAACAAGAACAAATAGGGAATTATCACAACAAAAAATTTGTTTTTTATAAAAAAGGAAAGACACATCGACAAATCTGCCCACAATCCGCAAAAAAGTCCTGGAATAAGAATAAAGATTATCATAAAAGCAAACGGTTCTGAATAAAAGATATTGGCTAAATACTGTCCATAATATTGACCCGAATATAATTGTTCCAATGGGTCCGGCTTATAGGCAGGAATATAGCACGCAGTTATAATTACATTAATCAATAATGGAATAGCTGCTAAAAGGAACCCAGAAGTAAACGTAACGATATATTTTGCAAAATAATATCTCATCTGACCTTTTTTTAATGTCATTTGTCGTAAGTATCCGCTTTTACTCTCATCCGAAAGAGAAAAGCTGAAGGGCAACGTAGCTGCTAACGGTAAAATAAAATAATAAAATATTGTGGTAAAAAATAGATCTCCAGAAATCGAACCGATCCAAACATTATAAAGAGAAATAGCATATGCACTATTATCTTCAAAAAAATATCCATTTTCTGCACGAGGCTCTGCCGGATTGATTCCGCCAACACTTCCTCCAACCTCTAAAGATCTTGTAATTGCTACTGTTGATGTAATAAATACAAGAAATAGCATTATCGCCCAAAACGACTTTGTTTTTCGTAGTTTTTCAAATTCTATTTTCAAAAATAGAGCTCAATTATTTTTTCCTCCCATCATGTTTTCAATTTGTCTAGTTCGATTCCGAATCTATGATCTGAGGATTGTGTTGTTATTTCCAAATAAAGTTCATCGAGCGGAATATCATCTATCTTTACATAGTAGCAAAGGGTCATTTGGATGGTTTCCCCTTCATCAATCGTATAATGAAAATAATTATACATACCATCAGAATGTGGATTAGCATATGCTAACGGCATACCGCTGGCTACACGCCATTCTCCTCCATTCTGTGATCTGAATTTTTCTTTACTAAATTCTTCTTTAGAAGATAAAACATATTGATCTGAAAATAATTCTGGTGGATCACTTATCAGCCTAGCATTAACATTTTCAATCGTCAATTGAACAACCATCGGCTTAAAAGAACTGTCATATGTAGAAAAATCTACCACTAATTCATCATAATTTAATCCGGTTTTTCTATAGAATCATAAATTACTGCGCTATCCACAGTAAACACCATTTCACCTTCCCAATAAGCAAACACCTCCGTACTCATAGGCGGCTTATCTCCCTGCTTTCGATGAGGAATACCTATAACGCTGAGCTTTTCTCCCATTTTTCTTATAATTGGCGAAGAACCATCATATACGTCACCTGACCCCCACTCTTCTTGATTGGAAACCTCAGATTCAATATTTTTTTCTCATCGACCTCTGATTGCATAGAATCATTTTCTTTAATCACTGTAGTTTTACTCTCATATATAATTCCGGCTTTAATAATATTCCCACCACAGCTACTGTTAAAAAGAATGTAATTGTTGCCATAAATATCAAAAACTTATTTTTCATTTTGCAAATACCATGTTTTATTATATATATAATACATTTTTTGTGTCCAAGAATTATATTGTGCCCAAAAAATTTTTATAATTCTTGGGCACTGTTAATGATCTTGTGTAGCCGCACTTGCAGGAATAGCTAATATAGACATCAGCATCGCAATGGCACAAACGATTATTGCTAATCTTTTTGCTTTTTTCATAAAAGAGCCTCCTTGTAAAAACTGTAAGCCTACTCATCTACCTAATTTTGTACATTGGAATCACTCTTTCTTAAAATCAACAAAACGGTCTATCAGTTACAGCATCAGCATAGCATACGTTTGTATCTTTGTAAATATTTTTTTTGCATATTTTTTACTATTTTTTTTCAATATTGTAAAAAATAATAATGCTTATTTGTCGTGATTCTTCTTTTTAATGACTTCAGATATCGATAGGAAAGTAAAACTAGAGAAACTTTTCGATAACAAAAAACACGTAGCTCCAACAGTTGGAGAGTAAAAGCAGCGTCCGCTAACGCTGCGGGGAAAGATTTTTCGGGCGGAAAAATTAAAAATAACACGAAAAAAATGAGCGGTTCCATGTGTGGAACCGGCTTTTTGCATTTCAAATTGCAAATTTAGTGCTCGAATAGCGTTAAAATCGTCCACAGTGCCCCCTAAAATCGATTTTTATGGCAAAAACATGAAATTACCCGTCAAAATCAAAAATCGATTACAGACGATTTTAGAGCCGTTTACAGCTATTTCGTATTTCCACGTGTAAGGTGTCGATTTTTTGCTCATCTACACCAAAATAAGCCAAAATCATTATTTTGTCCAATTCAGGAGCGCCGGAAGCCGGGGGAGAGGGGTAAAAACGGCACAAAAGTTAGATTTTCAAGGATTTTTTGCAGATAGGGTGGTCGCACCGACCTCACAAGATATAGTGCTTCACCTGCACCTTTGTGTGAAACATCTCCCGAGCAGAATACCGAAAAAATCGGGCTGCCGTTCTCGTTTCTGGGCGCTTGCGCCCCTGTTTAGCAAAATCGTGTTGAGATTCTGCAAAAACGTCTCTGAAAAGGCATTTTGTGGGAGCTAAAAGGTACTATCGCGCATTTGTGCGCTGCGGGGTGTGGGGCAGCAAGCCCCACCGTTCTTCAGCGACCGTAGGTCGCGTTGTTTCTTGATTGATAGACTTGATTACTTTCTTGATTACTTTCTTGATTACCTACTTGATTACAGACACTAAAAAGTCCAGTAAATACGCGAATTGTAAGAGCTATAGGACATAAAGAAATCCACGAAAGGACATAAAGAAATCCATGAAGGGACATAAAGAAATCCATGAAGGGACATAAAGAAATCCATGAAGGGACATAAAGAAATCCATGAAGGGACATAAAGAAATCCATGAAGGGACATAAAGAAATACCACATCTGGTCATAAAATTATATTGACATATTATGACCTGTAAGCTAAAATAAAGACGAATTAAAAAAGGTAGTAAGAAACAAGTAAAAAGGGGTACTTGCAAATGGCCAGAAAGAAGATCGCACCAATAACCAGTTTAGGAAGCGAGGATAAGCTCACCGTTCAGAAGAGTTTGCCACTCTTCGCACTTTGGCGGTCCGAATTGACACTTGCAGAATTCAAAATCCTCGATACATACCTTTCGAGGATAGACAGTCACAAGCCAGAAAAAAAGAACGGTTATGTTTGAAAAAGGGGAACTTGAGAAACTTCTCGGAGTGAAGCGTATAAGGGCAGAGGAGCTCGATGAAAGACTAAAACACTTAGGAACTCCTATTAGACTTGATGATAGTACTGCTAAAAACAAACGATTTACAAGAATATCTCTCTTCGAGAAAGCCACCGCCGAACAAGACGATTATGGCCTTTGGCAAGTGGAATTAACCGCAAGTCCGTCTGCTATGAAGTATTTCTTTAATATTGAGAATCTTGGCTATCTCCGTTATAAGCTCCGTTGCATCACATCGCTTACAAGCCGGTACACTTATATCATGTTTATATACCTTGAAGCAAACCGTTTCCGAAAGTCCTGGGAAGTTTCTCTTGATGAACTTAAAGAGATACTTTCATGCGACAAAGAAGAAACTTACAAAGCTTTTAAACGGTTTAATGACTTGATTTTGAAAAAAATACACAAAGAAATGCACGAAAAAACCGAATGCAGATACTCTTACTTTCCTGTTAAAAGAGGGGCGATCTGTTAAAGCTATTCGTTTTGAAGTTGAAACCCTTCCGAAGCAATATGAAGCTCCCGAACAGCTTGAAATGCCCGAATTTACTGACTCTGAGCCTGTTTTTGATGTCTCGCAAAGCGAAGCCGAGCGCCGCGATCTGTACCGCGACGCCCCTCGCTCCTTACGTGGTTACAGACGATCAAATCGATGAGCTTGTGCAGCTCGCACGTAAGCATATCGATGCGCGTGGCCATTTTACCGGTAGCGATTTGGATCAGCAGATCTATAATTATTTGTTATCCGCAAAACGTCACGCAAAAACAAATGCGCGCGGCGAAATCAAAAATATCTACCGGTACTTGCTGCCGATCATAAAAAGCAATGATATAGGGTGGTGATTATGTGGCTACAGCTTGTTCAAACCCGGCAATACCGTATATTGGACCGAAATGTGTTCCGTACCTTTTCAGAATTTCATGGTGACCTATCAGGAATTTTGTTCTCACCTTAAAGTCTGAAAACCTGCATAAATACTGGCTTTTTTTTGATACCTGTAATCAAGAGAAAAATAGACGCCACCACACTTCTTGGTGTAGCATCAGCAATAGGAGTTATCATAACTATTTACTTTTGAAAATCCATATTGTATACTAAATATCAAATACGCAGGACAACGTGGCATAAGGCCGTGCTCCTAGAAAAAAGAAGAAGAAAAACAACATGGAGAAAAATGAAAGATCTGGCATATTATAACGGAAAAATTACCAGCATTGACGATATGATGATCCCGGCCAATGACCGCGGATTTTATTTTGGAGATGGAATTTACGAGGCTGCAATGGTATTTGATCATAAGATCTATGCGCTGCAGGATCATCTGGACCGTATGTTCAACAGCGCAGCCATGCTGCATTGAGCTTCCTTATACTAAGGGAAGAAGTCGGCGCGCTTCTGACCGACCTGGTACAGAAGCTGGAGAGCAGCTGCCAGTTTCTTTACTGGCAGGTGACCAGAGGAACCTCTCCGAGAAACCATCTGTTCCCGGGTGAGGGCGTTTCCAGTAACCTGTATGTATACAGCAAGCCATGGAAGGGAGTGCAGATGTCCGATGAATACCGTCTCATCAGCATTCCGGATACCCGTTTCTACCACTGTAATATCAAGACCCTGAATCTGATCCCGAATGTGATGGCAGCCCAGCAGGCATCCGAGGCAGGCTGCAATGAGACCGTTTTTGTCCGGGACGGCTATGTGACCGAGTGTTCCCACTCCAATATTTCCATGGTGAAGGATGGCGTGTTCATTACCCATCCGCTGGACAACCTGATTCTTCCGGGAACCGAGCGGAAACACATCATCCGCTGGTGCGGTGAGCTTGGCATTCCGGTGAAGGAGCGGGCCTTTACCCTGGAGGAGCTTTACACCGCAGATGAGATTCTGGTGACCAGCACCAGCCATCCAAGCATGCGTGCCATGGAACTGAATCAGAAAGCCGTCGGCATGAAGAATCGAGCTGATTCAGAAACTGCGGGACAAATACTTAAACGAAATCGGAAAATAATCTGCTGCAGCAGTTTCAGATGGAAAGCGGGAGGAATTCATACGTGGAGAGAAATCGAATCCGGGACTTCGGCATTGTGCCGGGGCGCCTGGAGACTGGAAAACGGAATAAGATTACCGATGTACCTGGCGTAAAAGTCGGGCACTGCACCGTAAAAAACGGAGGAAAACCATACCGGCATAACGGTGATTGTGCCGGGAGCGGACAATGCCTTTGCGCAAAAGTACACGGCTGCTGCCTATGTCCATAATGGGTTTGGCAAGAGCGCCGGCCTGGTACAGGTGGAAGAGCTTGGTACCCTGGAAACACCCATTGCCCTGACCAATACCTTAAATGTGGGAAAGGTCTGGGATGCTATGGTGGATATTGTGGTGGAACAGTGTGAACAGGATGGTCTGGAGCCTATGAGTATCAATCCGGTCGTAGGCGAGTGCAATGACAGCCGCATCAATCAGATTCAGAAACGGGTTGTGGGAGCAGATGAAGTCCGCCAGGCCTTTGCGTCAGCTTCGGAAGAGTTCGAGGAAGGGGATGTGGGAGCCGGAGCCGGAACCATCTGCTACGGTTTAAAGGGCGGCATTGGTTCTGCTTCCCGCGTGATCCGGATCGGAGAGAAAGAATATACGATTGGCGTGCTGGTGCAGTCCAATTTTTTGGCGCAACGGAAGATTTTGTGTTAAATGGCGAATCGGTGGGAGCAAAGATTCTGGACTGGAAGCAGGAGAAAGACGATATGGCGGCATCGGAAGAAGACAAGGGCTCCATCATGAGTATTCTGGCCACGGACCTTCCGCTGACCAGCCGCCAGTTAAAACGGATTCTTCGGAGAACCGGCGTTGGCATTGCCCGTACTGGCGGCTATACCGGTCACGGAAGCGGCGAGGTCATGATCGGGTTTACCACAGCGAACCGGATTCCGTCAGGAGCAGAGGAAGAACTGCTGCAGATTCAGGCAATTCCGGAACATGTGATCAACCGGGCTTTCCTTGCGGCTGCAGAGGCAGAGCAGGAAGCTATCTTAAATTCCATGACGGCAGCAGAGCGGACCCGCGGACAGGCGGGAGAACTTTATTACAGTTTGTCAGAGTACCTGGAAGATCAGGATTCGAAACAGTAACAAATTTGTGCAGACAATCAACAGAAACTGTATAGAAAAAGCGGATTGCAGGATGAGAGAAACGAAATCTCTGTCTGCAGTCCGCTTTTGGTTTTGAAGTTATTTTGACAGATTATTTGTCAGCTGCTTTCTTCGCCGCTTCAATCAGTCCGGTAAACACCGGGAGCATATCATCGGATGCCACCAGCATGGCCTCCGGTGCCACTGGATACAACGCACGTATAATATAACTAAGAGATTATATACTCATAAAAGCCAAACCAAAAGCCCTCGGGATAGTGAAGTGACCCCAAAAAGTTAGACAATATTCTGAAGTAAAAATTGTTCAAGCAGCCGAAAGGGCTTGCTGTCTGTGAGAATTGCAGGCGGCAAGCCCTTTAGCTTTGCCTTGATCCTGCGGTTGTTGTAGTAATCTAGATATTCGATCAGTTCCAGTTTGAAGTGTTCCATGGAGCGGAACTCCTGCAAATACAGCAACTCACTTTTGAGCAGCCCGAAGAAATTTTCTATCACAGCATTGTCCAAACAGTTTCCCTTTGCGGCTCATGCTCTTGCGAACACCTTTCTCCCGGGCATCTGTTGGTATTGTTTGTGTTGGTACTGCCAGCCCTGGTCAGAATGGAGAATCAGGTTTGTTTCGGCCGGAATCTTTGCAAACGCCTCGTCCAGCATGGTGGTTACCATGCTGAGTACAGGACGATCCGAGATGGTGTAACTGACCAGATCGCTGCTGTGCAGATCGAGAATCGGGGACAGATAGAACTTTTTCTCCGAACAAACTGAACTCTGTCACATCCGTGACCCATTTCTGGTTCGGCTTTTCGGCATGGAAATCCCGATTTAGCAGATTTGGAGCGATTTTGCCGACTTCTGCCCTTGTAAGAACGATACTTCTTCATCCTGACACGGCAAACCAAGCCCAGCTCCTTCATAAGTCGCTGGACAGTCTTATGGTTCAGGAGGAAATTGCGCTTGTGAAGTTCTGTTGTAATGCGGCGATAGCCGTATCTTCCCTTTGTTTTCATGGTAGATGGCCGTGATCTCCGCTTTGACAGCTTTTATACTTATCTGCACTGTTTATCCGCTTCCAGATGGTAGTAGAAAGTGGCACGGGGTAGTTGAGCGATTGAGAGAAGAATATCCAGAGAATGTCTTTTTGCCTCAGCTTTTGAACTACCTGCGTTTTCTGCGCTGGCGTCGCTCGTCTTCCAAAACCAAGGCTTGCAAGTTTTTAGGTAATCGTTCTCCGCACGCAGTCGCTGCACTTCGGCCAGCAGATCTTCTTCCACCTGCTTCGGCAACTGCTTTGGCGGACGGCCCTTACTGCCGCGGCCACGCCGTTCGATGGCTAACCCCTTCGGCCCTTCTTCCAAATAAATGCGTTCCCAACGCTCTATAATTTATGGTCGTTAATTCCAAATTCCTGCATCGTTGCATGGATACTCAGATGTTCTTTTTTCATGGTTTCTACAACCATTCTCTTGAATTCCGGCGTGTATCGTTTGTTTGGTACTCCCTTTGGCATTAAAATCACCCACCCTGTTAAACATTATAT
>VOFK01003176.1_pt1 | contig 15981 bp, 30 predicted proteins | sample 5384121 | NCBI WGS metagenome assembly VOFK01 (sample SAMN12384730, study PRJNA508395) | human gut metagenome | isolation source: healthy gut J | host: Homo sapiens
CGACGCAGCGGGCAGCGCCCCGGAAGAGCGGCTCTCAGATGCTGGTGGGTGCCAACGGGCGGCTCACCGGTACCATCGGCGGCGGCGCCGTGGAGCGCCGCAGCGAGGGAGATGGCCATGGCCCTGCTGAGGGAGAAGCGCTCTGCCGTCCACGATTTTCTGCTGCACACCGCCGCCTCCAGCGGCGATATCGGCATGGTGTGCGGCGGCGACGTGACGGCCCATTTCCAGTTCATCCCGGCGGAGGATGCGTCGTGGCAGGCGCTGGCCTCGGCCCTGACAGAGCGGCTCACCGCCCATCAGCGGGGCTGGCTGGTGCTGCGGGAGGACGGCGGCTGCGGCGCTCTGCTGGGGCCGGAGGGTCTGCTGTGGGGAGATCTTCCTGAGGGCGTGGAGCCCACCTCCCTCCAAGTCGACTGCATCCGGCGGGGCGGCGTGTTCAGTATGCCCCTGCCCATCGGAGAGCGGGCGCTGCTGTTCGGGGCGGGCCACATCTCGCAGGCCCTGTGTCCCCTGCTGGTAACGGTGGGCTTCCGCCCGGTGGTGTTCGACTGCCGCCCGGAGCTGGCCACCCGCAAGCTCTTCCCCACGGCGGAGGAGATCATCTGCGGGGACTTCACCTCCATCAAGGACCACCTCACGGTAACGGAGGAGGACTTCGTGGTCATCATGACCAACGGCCATATGCACGACTTCCATGTGGAGGAACAAGTCCTCCGTGGGCCGTTTGCCTATGTGGGGGTCATCGGCTCCCGCACCAAGACCGCCTCCGTGAACCGGAGGCTGCGGGGAGGCGGGCATCCCGGAGGAGTCCATCGCACAGATCCACACCCCCATCGGCACCGCTATCCAGGCGGTGACACCGGCAGATCGCCGTCAGCATCGCCGGGGAGATGATCCTGTGCCGGGCAGAGCGCCGGGGCGATAAGCCCCATGGCTGTCCCATGCACTGAATCAGAAAGGGAGGGACGCTTGTCCCTCCCTTTTTATACAGGAAATATATTTCTCGCACAGACCAAACCGGAAAAAGTTCTTCCCTTTTGCCGCCGGATGTGGTATACTCCCTGCGACAGGGGCCCTCCCTGTCCAAGCGCCGCCGCTGGCGGCGTTCGTTCGGTTCACGCCGTTCTCTAAACAAAAAATGGGAGGATACCAAACATGCAGAAGCTACAAACCCAACACCTGACACGGGCCGCCGCCGTGGGCGCCGCCTACGCCGTACTGAGTCTTTTCAGCTCCGTGTTCAGCCTGACCTTCGGGGTCGTGCAATGCCGCTTTTCTGAGGCGCTGTGCGTACTCCCTTTTTTCTTTCCGGAGACGGTCTGGGGCCTGTTCGCCGGATGCCTCATCACCAATCTATTGAGCCCCTATGGTCTGCTGGATCTGATCGTGGGATCTCTGGCCACCCTCATCGCCGCCCTGCTGACGGCCCGATGCCGGAAAAAGTGGCTGGCCCCTCTGCCGCCGGTGGTGCTGAACACTCTGCTGGTGGGGGCTGTCATCGCCTATGAGGAGACGGGCCTTACCGCCGCCTTCCCCGCCACATGGGCCATCAACGGCCTGACCGTGGGCGCCGGGGAGGCCATCGCCTGCTATGGGCTGGGGATGCTCCCTGCTGTGGCAGCTGCCCAGGATCCCCTACTTCCGGGATCACGGCTGCCGCTGAACAGGCGGCTTTGCGGGCCATCATCAGCCTGTCTCCATTCCGCTCGATCAAGCGGTTCAATAAAATCTATTCGGCGTGAAAGCGATCGGAGCGCGCGGTATCCCCGCATCGCTCCCGGTGCATATAGGGCAGTCTTCGGTGCATCCACACGCCGCCCTCCCGCATGATATCAGCCTCACTTGACGTTCCCTCCGGAAGCTGATATGATGGTATTATATGGTGCGCCATGAAATCTGCAGATCACATGAAACGGAGGTCACCCCATGGATAAGCCCCTTTCCACCAAGCCGGAGGAATGCCGGTACTCCTTCTTCCAGCACACCCAGTGCGAATTTTTCCCCTGTCACAAAACGGCCAAGCCGGAGGACTTCAACTGTCTGTTCTGCTACTGTCCCCTCTATGCGCTGGGCGACAAGTGCGGCGGCAACTTCACCTATGTCGGCGATGGCATCAAGGATTGCAGCGGCTGTCTGGTCCCCCATGGCCGGGGCAGCTACAGCTACATCACCAAGAAATTCCCGGAGCTGGCGGAGCTGGCCCGGAAAAAGGACACTAAGTAAAAAAGCATCCCCTGACTGCACCGTCAGGGGGATGTTTTTTTTCCCGCCTTGCTTCTTCTTCTCATGCCTGCGGCACAGGCCCCGATAGATCAGCAGTCCCACGGCGCTGAGGGCCATGGTCCCGGCAAACACCAAAATGGCAAACAGGTACTGCCTGCCGCCCACGGCGCTTCCGCCCACGGTGGAGGTAATGATGGAGGGAAGGCGGCCCGCTGAGCAGATCAGCGAGCCACTTTGCCCCAGGACAGATCGGTCAGCCCTGCAAAAGTAGCACAGAAGATCCTTGGGCGTTCCCGGCACAACGAATACGATCCAGAACAGCAGATCCCGCTTAGGGGAGCTCTGCAAAAAACGCAGGGACTCGATCTTCTCCTTGGGGAAAAAACCTCCACCAGCTCCCGGCCGAACCGGCGCACGAAGGCGAATACCACCACGCTGCCCAGAAAGGCCCCCAGCATACACAGCACCGTACCCTGTACGGCGCCGAAAGGCGTATCCGCCGCTGATCTCCAGCGGCTCGCCGGGGATGACGGCCACCAGCACCTGCAAAAATACCATGCCCACATAGGCGGCTTGGCTCCACAGGCCGTGGCTCTCCACCCACAGGCGGAATTTCTCCGGCTCGGACACGAACTTCCCCATGGGCCGCCCCACGAACCAGCAGACAGCCGCCGTGAACACCACAAAGATGACGATGGCCGCCCAGCCGATGAGTTTTTTCTCTTTTTTCCGTAAAATGCCTTTTTTTCATACCAGAATCGATCTCCGTGCATTGGGATGCTCTTACCATGGATGGACAAGGACAAAAAAGCACCGGAAAGACACGCTTTGCCAGGCAGTGGTTGCCCTTGTTCGTCAATGGTACTATAACACATTCCGCTCCGACTTATTTGAACAGGCCGTGAAGTTTTTCTTAAACATCCCTCCCGCCGCTGATCCCGTCACCGGATGCCCGCCACGAAGCAGCCGGGGTCCCTCTGCCGCTGGGCCGCCGCCCAGCGCAGCATCTGCCCCACCGGTACGGCCCCGGTGATGACACCGCCGGCCCACCGGTCCGCCGTGACGCTCTTCAGCCACGGATCCGCCCTCTTGGGTCCGGACATAGTAGGGATGCGCCACGGCATCGGCCTCCACCGCCATAGGCCGGGCCGTCTCCGTGTAAGAAGCCGTCCTCTCCTGTCAGCAGATCCAGACAGTCCTGCACCACGTTGGCCGCCGGGATACCGTCCGGCTCCCTGCCCGAAGTAGCTCTGGCGGCCCAGCAGCTCCCCGGTGCAGGAGATGAGGTTATAGTTCCCCGGCACCGCCGCCTCCGGCTCGCCCCTCCGCCACCAGCGCGCAGGCTCTCTCTACATAGGCGGCCACGCCCGTCTCCGTCCGCTGGGCGCAGGCCAGCAGCTTGCCACCATGAGCCGGAAGTCCGCCACATCCGCCCCCGGTGACGGTGCGGATGCCGAAGGCCGGGATGTCCTCCTCCCGCAGCAGCGCATCAAAGGCGATGTTGGCGGAGATGGTCAGCTTCCGACGGATGTCGTCGCCGTCGATGTCAGCGCTGGGGATCCGCCTCGGCATAGCCCAGTTCCTGCGCCCGCTGCAGCACCGGGAAAATCCGCCCCTGCCGGGCCATGGCATCCATAATGAAGTTGGTGGTACCGTTCATGATGCCTCCCACCTCCGTCACGGTGTCCACCGGCGGCGGCAGCGCTGCAGATTCACCAGCCACGGGATGCCGCCGCCCACCGCCGCCGCAGCTGCAGGGCCACGCCATTTTCACGGGCCAGCGCCGTCAGCTCCCGGTAGTAGGCACTGATGACCGCCTTATTGGCCGTCACCACGTCCTTCCCCGCCGCCAGCGCCCGGCAGATCCATTCATAGGCCGGGTGCAGACCTCCCAGCACCTCCACCACCGTGTCGATCTCTGTGTCCCGGAGGATGGCCTCCACATCCTGCACCGCCGCCTTGCCCAGCGACGGCGCCTCCCGGCACCAGCACCTTCTTCACATTCAAGGCCCGGTTTTCCTGCGCCAGCTCCCACACGCCGCCGCCTACCACGCCGAAGCCCAGCAATCCGATGTTCATTCCGTCTCCTCCTTCTTCTCGATGATGTGTACGTTCAGGTGATTGTAGCACATCTCCACTCCCGCCTCGTTAAAGGCGTTGCGTATCTCCTCCAGCAGCTGATAATACGCCGGCCAGTAGTCTCTGTTTTCGTCCAGCACCGCACGATGTACTCTATGCTGCTCTCGCCGTAGCGCTGACGTACACCACCGGCGCAGGATCGGCCAGCACGTTGGCCGTCCGCCCCACCGCCGTCAGGCAGGCCCCTTCGCACGTCCGCCGTGGCATCGTCGTAGGAGGCCGTGATCTTGTGCTGGAGCCGCCGGGTGGCCAGCGTGGAGTAGTTGATGATCTTCCCGGAGGACAGGGTGCTGTTGGGAACTGCCAGCCGCTGGCCCTCCATGGTCTCCAGAAAGGTATAGGTCAGGCTCATCTCCCGCACCGTTCCCTCCCGCTGGGGGTATCGATGTAATCCCCACGGTAAAGGGCTTGGTCACCAGCAGTACCAGCCCGCCCGCCACGTTTGGCCAGCACGTTCTGTACCGCCAGTGACACCGCCAGCGATATCACCGAGAACAGTGCCACCAGCGATGTCACGGGGATGCCCAGCTGCTGAGCCACGATCAGCACCGTCACCACCCACAGCACGAACCGCACGGTGCTGACGATGTATTTGCTGACCCGCTGCTCCAGCGTGGTCTTGCCAGCACCCGGCGCAGCACCGTGATGATCCGCACCGCCAAGATGCAGGCCACCAGCGTCACCACCGCTCCCCAGCAGCGCCCCCACGGAGATGATCCCCAGATGCAGGGGCCGACAGATCCAGCTTTTCATTCAGTGCATTATCCATGACTGGCACCTCCCGGAAAGATTTTCTTGATTATACCCCATATCCGTCTCATTGACAAAGAGTCCGTGTCCCACGGAAAATCTATGAGAGATAAAAACTTTTTCTTACATTTTATTAAAAATGTGTTATAATGAAATGGATAAAAATGTATATGAGAAAAGAGTTGAATGGGATGTTTACGGAAGGCCAACTGGTCATTTATGGAGGAGAAGGGGTGTGCCGCATAGCGGCGGTGGGACCCTCCTCCCTGTCCGGAACGGACAAAACCAAGCTTTACTATACGCTGACGCCTCTGACCCGCAGCGGCACGGTGCTGACCCCGGTGGATACCAAGGTGCTGATGCGCCCCATCCTCAGCCGGCAGGGGAGGCGGAGGACTTCATCGCCCAGCTGCCCCAGCTGCCGCCGGAGGAGCCGGAGAGCCGCAGTATGCGTCTGCTGAAGGAGTTCTATCAGCAGATCGTCACCTCTCCTACGACTGCCGCCGCATGGCGGGCCTGATCCGCTCCGCCGTCCGCCGCCGCAAGCACGCCCTGCGGACCGGGCGCAAGGTCAGCCAGATGGACGAGCGCTACCTGCGCCGGGCGGAGAGCGCTCTCTACGGTGAACTGGCCGCCGCTCTGGACCTGCCGGAGGAGGTACTGCCCTACATCCGCCGCACCTGCCCCCAGTGGCCGGAATGATACTGCCGACCCGCTTTTTCACATGGAGCCCCCACCCGCATCAGGCGGGTGGGGGCTTCTTCTATGCGTTTATGCGTTTTTTACCGGGTCTGGCCGTTGCCACGGATGATGTACTTATAAGTACACAGCTCGTCCAGCCCCATAGGCCCACGGGCGTGGAGCTTCTGGGTGGAGATACCCATTTCGCAGCCAAGGCCGAACTCCCCACCGTCGGTGAAGCGGGTGGAGACATTGACGTACACGGCGGCGCTGTCGGTGCCGTCCACAAATTTCTGTGCGTTCTCGGCGTTCTCCGTGATGATGGCGTCACTGTGACCGGTGGAGTGGCGCAGCACATGGGCTACGGCCTCATCTACGCTGTCCACCACCCCCACCGCCAGAATGTAGTCCAAAAACTCCGTGTCGAAGTCCGTCTCCGATGCCGGGGTGCCGGGAATAATGGCCGCCGCACGCTGATCCAGCCGCAGCTCCACCGGCACGGCCCCGGCGGTCTGCCGGTCATCCACCAGCGCCTGCTTCAGCATGGGCAGGAACTCCCTCCGCCACCGCCTGATGCACCAGACACACCTCCTCTGCGTTGCATACGGAGGGGCGGCTGGTCTTGGCGTTGACGATGATGTCCAGTGCCTTTTTGCAGATCGGCGTACTGATCCGCATACACATGGCAGATACCGGTTCCGGTCTGGATTGCAGGGCACCGTCGCCTGCTCCACGCAGGCCCGGATCAGTCCCGCCCCCGCCACGGGGGATCAGCAGATCCACCAGCCCGTTGGCCCGCATCAGATCGGCGGCGGCGCTCTGGTGGCTGGTGTCGTCCACGATGTTGATGATCTCCGCATCCTCCGGCGGCGGCAATGCCCTGCTTCAGAGCCTGCACGATGGCTTTGGCGGTGCGGTAGGCCTCCCGGCCGCTGCGCAGAACGCAGACGTTGCCGCTTTTTATGGCCAGCGCCGCCGCATCGGAGGTGACGTTGGGACGGCTCTCATAGATAATGGCGATGAGGCCCATGGGCACCTGCTGCTTTTTTGCAGATGGTCATGCCGTTGGGCCGGGTGATCTTGAGACAGGATGCGGCCCGTGTGATCCGGCAGAGCCGTCAGGGCCCGGATGCCCTCCGCCATGCCTGCCAGCCGCTTTTCATCCAGATACAGCCGGTCCAGCATCACATCGCTGATGGTCCCCCGTGCCTCCTCCATGTCCCGGCAGTTCTCCCGCCAGAATGGCGGGAGTACAGGCCATGAGGCTATCCGCCATGCCCCCCGCAGCAGGTCGTTTTTTTTCCCTCTGCGTCCCGGTTGCGGATGCTGGGCCACGCCGCCCGTGTCTTTTTTCAGGATATCCCATGTGGTCATAGTTCTTCCTCCCTGCCAAAAAGCGGGTGCCTGCCGGCTGACCAGCCGCAATGTCATACAGTGCCGCCGGATGGTGGCCGTTGGCGATGACCATCTCGCAGCCCGCCTCCGTGGCGATCTGAGCCGCCTGCAGCTTTGTCACCATGCCGCCGGTCCCCAGACTGGGCTGCCGCGCCCGCCAGCGCCCGGATGTGGTCATCCAGCCGCTCCACCACCGGGATAAGCCGGGCATCGGGGTTTTTCATGGGGGGGTCGCTGTCATACAGACCGTCAATGTCCGACAGCAGGATCAGCAGATCCGCCCGGATGCTGGCCGCCACCATGGCGGACAGAGTATCGTTATCCCCGATGCTGATCTCCTCGGTGGAGATGGTGTCGTTTTCGTTGATGATGGGCAGCGCCCCCAGCTCCAACAGCCGCTCGGTCACGTGGAAATTCTCCCGCCGCCGTCCGCCCCCGGCGATGTCCGGCCGGGTGATGAGCAGCTGGGCCACCGTGTGGTTATACTCGGTGAACAGCTTGTCGTACGTATACATCAGCTCGCACTGACCCACGGCGGCGGGAGGCCTGCTTGGTGGGAACGTCCTGGGCCTCCGGCAGGTTCAGCTTGCCGAAGCCCATGGCGATGGCACCGGAGACACCAGAATGATTTGGTGTCCGGCATTTTTCAGGTCGCTCATGACCTTGCATAAAAGCTCGATGCGCTGGATATTCAGTCGTCCCGTGGGATGCGCCAGCGTTGATGTTCCCACTTTATTACGATCCTCATAGTCAGTCCTTTCTCATTCTCCGCCGGTATCCCGCCGCCGGGCGCCGGGTCAGGCTGTGTGTCGTCTCCCCGTGTCGAGGGGCCTCCCCCCGGCTCCGGATCTGGCTCCGGTTCTGGCTTCGGTTCGGGGTCCGGTTCTGGTTTCGGTTCCGGTGTCACATCCGCAGGCTTGTTCCACGGATTGTCGCTGTCGGGATCCGTGGGGTCCCAGCCGGGGATAGCGCTGCCGCCGATAGAGGGGCGGAGGGCTTTCCCAGCGGGCCGGGGGTCGTCGCTGTCGTAGATGGTCACCCGGCGATGTCGTACTTGTTGTCATAGATCCACTTGGCGTCCGCCACCTGCAGGCGGATACAGCCGTGAGAGCAGCTGGTTCCCAGCTTTGTCGAACTCCCCGGCTGGAGGGAGCCCCTTGTTGTACCGCGTCCGTATAGGGACGGAGTGGAACAGGTAGTCGCCGTAGATCTGCGTGCAGTACTGACCGGACACACCGCCCACCAGCCCCAGCCACTCCCAGCGATACCAGCCGTCCAGCGAGAAGTCCCCCAGCGGCGTCCCGGAGCCGCCGGAGGAGCACACCATGGCCCGGATAGGGGACGGAGTATCGTCCGTCGTCCCCGGCGGTATAAACCGTGACCACGTTGGCGCTGCGGTTGACCCGGATATAGTAGGCGTAGCCGGAGCGCACCCACGGGTAGTCGCTGCTTCCGGCGGACCAGTCCGGCTCCTCCGGTTCTTCCACCGGTTCTCCGGGGTGTCTGAGCCTCCGTCAGCTTCGCCAGCGTCGGCGGGTATGCGGAAAGCTTATGGCCGCCACGGCGGCAAGGCCCATATCCGCCGGGGTCTCCTCCGGCAGCTGCTGTCTGCCGCAGCCGGAGAGCACCAGCACCGCCGCCAGCAGCAGGGCTATGGCTTGTTTCTTCACGGGATATCCCCCATTCTGTAAACAGATGGTATGATTATACAGCATCTGTCGGAAAATGCAACTTCCTTCCTGAAAAAATTTGTGCTATACTGGAAGAAATACGCCAGTCAGGAGGTGCGCCATGTCCAAGGAGGAGCTGAGGGAAAAAGCCAACGACCTGCCCCTGCTGCCGGGGGTCTATCTGATGATGGACAAAACCGGCAAGGTCATCTATGTAGGCAAGGCCAAGAAGCTGAAAAACCGGGTAAGCCAGTACTTCCAGGACACCGCCTCCCACAACGAAAAGACCCGGGCCATGGTGTCCCAGGTGGACCATTTCGACACCATTTTCGTCTCGACGGAGTTCGAGGCCCTGATCCTGGAAAACTCCCTCATCAAGCGCCATATGCCCCGGTACAACATCCTGCTGAAGGACGACAAGGGCTATCCCTTTGTGCGGCTGGACGCCGACGCGGCCTACCCCCGCTTCTCCCTGGTGGGAAAAACGGCGGACGACGGCGCGAAATATTTCGGCCCCTTCGGCGGCCGGCGGGAGACCCGGCTGGCCATTGAGGCGGTGTGCGGCGCGCTGCACCTACCCACCTGTGCCCGCCAGTTTCCCGCGGGACATCGGCAGGGAGCGGCCCTGCCTGAACCACCACATTGGCCGCTGCGACGGCTTCTGCCGCCCGGACGGCCCCGGCCAGGCGGAGTATCAGGCCCGGATCCGCCAGGCGGTGCGGATCTTCAGCGGCCACTACCGCCAGCTGACAGCGGAGCTGCAGCAGGAGATGGAGCAGGCGGCGGAGGAACTGAACTTTGAAAAGGCCGCCGCCCTGCGGGACCGCATCCGGGCCATCTCCGTGCTGGGCAAGCAGCAGCAGGTCATCGCCGGGGTCTGCGCCGACACGGACGTGTGGGGCATATACCCGGGACAGGTCCGCTCCGGCTGCGCCGTGCTGCACATCGAGGACGGCAATCTGCTGGGCCGGGAGGTGGAGGTGTTCTCTGCCGCCGCCGACCAGGAGGAGGCGGACATTCTCTCCGCCGTGCTGAGCCAGTACTACCTGAACCGCCAGGCCCTGCCCCGGAGATTCTGGTGCCCTGCGAGCTGGAGGATATGGAGACCCTCGCCGCCCTGCTGACGGGCCGGGCAGGCCACCGGGTGACCCTGCGGGTCCCCCAGCGGGGAGAGCGGGCGGAGCTGCTGCGCATGGCCCACCGCAACGCCCGGGAGGAGGTGGAGCGCATCACCTCCGACGCCGAGCGGCACCGGCAAGACGCTGGAGCAGCCCAGCAGCCCTGGCGGACCTACCGGTGCTTCCCCGGCGGCTGGAATCCTACGATATCTCCCACACGGCGGGGCAGGACATGGTGGCCTCCATGGTGGTGTTGCGGACGGCAAGCCCCTGAAGCGGGACTATCGCCGCTTCCAGGTAAAGACTCTGGACCACGCCGACGACCTGCGGGCTCTTACAGGAGGTGCTGGAGCGCCGGTTCCGGCGGTATCTGGACGGAGACGAGCACTTTCCCCTCTGCCGGACCTGCTGCTGATGGACGGCGGCCAGTTGCAGGCGGAGGCCGCGCAGCAGCAGCTGGAGTCCATGGGCATCCATATCCCCATTCTGGGCATGGTAAAAGATGACCGCCACCGGACCCGGGCCCTGGTAACGCCCCAGGGGCAGGAGCTGGGCATCCAGCAGAGCCCCCCGCTGTTTGCCCTGGTGGGCCGGGTGCAGGAGGAGGTTCACCGCTTCGCCATCACCTATCACCACGAAAAGCACAGTCGCAGCGCCATGACCTCCCGTCTGGACGGCATCCCCGGCATAGGGGACGTGCGGAAAAAAGGCGCTGCTGAAGCACTTCAAGAGCGTCAAGGCCATCTCGGAGGCGGAGCTTCTGCAGCTGGAGGCGGTGGTGCCCAAGGCCGCCGCCCGGGCGGTATACGACCATTTCCATGAGAAAAACACCTGAAAGGAGGCCCGGCCAAAATGGCCGGGCCTCCTTTCATCGGATACAGGCAGAAGTTCCCGCAGCCGCCTTAAAATTCCATCAGATTCAGCCCCGTCTCCGGGTCGAGCCGGCGCTCCACCGTGCCGTCCATGATCTCCAGCACCAGCTCACAGGTGGCGCTGATGACCGCCTCGTTCAGGTGCGTCCGCCCAGCACACGACCCTCCGTGTCCCCGGCGCTCATATGGAGGTGGGCATAAAACTCCCCGTCCTTGGTGGTGATGGTCCCTACCAGCGAGACGATCTCAAAATCCCCCTGAAAGCGGTGGGCATGGTACTGCTTCTCCGCCGTGTGGAACACCCCCACGGTGAAGTCCCCCACGGCGCCCAGCCCGCTGACGGCCGCCAGCCGGATGCCCTCTTGCTCCGCCGCCCGGTGCAGCTGGGTCAGCACCTCCTCGCCCCGATCGATCCGCAGCACCATGCGGCTGCCAAAAACGCTTATACTTCATCCCGCTCCTCCTTTCGTTCATAGGTCACATAGCGATACCGCAGACCCTGCTCCTCCTGCCACGGGGACTGCTCCGTGATGCGCCACAGCTCCGGCGCAGGCTCGGGAAGAACACGTCCGCTCCACCGTCGGCGTCGATCTGGGTCACATACAGCCTCCGACAAACGGGCAGCAGCAGACGATACACCTGCGGCTCCGCCGATGACAAAGGCATCCTCCCCGGCGGCGTCCAGCATCTGCTGCACCTCGCAGAACGCCTCCGCTCCCTTCGGAGCGAGGTCCCCTGCCGGGACAGCACCAGATTCCGGCGGCCCGGCAGGCCACGCCCCCGGCAGGGACTGGAGGGTCCGGCGGCCCATGACCACCGTATGGCCCATGGTCGGGGCTTTGAAGCGCCGTAGGTCGGCGCTGATGCGGAACAGCAGATCGCCGTCCCGCCCGATGCCCCAGCGGGCATCCACGGCTACGATGGCATCCATCACTGCCTCCTTAAATGGCTACGGGGATCTTGTCCTCGAAGGAGTGGGGCTCGTAGCCCTCCAGCGAGAAGCTGTCCCGTGTAAAGCGGTAGAAATCCGTGACAGAGGGATCCATGACAAATCTGGGCGCAGGACGGGGCTCCTTCTCCAGCATCCGCTCCACGATAGGCACATGGCGGTCATAGATGTGGGCGTCGGCGATGACGTGGACCAGCTCCCCGGCCTCCAGTCCCGACACCTGGGCCATCATGTGCACCAGCACGGCGTACTGGGCCACGTTCCAGTTGTTGGCCGTCAGCATATCCTGGCTGCGCTGGTTCAGAATGGCGTTCAGGGTCCGGCCCGACACGTTGAAGGTCACGGAATAGGCGCAGGGGTACAGGGCCATCTCGTGCAGGTCCTGGAAGTTATACAGATTGGTCATGATCCGCCGGGAGGCGGGGTTGTGCGCAGGTCATACAGCACCCGGTCCACCTGATCGAATCGCCCCCTCCGGGTACTGGTGCTTCACCCCCAGCTGATAGCCGTAGGCTTTGCCGATGGAGCCGTTTTCGTCGGCCCAGCTGTCCCAGATGTGGCCCCGCAGGTCGTGGATGTTGTTGGACTTCTTCTGCCAGATCCACAGAAGCTCGTCGATGCAGGTTTTGAAATAGGTGCGGCGGAAGGTGAGAATGGGAAACTCCTGCCGCAGGTCATAGCGGTTGACGATGCCGAATTTCTTCACCGTGTGGGCCGGAGTACCGTCCTCCCAGTGGGGGCGGACGTTCTGGTCTGTGTCCCACACCCCGTTTTCCAGGATGTCCCGGCAGTTCTGCTGAAATATTTCATCGGCGCGGCTCATAGGCAGCCCCTCCTTATACGTTTTGGGGTTATTGTACCATAACGGGGGGTAAGATACAAGGAAATGGCAGACATAAGGAAAAGTTGTTTGTTTCACCGGGCGGCTGGTGGTATACTATATATGTATAGCTATGTGAATCAGGAGGAAATGACTATGCAGTATGATGTGCTGATCGTGGGCGGAGGCCCCGGCGGAATCTACTCCGCCTATGAGCTGCTGGAGAAGCGGCCGGACCTGAAGATCGCCCTGTTTGAGGCGGGCCACGCCCTGGCCCGGCGGCACTGTCCCATTGACGGCGTGAAGGTGAAGTCCTGCGTCAAGTGCCCCACTTGCGCCATTATGAACGGCTTCGGCGGGGCCGGGGCCTTTTCCGACGGCAAATACAACATCACCAACCAGTTCGGCGGCACCCTGCACGAATACATCGGCAAAAAGCAGGCGCTGGAGCTGATGGAATATGTGGACGAAATCAACGTGGCAAACGGCGGCGAGGGCACCCACCTGTACTCCACCGGCGCGACGCCCATCAAGAAGCTGTGTCTGGAGAACGACCTGCACCTGCTGGACGCCTCCGTGCGGCATCTGGGCACGGATAAGAACCTGGTGGTGCTGGAGCACCTGTATAACCGGCTGAAGGACAGGATGGATATCTACTTCGACACGCCGGTGCAGTCCGTGGAGCGCACCGACGGCGGCTACCGGGTGGTGACGGACAAGGGCAGCTACGGCGGGCGCTACTGCGTCATCTCCGTAGGCCGCAGCGGCAGCAAGTGGATGGAAAAAGTCTGTAAAGACCTTCACATCAAGACAATTCCAACCGGGTCGACATCGGCGTCCGCGTGGAGCTGCCCTCTGAGATGTTCTCCCACCTGACCGACGAGCTGTATGAAAGCAAGATCGTCTACCGCACCGAAAAGTTCCAAGACCGGGTGCGCACCTTCTGCATGAACCCCAAGGGCGTGGTCGTCAACGAAAACACGAATGGGCATTGTCACTGTCAACGGCCACAGCTACGAGGATCCCGCAAAACAGACGAACAACACGAATTTCGCCCTGCTGGTGGCCAAGCACTTCTCCGAGCCGTTCAAGGATTCCAACGGCTACGGCGAGAGCATTGCCCGGTTGTCCAACATGCTGGGCGGCGGCGTCATCATCCAGCGCTTCGGCGACCTCATCCGCGGCAAGCGCAGCACCGAGAAGCGCATCAGGAGAGCTTCGTTCACCGTGCCGACGCTGAACGCCGCCGCGGGCGACCTGAGCCTGGTGATGCCCAAGCGCATTCTGGACGGCATCATCGAGATGATCTACGCGCTGGATAAGATCGCCCCCGGCACTGCCAACGATGACACCCTGCTCTACGGCGTGGAAGTGAAGTTCTACAACATGGAGGTCCAACTGGACGAGAATCTGGAAACGCCCCACAAAGGGGCCTGTTCGTCATCGGTGACGGCAGCTGGTGTCACTCACTCCCTGTCCCACGCCAGCGCCAGCGGCGTGTATGTGGCCCGGCACATCGCAGAGAGCCTGTAAAAAAGCAAAATCGCTCCGGTATGATACGCATAAAAAGGACTGCCGCAAGGATGCGGCAGTCTTTTATTTGTTTTTTGGGAAAAACTATTCGCCCTCTCACCACTTGTTCTCCACCTTTCGGCAAAGCCCAGAAAGTCCTTCACCCGGACAGGCGTACCGTCGTCCAGCAGGGCCGTTCCGGTGAAGCGGCCGAACACCTGGTGCTGGTCGGATTTGATGAGCTTCACGTCCGTGCAGGCGGCCCGGTCCAGAATGGGGACAAATTTCATCTCGAACCGCCCGTCGTCGGAGGTAAAGCGCCACGGGGCCAGATAGTCCTCCCGCTTCCCGCCATGGGAATGTGGAAGGTCACCTGCCCCAGCTTGTGGGCCTTGCCGCCGTAAAACAGCATGTTCTCGCTGGCAGCAGAGGTGTCGCCGAAGCCATAGCCGATGTTCCACCCGAAGGGCACGCCCTCCACCTGACCGGAGGCGCTGCCCCAATACCAGGTGTTGTGATAGGTCCACACCCCCCGGCCCCAGTCCAGCACGCCGAAGGAGTCCGCCGGGTCAAAGACGTAGGTTTTCTCCCCCAGCTGCACCTGGCCCCGGGCCCGCATACAGTTGATCTTCTGGTTGAAGTAGAAGCACCCGGGCCTGTCAAAGGGCGTGCAGATGACCATGGACTCCTCCGGCTCCTCCGTCAGGACAATGGCCCGTCTATGGTCTGGCCGTCCAGAAATTTCTCCATGTGAAAGGTCAGCTCCCGGCCCTCCGGCACATGCCGGAACACCAGGGCATAGCCCCTTCCGGAGATAGCGGTGGTGCCCCTGTCCGACGACTCCGGCAGGCCGGTTTTCCCCATGGGAAAGGCCCGCATGGGGCTTTTGGTGCGTTCCCAGCCCTCATTGAAGTGCAGGAAAGCGAAATGGAGTCCAGGCCCATGTACCCGTTGTCGTCGATGGTCAGCGCCACGGCAAAGTGGTCGTTGGCCACGAGGTAGTAGTCCCACTCCTTGATGCGGACGGCCGGGGCCTTGATGTCCGCCCGGCGATAGATGGGCAGAAGCCGCTTGGCATAGCCCGGCTCCCGCAGATTGCCCCCTTTTCGTCCCAGAAGCGGTGCGCTGGCGGTGACGTCTCCATGGGGAAAATTTACCGCCAGGCAATCAAGCTGTTGAAAAAAGCACTTAAAGAAGGAAGCGCAGAACGCTTCTCGTTTATAGCCCTTTACCACTTACGGTTTTCCTCTGGCAGCAAAATAGTCCGCAGGTCGGACAATACCGGATCTGTGCCTTCAGCACTCCCGGCAGATGATTTCACCTCGTCCACATAGGCAGAACTCCAGATCGCTTAAAGTCAAAGAATCACAGCAGGAGGAGGGTCTCTGGACACGGCAGTCCGGAGACAGTGGGGCAGGCCTACGGTGACATGGCACCGGCAGATGCCAAATCCAGCTTAGATAGACCGTGTGATGTACACTTTGGCTTGGCTTATAGGGCAGGAAAATGTGATTCACCATTGAGGTCTAACATTGCGGCCGGTGATGGACACGGATATCAAGGCAGTGGCAGGTTTTAGCGCCAGCCGCTCACATCCCCGGCCTCACCGTGCGGATGGTGAAGCTGACAGTAACCCTCCAGCTCTGCTTGGGGATTCAGATGTCACGCTTCATCCCCAGTTCACAGCCTTCTCCTGCAAAGCAGGGATGCTTGATTCTTAGCAGAAGTGATGGTCTAGTATTTTTCTTAAGATGCACAGCGCAACGACTCCGTGATAAAATCACCCTTTTGAGGTAAATCATGGCCTCGTCAAGGGGCCAAGGTCACCCAGCAATGTGAAAAAAAATTT
>VOFK01002692.1_pt1 | contig 15977 bp, 29 predicted proteins | sample 5384121 | NCBI WGS metagenome assembly VOFK01 (sample SAMN12384730, study PRJNA508395) | human gut metagenome | isolation source: healthy gut J | host: Homo sapiens
CAAGTTACGTATTGCTCGTACCGCTGCTCTACCGACTGAGCTACAGAGGCAGATGGCGACCCGAATCAGGCTCGAACGACGCGACCTCTAGCGTGACAGGCTAGCGTTCTAACCAACTGAACTACCGGGCCACATTGGTGGAAGTTAACGGGCTCGAACCGCTGACCCTCTGCTTTGTAAGGCAGATGCTCTCCCAGCTGAGCTAAACTTCCCCCTAATGGAGCGGCCGACGAGGCTCGAACTCGCTACCTCCACCTTGGCAAGGTGGCGCTCACCAGATGAGCTACGGCCGCATATGTTGGAGAGTTTTTGCTCAGTCGCTCTCTCCGGGCGACGTGTGTTATTATAGACTATATGAGCAGAAAAGTCAAGCGTTTTTTACAAGTTTTTTCAAACTTTTTGGCATCCTCGTTTTCAACGATGTCCGGCCAGTTTTTCAGTACATCATTCAGATCGACCCTGTAATTTTTTGTTGCAGAACTGACAATTCACCTCGGCAATGGGGTCCTCGTCGGGCATGCGCTCGACCTCCTTTTTGCCAAGGGAGCGGATCATCTTTTCAACGCGCTCGAGACTGCAGTCACACATTTATAGGTCACATGGTAGCTGTCCAGAATATCAGGCGCAAACCCAGCAGCGCCAGCTCCAGCATATCACGGACGCTCTTGCCCTCCTCCAACATGGTGGTCACGCTGGGCATAGCCTTGATGTTCTTTTCCAGATGCTCGATTTCCTCCTCAGTTGCGCCGGGCAGCAGCTGCACGACAAAGCCGCCTGCGCAGCGCACGCTCAGGTCCTTATCCACCAGCACGCCCAGCGCGCAGACCGTGGGAATCTGCTCACTGATGGCAAAGTATGTGGTGACATCCTCGGCAATCTCGCCGGAGGTCAGCGGCACCTGACCGATGTATGGCTCACGCATACCCAGGTCGCGGATAACATCCAGGGTGCCGTCCTTGCCGACAGCAGTGCCTACATCCAGATGGCCGTCCGCCCGCGGGGGCAGCTCTACGACCGGATGCTCCACATAGCCCTTGACATTGCCTGTGCCGTCAGAAACCGCCAGCAGACGGCCCGCCGGGCCGCCGCCCTTGATTTGCAACGTCACCGAGTCCTGCGTGCTTTTGAGCATAATGCCCATCATCGAGGCAGCCGTCAGCAGGCGGCCCAGGGCCGCCGTGGTGACCGCGCTGGTCTTGTGCAGGCGCTCCATCTCGCGGACAATCTCTGTGGAGTCAACGCCGTAAAATACGATACCTCCGTTTTCGGAGATACCGCGCAGCATATTATGATTCTGTTCCATTTACTTTCCCTCTTGTGTGTATTGCTTGATTGCTGTGATAATCCAGCGCGGGCTCTCCCCACGCACAGGGCCGAAATCCTCGCCGTCGGCAATTTTTGCAACGGCAAAGCCGTACTTTTCCAGCAGGGCACGCACGGTTTCCAGCGCATAGCTGTACTCGCTGAACTGCTCGCGGAAGTGCTCGCCCGTCTCATGGTAGTCAATGTCGATGGTGATATCCACCCGCTGTGCGGCCTCGTCATAGCGGTTGGACCAATGGCAGTCGGCGTCCTCGGCCTCAATGTCAAAGGTCTGCCCGGCCAGAATGTGCTGGTGCTTGTAGGGCGTGTTCAAATCAAAGATAAACACGCCGCCTTTTTCCATAAAGTAGGCCGCCTTGCGGATGGCCTTTTCAAAGTTGTCCTGTGGGCCGATGTGGCTGTAGGTGTCAAAGGTGGATACCGCCGCGCGGATGGTGCCATAGAGGTCCAGCTCGAGCAGATCCTGCCGAAGCAGCAGCAGACGCCCGGTCAAGCCCAGCTCATCCGCCTTTTCACGCAGGACGCTCAGCATCTCCTCCGACCGGTCGATACCGATGACATCGTACCCGGCCTGGGTCAGCATCAGCGTCAAATCCCCGGTACCGCAACCAAGGTCGGCCAGAATGCCGTCCCGATGCCGTGAGCCTGCAGCTCTGCCGTGATGTAGCGGTAAAAAGAGCGCATCGTAGTCAGCCTCGCCGTTGAATTCATCGTAAAAATAGGCAAATTCGTTGTAGGCCATGGCTCACTCCCCCCGGCCATGCTGGCTTCCAGCAGGGCGCGCAGCTCGTCACAGCCAAGCCGTTCTCGGCGCTGGTCAGCACAACCTTCTGGCAGCCGTAGGGCGCACAGATTTTCTCAAATCCTCCGTGCGGGCGGCCATCTCGCTCTTTTTCAGCTTATCGCCCTTGGTCAACGCAGCCACAAAGGGAATTCGGTGGTAGTGCAGATACTCCAGCATCTGTACATCGTCCGCGCTGGGGGCGTGGCGGCTGTCCAGCAGCTGCACCAGCAGGCAGACCGTGCGGTCCGCCTCAAAATAGCTGTTGATAAGGTCATCCCAGCGCTCACGTTCTGCATTGGAGACCTTGGCATAGCCATAGCCGGGCAAATCAACAAAGTAGGCCTTGTCCACGCTGTAAAAGTTGATGGTAGCCGTTTTGCCCGGCGTGGCACTGACGCGGGCCAGCTTTTTGCGGTTGCAGAGCTTGTTGATGAGGCTCGACTTGCCCACGTTGGAGCGGCCGGAGAAAACGATCTCGGGGCGGTCACTGTCCGGCAGCTGGCGGGACAGGCCGTAGGACGCGAGAAATTCGCTGTTGTTGTAGTTCATGGGTGTTCCTTTATTATAATGTATACAAAGCCGCGTTTCACATCACCGCAGCAGGCTCCTTGCGGGCATCTGCGGGCTTTTCGTTGGCGATGAGGGAGGTTGCCTGCGGCACGCTGCGGGCAGCCCGGGCAGGGGGTGCGGCCGGGGCGCACCAGCGCATGCTTGAGCACCTCGGACAGGCTGCTGACCGGAATAAAATGAATCTTCTCCTTGACCTCGGCGTCCACCTCATACAGGTCGCTGGCGTTGTCCTTGGGGATGAGCACGGTGGAAATGCCCTCGCGGAAGGCCGCCATGCTTTTTTCCTTCAAACCCCCGATGGGCAGAACGTTGCCGTGCAGCGTGATTTCACCGGTCATGGCCAGATTATGGCGCACCGGGATGCCGGACAGCGCGGAAATCAGCGCCGTTGTCAGCGTGACGCCCGCGGAGGGGCCGTCCTTGGGCACAGCACCCTCGGGGGCGTGGATGTGCAGGTCAGTGTTTTTGAACTTATCCGCCGGGATGCCGTATTCCTCGGCATGGACCCGGGCATAGGTCACAGCCAGCTGGGCGCTTTCCTTCATGACATCGCCGAGGCTGCCGGTGATTTCAATTTTACCGCTGCCGTTCGGGATAACGGCCACCTCCACAGGCAGCATTTCACCGCCCACGCTGGTCCATGCCAGACCGTTGGCAATGCCGACGGCATCCCTGCGGGAGATAAAGGTCGGCTTGACCTTCTCGGGGCCCAGCAGCGCCTTGACCGCAGCGGCCGAGACGCTGACCTTTTCCTCCTCCCCGGCGGCGACCTTCTGGGCGCATTTGCGCAGCACTGCGGTGATGGTACGCTCCAGATTGCGCACACCGGCCTCGCGGGTGTAGCCGTCGATGATGCAGTAGAGTGCGCTGTTTGTCAGGGTGACACGGCCTTCCAGGCCATTATTTTTCAGCTGCTTGGGCAGCAGATGGCGCTTGGCGATGTTGAATTTCTCCGGTGCGGGTGTAGCTGGGCAGTTCGATAACATCCATACGGTCATACAGCGGGCCGGGAATGGTGGAGGCATCGTTGGCGGTTGTGATGAACAGCACCTCGCTCAAATCGAACGGAATATCAAGGTAGTTGTCCTTGAAGGTGCGGTTTTGCTCAGGGTCCAGTACCTCCAGCAATGCGCTGGACGGGTCGCCCTTTATAGTCCCCTGCCAGCTTGTCGATTTCGTCCAGCAGAATAACCGGGTTCGTGGACTTTGCCGTCGTGATGGCGCTGATGATGCGGCCCGGCATCGCGCCGATGTAGGTGCGGCGGTGGCCGCGGATCTCGGCTTCATCGTGGACGCCGCCCAGACTCATGCCCAGGGGCGAACTTTCGGTTCATGCACTCGGCAATAGAATGGGCAATGCTCGTCTTGCCGACACCCGGAGGGCCAACCAGGCAGATAATCTGGCCCTTGACGTCCTGGTTTAGCTTGCGCACGGCCAGCAGCTCCAGGATGCGCTCCTTGACCTTTTGCAGGCCGTAATGCTCATGGTCCAGCACCTTGCGGGCATGGGCCTGATCAAGGTCATCCTCGGTCGCGGTATGCCACGGCAGGGCAAGGCATGCGTCCAGATAGCTGCGGATGACGCCGCTCTCGGCGCTGCTGCCCTGCATCCGGGCCAGGCGATCACATTCCTTCAGCAGCTTCTCGGTGGATTCCTCATCCAGCGCCAGCGCCCGGATCTTCTCGCGGTATGTATCGGCCTCGGCGCGGGTATCCTCGGAATCACCCAACTCCTCGCTGATAATGTGCATCTGCTCACGCAGGTAGTATTCCCGCTGACCCTTGTCCATCTGGGCATTGACCTTGTCGTCCAGATCGCGCTCGATCTCAAGGACCTGACACTCCTGACGCAGCAGGGTCAGCAGCTTTTTTCCAGACGGCCCAGCAGCGTGGACTCGTTCAGAATGACCTGCTTGTCCTCATACTTGAGCAGCAGATTGGCGGGCATATACTCGCTGAGGTAGAGCGGTGAATCCGACGAGATAATGTTATAGACAACATCTTTGGAGATCTGCGGACTGTAGGAGAGGTACTCCTCAAAGCAGTCCTTCAGGCTGCGGACGAGGGCCTCGGTCTGGGTGCGCTTTATCGGCACCGATGCGGCCGCGCACACGGCACCGGGCGCACCGTGGCCTGCAGGTATTTATCCTCGCTGTCCAGCTCCAGCAGGCGCGCGCGGGTCTTGCCCTCGACCAGCACCTTTACGAGATCCTCGGAGACGCGCAGCACCTGCTTGATCTCCGCAATCACGCCGTAGCCGCATACAGGTCCCTGGGCAGTGCAGGCTCCTCGACATCCATCTCGCGCTGGGCCACAAAGGAATACGCTGCTGTTATTGTGCATGGCAGCCTCAATCGCTGCGATGGACTTGGTGCGGCCCACCTCAAAATGGACCACATTGTTGGGGGAACACCACCAGCCCGCGCAGGGCGATGGCCGGAAGATGCACCACATTGCGGGCGATCTTGATTTTTACTTTCTCAGACATTGCTTACTCTCCCATGACCTGCAGAACAGGCGTCTCGTTTGCATTGGCGGCCAACTCAGGCGGCAGCAGAATGTGCGCCGCACTGCGCACCGCTTCCGCATGCATCGCATCTGGGGCGAGCATTCGCCATCCAGTGTTGTGATGAGCGGGTTGCCGTCCAGCACCTCTATATCAATTTGGCTTGTGCGGAAAAAGGTCATGTAGGGCTTGAATTTTTCCGCCACAGCATCATCCTCCAACAGATGCTCCCCTTTTTTTGTAAGCACCCAGCAGCCCGGGCAGCTTCAGGCGCGGCACAGGCTTGAGAAGGACGACATCCAGCAGACCGTCCGTCGCATGCTGGCGTGGGGCGCGGCACAATAGCCGCCGCCGTACTGCTGGCCGTTGCAGATCGCCAGCATCATGTAGACATCCTCCATCTGCCGGTCATCTGCCGTGATGCGCAGCCGATGGCGGAAGGTGCTGCACACCGCCTCAAGGATCGACAGTGTGTAGGCCGTGGTGCCTCCGCACAGCGGCACCCGTCTCCACTTGGGGATGCCGTTGGCCACCTGGGCGTCAATGCCCGCAGCGTAGATGTCAATACCGCAACCCTGCGGCGTGCGGATCATATCCACCGTAAAGGGGCGCGCCGCCAGTTGGGCATCCAGATCAAGGAACTGCGCCTGCGTGCCGAAGTTGCGTACATAATCATTGCCGCTGCCGCAGGGGACGCAGCCCACCGCCGCATTGTCATAGCCGGCAGCCCCCTGCAAAACCTCGTTCAGCGTACCATCGCCGCCGCAGGCATAGAGGAAAACCTCCTGCCCGGAGGACGCATATTTTGCGGCAAAGGTCCCGCGCCTGCCCGGCGCGGCGGGTCACCTCAATGGTGGGGCGCACACCGGCGCGGCTGGCGGCAGCATGGATCTGGGGGATCAGCGCCACACTGGCATCCACTTTGCCCGCCGTAGGATTTATGATAAAGATATGCTGCATTGGCCTGTCCCTTTCAGCATGGATTCATTACGGTCTATAGATAGTTATTATTGTATCTTTTTAAGGCAAAAGTGCAATACCCTGCGGCAAAATGAAAGCCGAAAATCCTATTCTGCCGTCTTTTACAGGGCTGCATCCCAGACATGCAGTATCTCGGTGATCTTCTCAAAAATTGCTGCGCTTGACAGCTCGGGCTTCAATATGCCGTCCTGCAGCACCGTTACAGTATAGCGGGGTGCCTGTGCCGGGTAGAAGCCGCTGAACCAGTAGTTCAGCAGTTCCTCTCCGTTTTCATCATATTGGCCAGTCTGCGCCGTGCCGGTCTTGCCGCCCGCCATGCCTGCAGCGGGCCGGGCCTCGGCACCGATGCCTTCCGTCACCACCGACACAAAAAGCATACTGCGCAGGACCTTTGCTGTTTTTTTCATCACAAACCGTGCGCGGCGCGGACGGTTCCAACGGCGCTGCAACCGCCCCGGTCGAATCGGCAATGCCTTTCACAAATGCCGGTGCGCGGTACACCCCGCCATTGGCCACGGTGTTCATCATGGCCGTGATCTGCAGCGGCGTCACGGTCAGCGCCCCCCCTGCCCGAAGCTGAAGCTTGCCAGCTGTCCGTCATTTGCAAGGGTCTGCGCATCAGGCAGTGTACCCCCGCCGCGCTCCGCAGGCTCGGGGCAAGCTGTACCGCTGTGCCGAAGCCGAATTGTTCCGCCGTTGACAAGATGCGCGCAGCCCCCAGCAGCTGCCCCAGTTCAATAAAATAGGTGTTGCAGCTCTGCTCCAGCGCACCGCGCAGATTTACCTCGCCGTGCGCACGGCCCTGCGCGCAGCGGTAGGTCTGCCCGGCCAGCTCCAGCTCGCCGGTACAGTCGTGGGTCGGGGGTATACCAATCCAGCCCGCTCTCATAGGCAGCAGCCGCCAGCACGACCTTGAACACCGAGCCCGCGCTGAAGGCGCAGCGGCCGATTGATCAGGGAGGTGTCATCTGCGCGGATGCTGGCCGCAATATTTCGCGGGTCAAGGTTGGCATACTTACGCTGGCCAGCACCTCACCTGTGGCTGTGTCCATGACCAGAATGCACCCGCGCGGCATGACCTGCGCCGCTAACGCCTCGCAGGCGCGCTGCAGATCGGCATCCAACGTCAGCTGTACCCCTGCCCCGTACCGGTCTCCTCAACCGTGACGGCAGGGGCTGTGTCTGCCAGCAGACGCCCTTTGCGCGCCGTCATGATGCAGGTGATGCTGCGCTTATCGCCGCAGGCCGCCAGCAGGTCGTCATAGGCACGTTCCAGTCCGGCAACGCCGTGGCCCTCCCCGTCAAGATACCCCAGCAGATGGGCGGCAGTTGTGCCGGTGAAATGCTCCGGCACCGTGCAGGTGGGTATGCCCTGCCCTGTCAGGTCCCGGTCGGTCTGTACCAAAAACGGAGTCGAAAGATTGCGCCGCTCATACAAAAGGCCCTGTGCCTCATAGGAGACATAGGGGAAACAGTGCGGTGTAGCCTGCCTCACCGGGCATGCAGAGCGCATAATAGCGCTGCGCCGTGCCCGGTCAGCCTGCGGCCGCTCCTGTCATAAAATCCCCCCGCGCGCGCGGCAGCGCCACCGTCTGGACGGTCTGCCCACCCGCGTTGGCCGCATAGGCCGTCTGCTGCCCCACCCAGTAGGTTCGGCACAGCACAATACCCGCCAGCAGCACAAGCACTGCACACAGGCCGTAAAAGCGGCGCAAAGACATAGCATCACCCCAAGGAGAGTATGCTCACTTCCGGCAGCCACGATACACCCGGATGCAGAGAAAGACCGCCGCGATGCAGGGCAGAAAGCCCATTGCATCTATGCCGACATCGCTCAGCAGCATGGCACGGCCCGGGACAAAGAACTGGTGCAGCTCGTCCCCGGCGGCACAGCATACACAGTGCCGCAGACAGCAGCGCTCTCTGCCACAGGGCAAGGCTGACCGTCCACAGATGCACCGTCACCGCCATGCTGACCCCCAGCGCGCAGTAGATATAAACATGGGCCCATTTGCGAACATTGACATTGAGGTTTGTGGTGCTGAACCATTGCGGCGTGATGGCCTTTGCTTTACCGGATTGAACTGTGTTCATCACAGTCTCGCTGACCTTGTAGGAAACCGCCCCCGGCTGGGCAGAAAAGTAGAAAATCAGTCCCAGCAGCGCCAGCGTCACGGCCAGCGCCATATATTTTGCATATTTCTTCATGGCGGCTCCCCCGCTGCTTTTGCTTATTACCGCCGCACCGTTGCGCAACTACTGTATAAGCAGTCGGCGTCATGCGGCCGTACCTTTATTATAGCACGCTTTCCCGCCGCAGGTCTATGGCCGCAGCGCCTTATACAAAAAGGCCGAAGCCTTGTCGCCAAGACTTCGACCTTGTAGTTGCTTTTGGGTGTACCGAATTAGTACATACCGCCCATGTCGGGGCCGGGGCAGCCGGAGCCGGCGGCTCGGGCAGATCGGCAACGAGACTCTCGGTGGTCAGAACCATCGCAGCAACGCTGGCGGCGTTCTCCAGAGCGGAACGAGTGACCTTGGTCGGGTCAACGATACCGGCCTCGATCATATCCTCAACGTACTCTTCCTTCTGGGCGTCGAAGCCGTAGTTGGGCTTGTTGGCCTTCAGGAGGTTGTCGATAACAACGCTGGCCTCCAGACCGGCATTGGCAGCGATCTGGCGCAGAGGAGCCTCCAGAGCCTTGCGGACGATCTTGGCGCCGGTGCGCTCATCGCCCTCCAGCTCGCCAACCAGCTTATCGACAGCCGGGATAGCATTGATGGTGGCCGTGCCGCCGCCGGCAACGATGCCTTCCTCTACAGCGGCCTTGGTCGCGTTCAAGAGCATCCTCTCGATGCGGAGCTTCTTGTCCTTCATCTCGACCTCGGTAGCAGCACCGACCTTGATGATGGCAACACCGCCGGCCAGCTTGGCCAGGCGCTCCTGCAGCTTCTCACGGTCAAAGTCAGAGGTTGCCGTTGCGATCTGGCTGCGGATCTGAGCCACGCGGTCAGCAATGGCCTGCTTGTCACCGGCACCGCCGACAATGGTGGTGTTCTCCTTGGTGACCTTGACCTGACGGGCGCTGCCCAGCAGCTGCATGGTAGCATCCTTCAGCTCATAGCCGAGGTCGCTGCTGATGACGGTGCCGCCGGTCAGGGGCAATGTCCTGCAGCATCTCCTTGCGGCGATCGCCGAAGCCGGGGGCCTTAACGGCAACAACATTCAGGCCGCCGCGCAGACGGTTGATGATGAGGTTGGACAGGGCATCGCCCTCGACATCCTCGGCAATGATGAGCAGCTTGCGGCCGGACTGGATGACCTGCTCGAGCAGGGGAACCACATCCTGGAAGACGCTGATCTTCTTATCGGTGATCAGGACGGAGCAGTCGTCGTAGACGGTCTCCATCTTCTCGGTGTCGGTGACCATGTAGGGGGTCACATAGCCGCGGTCAAACTGCATGCCCTCAACGACCTCGGTGTAGGTCTCGGCAGTGGTTTTGTTCTCCTCGATGGTGATAACGCCATCGGCCGTGACCTTCTCCATCGCGTCAGCAATCAGCTGGCCGATCTCAGCATCACCGGCAGAAACGGTGCCGACACGGGCAATGTCCTTGCTGCCGTTGACCTTCTGGCTGTGCTGCTTGACAGCGTCAACAGCGGCGGCAACAGCCTTCTGCATGCCGCGCTTGATGTCCATGGGGTTGGCACCGGCGGTGACGTTCTTCATGCCCTCATTGACGAAGGCCTGTGCCAGCACGGTGGCGGTGGTGGTGCCGTCACCGGCAGCATCGTTCGTCTTGGTGGCGACCTCGCGAACGAGCTGTGCGCCCATGTTCTCGAACTCGTCCTTCAGCTCGATCTCCTTGGCGATGGTGACACCGTCATTGGTGATGAGCGGGCTGCCGAACTTCTTGCTCAGCACGACATTGCGGCCCTTGGGGCCGAGGGTAACCTTAACGGTGTTGGCCAGCTGGTCGATGCCAGCGCAAAGGGCCTTGCGGGCGTCCTCGCCCTGCTTGATCTGTTTAGCCATAATAGATCTCTCCTTTTATCTGAAAGAATTACTGAAAAATCAAATTATTCCACAACCGCGAGGATGTCGCTCTGGCGGACGATGGTGCATTCCTCACCATCGACCTTGACCTCGGTGCCGGAATACTTGCTGGTCAGGACCTTATCGCCGACCTTGACGATCATCTCGACATCCTTGCCATCCACATTGCCGCCGGGGCCGACAGCAACGACCTCAGCAACCTGCGGCTTTTCCTTGGCGGAGCCGGACAGGATCAGGCCGCCCTTGGTGGTTTCTTCTTCCTCGACCATTTTAATGACAACACGGTCTGCAAGAGGTTTGATTTTCATAGTGAAAGTTCCTCCTTATAAAAGATTTCTCTTTTGAATTTTGATGATTTTTGGTTTAGCACTCAGCCTCTTTGAGTGCTAAATATATAATAGCCACTTTGCACCGAAAAAATCAAGTGTTTTCTATATAAAATTTTTTGTGAACAAAAATGCACCGGGCCGCATCGGCTCCGGTGCAGGTCGTTTTTTATTGCTGTTCCGTCAAACTTTTTATAACGCGGGCGCATGGCGCCGTGCTCGATGTGGGGCTGGCCGCCCTCCACTGTGTCGGCGTCAATCGTCACTTTGGTGATGGTGGCATCGGACGGGATGTCGTACATGATCGGAATCAGCAGTTCCTCGACAACGCTGCGCAGGCCGCGCGCGCCGCTCTTGCGCTCCACCGTCTTTCTGGCGATGGCGTGCAGGGCCGCATCGGTAAAGACCAACTCGGCATTGTCCAGATGCAGCAGCTCCTTGTACTGGCGCACAATGCTGTTCTTCGGCTCAAGCAGCACGCGAACCAGCGCCTCCTCGTCCAGCGGATCCAGCACCGTCACGACCGGCAGACGGCCGATCAGCTCCGGGATCAGGCCGAATTTTTACCAGATCGTCTGGCTCGACCTTTTTTCAGCAGCTTCTGGCGGGTCTCGTCCTTGTCGAGCGTGGTACGCAGCTGGCTGCCAAAGCCCAGCGAGGCATTGTCGGTGCGCTTCTGGATGAGCTTTTTCCAGCCCGTCAAAGGCACCGCCGCAGATAAAGAGGATATTTTTGGTGTTGATCTGGATGAACTCCTGTTGCGGGTGCTTGCGGCCGCCGTTGGGCGGCACATTGCTGACCGTGCCCTCCACGATCTTCAGTAGGGCCTGCTGCACACCCTCACCGCCCACATCGCGGGTGATGGAGGGGTTCTCGCTCTTGCGGGTGATCTTGTCGATCTCATCCACATAGATGATGCCGATCTCGGCCTTGGGGATATCGAAATCCGCCGCCTGGATCAGCTTGAGCAGGATGTTTTCGACATCCTCGCCCACATAGCCGGCCTCGGTCAGCGTGGTGGCGTCCGCAATGGCGAACGGCACATTCAGCATCTTGGCCAGCGTCTGGGCCAGCAGCGTCTTGCCGGTGCCGGAGGGGCCCAGCATCAGCACATTGGACTTTTGCAGCTCCACATCGCTGTTCTGGCCGGACAGGATGCGCTTATAGTGGTTGTAGACCGAGACAGCCAGCACCTTCTTGGCGGCATCCTGCCCGATGACATACTGATCCAGACCTGCCTTGATTTCGGCAGGGGTCAGGATATGGATGCTCTCGAGCGGATCGGCACCGTAATCTGCGCCGGGCTTCTGGGCCTGACGGCGGCGGTCACGGGGGCGGCATACCGGCGCGCGGCGGGGGCCGGACGCTCACCATCGCGTTCCAGCACATTGCAGCACATTTCAATGCAGTCCTTGCAGATATTGACGCCGGGACCGATGACCAGCTGCTCTACCTCGTTTTGGGAGCGTCCGCAAAAGCTGCAGATAAGCTCGCGTCCTTTTCCGTCCTTACCGGACGTTTGATTTGCCATGTTGTTCCCCCGAATCAGTGTTTATAGAGGATCTCGTCGATCAGGCCGTAGGCCTTTGCCTGCTGCGCGGGCGTCATATAGTTATCACGCTCGGTGTCCTTCTGGATAGTCTCCAGCGGCTGGCCGGTGTACTGGCTGAGCAGCGTGTTCATCTTCTCGCGGATGCGCACGATGTGGTCAGCGTGGATCTTGATATCGGTGGCCTGGCCGGAGATACCCTGCCCGCCGATAAGCGGCTGGTGGATCAGGATCTCGGAGTTGGGCAGGGCAAAGCGCTTACCCTTGGTACCGCTGGCCAGCAGGAAAGAGCCCATGGAGGCCGCCATGCCGACACAGATGGTGGAGACATCGCACTTGATGTAGTTCATCGTGTCACGGATGGCCATGCCGTCGGAGATCGAGCCGCCGGGGCTGTTGATATAGAAGTAGATGTCCTTCTCTCGGGGTCCTGACCCTCGAGGTAGAGCAGCTGTGCCACGATCACGCTGGCGGAGGAAGAGTTGACATCCTCGCTCAGCACAATGATGCGGTCGTTCAGCAGGCGGGAGAAGATGTCATAGCTGCGCTCACCGCGCGCAGTCTGTTCGACAACATAAGGTACAAGGCTCATTCAGGTTTCCCTCCTTAATAGCTTGCAGAAAAGCGGTTTTATGATAAAGGGACCGATACGGCGGCAAAGCTGCACAACCGTACCGGCCCTTTTACTCAATGTTTACGGAAAGGTGCGATTACTCGCCCTTCTCCTCTTCTTCCTTCGGCTCCTCGTCCTTCTTGGCGGCAGCCTTCTTGGTGGTCTTGCGGGTGGTCTTCTTGGCAGGCTTCTTCTCCTCGGCAGCGCCCAGAACAATGTTAGCCTTCTCCTTCACGAAGTCGATGGCCTTTGTTGACAGCCAGATCCTTCTTGACAGCGGCAGCGTCAACCAGGCTCTAGACCTTGTCAGCCTCCATCTGGTAAGCATCGGCAAATGCTTGATCTCAGCCTCGAACTCCTCCTCGGTAGCCTCGATGGACTCCTTGGCAACGATGGCCTCCATAGCCAGACGCATCTTGACCTGCTTGTCGGCCTGCTCACGGAACTGCTCCTTGAACTGGTCCATGGTCATGCCCATATACTGCAGGTACTGCTCAATCTTGAGGCCCTGCTGGGAGATGCGGTACTGGAAGTCCTGCACCAGCTCCTCGATGCGGCTCTCGATCATAGCATCGGGGATGTCGGCCTTCATGCCGCCAACGACCTGATCGATCAGGTCGTTCTCAACGCCTCTGCTCAGCCTGCTTCTCGTGGTTGGCCTGAATGCCCTTGCGGATAGAATCCTTCAGTTCCTCGAGGGTGTCGTACTCGCTGACGTCCTTGGCGAAATCATCGTCCAGCTCGGGCAGCTCCTTGTACTTGACCTCATGCAGCTTGATCTTGAAGGTAGCGTCCTTGCCGGCCAGCTCCTTGGCCTGATACTCCTCGGGGAACTTGACATTGACATCAAACTCCTCGCCAGCCTTTGTGGCCGACGACCTGCTCCTCGAAGCCGGGGGATGAAGGAGCCGCTGCCCAGCACCAGAGAGTAGTGCTCTGCCTTGCCGCCCTCGAAAGCAACGCCATCAACGAAGCCCTCAAAGTCGATATCCACGGTGTCACCGTTCTGGGCCTCGCCCTCACGGGTCAGCAGACGGCCGTTGCGGTCCTGCATGCGCTTGATCTCAGCGTCAACATCGGCCTCATCCACAGTCTTGACATCTTTGTTGACGGTTAAACCGGTGTACTCGCCCAGCTCGACCTCGGGCTTGACGGCAACCTTGACCTTCAGGGTAGCGCCCTCCTCCTCGGACATGGAGACGACCTCGGGATCAGGACGGCCAACAACCTCGATGCCGGCCTCCTTGACAGCGGCCTCATAGTTCTCAGGGGAACAGATCGTTGATGGCGTCATACTGGAACAGGTCCTTGCCATACATCTTCTCGATCATGGCCTTGGGAGCCTTGCCCTTGCGGAAGCCAGGGATGGCGTACTTCTTGCCCTCACGCTTGAAAGCGGTATTGACAGCAGATTTGAAGGTCTCCGCGTCAATGGAGAACTGCAGTTCGACCATGCTCTTTTCGAGCTTTTCACAGGAAATCAGTTTCATTTATAAATTCCTCCAAAAATAGATGTACATAAAAAATACAAGTTATTATACCATGCCTGCAGAGAAAATACCAGCCTTATTTCAAAAAATTTAACCGATTTTGGGCAAAAAAAAAGCCATGCAATTTTACGCTTTTGTGCGTTTTCACCTTATTTTATACGGGCAGAACGCCAGACCATCGGCAGAAATGAGCCGGTAGGTGATGCCGTCCCCCCCTGCGTGGCATAGCGGATGGATTTTTTCCGTGCAGATGACCGTAGTAACACTCGGTCACGCCGAAGTCGTGCAGCACATCCACAAAGCGCTCCTGCGCCGCAGCGCCCGGGTAGATGGGCGGATAGTGCAGAAATGCGATCCTCTGCGCGGCATCCCCGGCTGCCTGCACGGCAGGCTCATCCGCAGGCGGCCGGCCTCGCGGGCCATCAGCTTTTTCGCCCTGAGCGGCCAGATCGTCAAACGGCCAGCCGCGGGTGCCGCACAGCGCCGTATCATCCACAATGCAGGCATTGTTGTGCAGGATATGCAGTGTGTCAAAGCCATTGGCGGCGAGGAAGGTTTCCATCTTACGGGTCGTAGTCCACCAGTAATCATGGTTGCCCTTCAGCAGCCATTTTTGGCCCGGCAGGCTTTGGATAAAGGCAAAATCCGCCTTTGTGTCGTTCAGGTTCATGGCCCAGCTGGTGTCGCCTGCCAGAATGACTGTGTCATCCGGGCCTATCAGCTTGCGCCAGTTGGCTTCCAGTCGGGGGCAGGTAGCCCCTCCCACCCCGGGAAAACATCCATCGGCTTGTCTGTTCCCAGGGAGAGGTGCATGTCCCCGATTGCAAAGATGGCCATACAGCCTCACTTTCTAGTTGTTGTTGCTTATTTCAGGGCCGCGGCGCGGATCTGAGCAGGCTGCAGCACCGTCTTGAACCGCACCTCCTGCTTGTCCAGCTCGCGCAGGGAGGCCGGTGCCTCCGCGCCGGTCTTGGCGGTCAGCGCAGCCATGGCAGCGAAATCGCTGACCGGGGCCTGCTGCCCCAAGGCTGCCAGCACATCGCGCGGGAATTTGAAGGGGCTGGCGGTGGACAGCACCACCATCGGCGCCTCGGTGCGCACGGTCTCAGCCACACGGAAGGCCACGGCGGTGTGCGTATCGCAGAGATAGTGATCCTCATCAAAGCGAGCCTTGATTTCAGCGGCCCCCTCGGCGTCATCGGCATAGCCTGCAGCGAAGGTCTCCCGGATCTTTTCCAGCGTCTCGGCATCCACCGTGTGGGCCTGCCGGTCGTGGTTCAGCTCCTGCGTCCAGCCTCCGCGACCTTTTTCACTGCTGCCGCTGACATGGCAGAGCAGACGCTCGAGGTTCGAGGAGATCAGGATGTCCATCGACGGGGAGGTCGTTTTATAGAAGGTACGGCGGGCATCGTAGGTGCCGGTCGTCAGGAAATCAGTCAGGACATTGTTCTTGTTGAGGCACAGACCAGCTTGCCCACAGGCAGGCCCATCTGCTTGGCATAGTAACCAGCCAGAATATGCCAAAGTTGCCGGTCGGCACACAGAAGTCCACGGGCTTGCCCTGGCGCCACTGCGCCCCTGCTCCGCCAGACGGAAGTAGGCGTAGAAGTAGTAGACGATCTGCGGCACCAGACGGCCCCAGTTGATCGAGTTGGCGCTGGACAGGCGGATGCCGCGCTTCTCCAGCTCGAGCGGCCAGCTTCTGCATCGGCAAAGACTTTTTGACGCCGGTCTGCAGGCATCGTCAAAAGTTACCCTGCACGGCGTAGACCTGCAC